>JFJP01041073.1_pt1 | contig 10243 bp, 6 predicted proteins | sample 431651 | NCBI WGS metagenome assembly JFJP01 (sample SAMN02602958, study PRJNA72255) | Microbial mat metagenome, whole genome shotgun sequencing project. | biome: fresh water; feature: sink hole; material: water; isolation source: purple microbial (photo- and chemosynthetic) mats found in... | reverse complement strand
CTGTTATTCTTAATACTTTACATAATTTCCCTTCGAATCATATAATTTCAATGTCGGCCGATACAATGAACAATCTCTGGATAGGAACTTATGATAAGGGGGTTGTTAAAATTTCAATTGCTGACGACCTGAATTTATGTAAAATAGAGGAGGTGGACAGTGCAATTGAGTTAAACGAAAATCCGGTCTGGGCAATTTTACCCCTTGGAAATGAAGTCTGGTACGGAACCGATAAAAGTGGAATAATCAGGGATGGAAACGGAAGGGTAAATTCAATAAATACTTCAAACGGACTTCTGAAAAATCAGGTAATTTCATTATTTAAGGACAGGGAGAACAACATATGGGTGTCATCCGGAGATGCAGGAATAAGCCGGTATCTGGGTGACAGTTTCTATTCAATTACGAAAAAAGAAGGACTTACTGATGAAAATGTCTACTCAATAGTTACCGGAAGGAACGGTGAGATCTGGATTGGAACTTACGGAGGGGGACTTTTCAGACTGAAAAAGGATAACGGGAAATTTATTGTTAATAATTTCACAGTAAAGGATGGATTGCCGGATAACGTCATTAATTCACTTGCTCTTGATGATAAGGATAACCTGTGGATCGGCACGCCGGGAGGTCTGGCCCGGTTTAATGGCAGGAATTTTATAGCCTACACTGAGGAAAAGGATGGCCTGATAAATAATTATGTGAATACTGTTTTTGTAGACAGGGATGGTATTGTATGGTGTGGAACAAGAAATGGAATAAGCATTTATGACGGTATCGGATTTAAAAATACGAAGGACAACTATCTGCCAAATGATGAGGTGCAGACAATAATTCAGGATAAATCGGGAAACATCTGGAGCGGAACTCTTGATGGTCTGGCAAAATTTCACGGTGATCTGCTAACAACTTACGATGAGGATGAAGGCCTGACTCAGAAAAAGGTTCACAGTCTTGCAGAGGATAAGGCAGGAAATATCTGGATAGGAACATTCGGAGGTGGCGTTTTCAGACTGTCTGCCGATTCTACTGATAAAATGCCTGTAAAACAAATGATTACAGATAGTTTATTGAATTCATCTAATGTATATTCTCTCGTATTTGCTAACGATTCAACTTTACTTGCAGGAACAGATAAAGGATTAAACCGCATCATTCTTAGCAATCAATTTGATCTGAAAAGGGTTTACAATTATACTCTTAAGGATGGTTTCAGCGGAATTAAAAACAACCTTAATGCTGTTGCAAAAAATGGTAAAGAAATCTGGTATGGAACAATTAAGGGAATTACGGTATATCGTCCTGATGAGGAGAAAACAGAAACGTCGGACCCTGTAATTCATCTCACTGATGTTAAGCTTTTTTTCAATGAAGTGGACTGGATAAAAGAAAATTACGATTTGGTTCTATGGACAAATCTTCCCGACAAACTGAACCTGCCTTATAATAAAAACCATCTTACATTTCAGTTTACAGGATTATTATTCAGCGATAAGGAAGAGCTGAGTTATCAGTATATCCTGGAAGGGCTCGATAAAACCTGGTCGCCTCCGCGTGCTGATAATGAGGCTGTTTATCCCGGATTGATGCCCGGCGAGTATACGTTTAAAGTATTTGCACTCGACAGGTATGGTAACAGAAGTGCAAAAGCCGCCTCATATTCATTCGTTATTACGCCTCCTTTCTGGAAAACAACCTGGTTCTATTTTCTGTGTTTCATAACAGGAATCTCTTTTATTATTTTGTTTATCAAATACCGCGAGAAACAACTTCGCGATGAACGTGACCTGCTTGAACGCACCGTTAAAGAAAGAACAGCTGAAGTTGTAATGCAGAAAGATCAGATTGAACTGCAGCGCGACGAAATTCAGATTCAACATGCTATTGTTTCCGAACAGAAAAAAGATATAATGGACAGTATTCAGTATGCCAAGCGTATACAGACTGCCGCTATCCCTTCCGAAGAAATTGTTGTAAATGAACTGAAGGAGTTCTTTGTCCTGTATAAACCCCGCGATGTTGTTAGCGGCGATTTCTACTGGCTTGGAGTTGAAGACGGGAAACTTATAATTATTGCTGCCGACTGCACCGGTCACGGAGTACCCGGAGCATTTACAAGCATGCTCGGCATTAGTATGCTAAACGAGATAATAGGGCAGGAATCAAGAACTTCGCCTGAAATAATATTGAATGAATTAAGGAAGAACATTATACGCTCTCTTAAACAATCTCAGGATGGAGAATCAAAGGACGGAATGGATATTGCAGTTGTTACAATTGATAAGGCAAAGAAGACTCTCGATTTTGCGGGCGCAATGAACCCAATGATAATTATCCGTAATGCCGCTCACGAATTAATTACAGAAACCTTCATGGAAGAAGGAAACCACAGGCTGTATGAACTCAAGGGCGACAAAATGCCTGCTGCAATCCATATTAGAATGGACTCGTTTAAGAAGGCTTCAGTTGGAATAATGCCGGAAGATAAGTTTTACATTTTTTCAGATGGTTTTGAAGATCAGTTCGGAGGCCCCGACCATCGTAAATTCATGAGGAAAAATCTTAAGAGGCTTTTGCTTAAAATTCATCACCTCCCGATGGCAGAACAAAAACTGGTTCTCGATAGTACAATCGAAGAATGGAAAAATGAGCTTGCCCAGGTGGATGATATTCTCGTAATAGGATTTTCAATCTAATATAATCCCTTGCCTGAAAGAGAGAAGTCGTATAGATTAATTTACACCTGCCTAAGCCTTTTTAGAAGGTAAGAATCGATAATTCGCTTAAGGAATTTTTTGCATAAGTGTAAAATTTTTAGGAACTTCGTTATTAGACGTTTAGGTCTGAACTATTGTTGATTTGAAATATTAGTAATGACTGAGCCTCTGTCTTCCGATCAGATATTCATCAGGAAGTTGACTGATATAATCCTGGCAAACCTGGGAAATGAAAATTTTGGGGTGAAGGAATTGGCACGGAATGCCGGCATCAGCCGCTCTGTTTTAAACAGAAGGCTCAGTAAAATATCCGGCAAAACAATAAACCAGTTTATTCGTGAGGTGCGTCTGCTGCAGGCAATGGAGCTGTTGCGCACTCAGGAATTGAATGCTGCAGAAGTTTCATATAAGGTGGGATTCAGCCGGCCAGCCTATTTTAATACCTGTTTTAGCAACTATTTCGGCTACCCCCCGGGAAAAGTCAAAAAGGTGTTATCAGAAAATCCTGAAGATTATTCGATAACTTCTTTTACTGATAAACAGGTTTTAAAGAATCAACTGCATAAAAATCCGGAATATATCAAAAGGGGGATTATAGTTTTTTTAATTGTCCTTGTTTTAGCTGTTGCCTTTACATATCAGAAGTATTTTTCACAATCGACATTAGATGACCTTAGGACTTCAGACGGAAAAATTTCTGTAGCTGTAATGCCTTTTCAAAACATGACAGATATTAAAACATGGGATGCCGTGCAGGTAAATTTAATCAGCTACCTGTCGAGCTATGAGGAATTAAGAGTCAGGGAAAAAGAAGCAATTGGCACTCTGGCCGGAAATAAGGGATTTAGAGATCTTGCATCTATTACACCAGAGGCAGCAAGTGGAATATCAAGAAAACTAAATGCAAATGTTTTTGTATACGGAGCAATAAATAACGCTGGTTCAACTGTAAGATTAAATGCCCAACTGGTAAATACAAAAACTAAAGAGGTTTTTAAGTCATTTCAGATAAATGGACCCAAGGAAGAAGAAAGCATCTTTAAAATAATTGATTCCCTTTCGGTGTTAGTTAAGAATTGTCTCGTGAAAGCTAAAATGGAAAATGAAGTTTCTCCTGATTCAAAGCCTTATAAGTATACTGATTCACCTGAGGCATACCGAAATTTCATTCTGGCTGAGGAAGCCACTTCCAGAAGCGACTATAACTCAGCACTTGACCTTTATACCAGATCGGTGGCTGCAGACTCAAATTTCATTTCAGCAATTATATTTCTGTCAATGAGATATGAGGATCTTGGCATGCTAGATGATGCGAGAAAATGGTGTATGAAAGCATATGAAAAGAGAGATCGGATAAATATCAAAGATAGGATAATGGTAAATTGGTATCATGCCACATTATTTGGTACTCCTGATGAAGAGATCAAATATTTACGGCAATTCATTGCAGTAGATGATCAGGTACCTATGAGTTATTATCAACTCGGAACAGCCTATCAGAAAATATTTAAGTACAAGGAATCAATTCCTGAGTTTGAAAAAGCCCTTGAAATCTACAAAAAGTGGGGCATAAAGCCACTTATGATAAATAACTACTCAAACCTTATTACGTCTTATCACCGGACCGGGCAGTACGGGAAGGAAAAAGGGCTTCTCAAAAAAGCTGAAAAAGATTTTCCAAATAAACTATATATGCTCTTCTGGCAGAATGCTTTACTCAGTTTTACAATCAGAGATACAATTAGTGCTAACAGGTACATAGAAAAATACATCAGTATTATGAAAGATTTATCGAGAACTGATGTTTCTGTTTTAACAAATGTAGCTGCTCTTTACTGGGAAGCTGGAATACTTGATAAAGCTGAAGAATATTACTCAAAAGCCCTTGCAATGGAGCCGGACGATCCTGTTATCAGGAATAATCTGGCTAATTTACTGATTGATGAAAATCTGGATGTTTTAAAAGGATTGGCACTCATTGAACCAGCACTGGAACTGGAGCCTGATAATTATATACTTCTTGATACAAAAGGATGGGGCCTTTTTAAATCAGGAAAATCTGCAGAAGCACTGATATTTCTCCAAAAGAGCTGGAATTTGAAACCTTCCTATGACCATAATCTTTACCTTCATCTTGAGGAGGTAAAAAAGATGCTTCATACTGAAAACGGGCCTGCATTATTAAAAATGAAAGGCTGAACTTAATAATTGAAATTTTTTTTTCAGAAATTGAAATCTTCCGGATAATTTTTCCGGTTCCCTATGATTTTTTTGTCCGAACTTTTCATTCTGAATATTAAGTCGTGACAGATTCAATTATTAACCAAAACCACTATTATGAAAACACTGAAAAGATTGTTGTTATTTATTGCGGCTATTTGCTTGCTGATTGCCTGCTCAAAGTCTGACAGTTTCTGGGGCAACTATCACTATGGAAATAAAAATCCAGGAGGTCCCAATGTCCTGACTGAAAACATTTCCTATGCACCCGGAACAGTTCTGAATTTTTCGGGTAAGACAATTTATAAATATGTTCAGGTTAAGGGCAGTAATGTTTTAGCTGATATGTATTGCCCTAATGAAGCAAAAGTCACGTTTCTCGAGGATCAGAAAGTAGAACTTTTTCTTACTGAAAATGGTGCTTGCGGCGGCAGAAGTTTTTTTGCATACGGACACATTACACCTTCAGGTTCCGTGCAATTTGAGTACGCAATACCAATTATGACGTTTCCGGATGGATCAGGATTAAACATTACTGATGTCATACAGGGTCATCTCGGATGCTCAATCTCCGGCCCCGGAATTGACAGAGGGACTTTAATGTTTTTTGGAAGCTTTGATGGTTCCGCCTTAACTGCAACCTCACATTTTAATTCTCAGTGTAATGTTGCCTGGCCAAATAACAACATATTTACAACTCCTGTGGATGGTCCTGTAAAGTGTTTCTGGACTTATGAACTGGTACTTGATTAGTTTTAGGTTAGAATAGGCGAGTAAAAAGCAGTATCTGATGATTTGTATAGGGTCACACTTTTGTGTGACCCTATATATTTTATATATAAGTCAGCTGACTATAAAAATAGCAGTATTTTCCATTGCTTATAATAATATGATAAACATATTTTTTCCTAATATTATATTTTAAAGCAGGGTTTTGTTATTAATACTCACGATAAAAATATTTTGTCCGATGAAGAAAAACAGATTAACACGAAGAACATTTGTTAAAAACACATCAATAGGTGTGGCCGGTGCCACACTAACTTCAAATGGTTTAATATCAGTTTATTCAGGTATTATTCAGGATGCGGAAAAACCAGCAATTCTCGGGGGAACTCCTGTCAGACAAAATGGCTCAAATCTTGGTGTTTCGTGGCCCATCTATGAAGATTCAGATGTTCAGATGTATCTCGATGCATATAAAAGTAAAAGGTGGTCGGAATACAGCAATTCTGACAGAGAGCTTTCAAAAAGGTTTGAAAAAGAATTTGCTGAACTTATGGGAGCCGGTTTCTGTGCAACAACAAACTCCGGTACCGCAGCCCTGGATGCTGCTCAGCGTGCCCTTGAAATTGGTCCGGGTGATGAGGTAATAACCCAGACAAATACTTTTATTGCCACCGCACAATCAACATTCAACCTTTATGCATTGCCGGTATTTGTTGATTCTGATCCTGAAACATTTATGATAAATGCCGACCTGATTGAAGAGCGTATCACTCCAAACACCAGGGCGATTCTTCCTGTCCATATTGGTGGTGCCGCTGCGGATATGGACAAGATATTATCAATTGCCAAAAAGCATAACCTTGTTGTTATAGAGGATGCCTGCCAGGCTCATATGGGTGAATGGAGAAACAAGAAACTCGGGACGATTGGAGATCTGGGCTGTTTCAGTTTTCAGGAAGGCAAGAGTCTATGCAGCGGCGAAGGAGGAGCAGTTTTAGGCAATGACGATAATCTGATGGCAAGGGTTGATGCCTATACAAATAACGGAAGAGATCCCCGGGGTCAGAGAAGAAGTTTCCCCGGATCAAATTACAGGATAACACCATTTGTTGCAGCTACCTTGCTGGGGCAGATAAGAAGACTGGAAGAACAGAGCATTCTTCGTGACGAAAATTGTCTGTATCTTGAAAAAATGCTATCCGGAATAAAGGGTGTTCGTCCCACTAAAAAGTATGAGGGGCAGACACGCCGGGCCTATTACGAGTATCAACTTATTTATGAAAAGAAATATTTTAATGATTTGCCGAAAGCGAAATTTATACAGGCTATGCGTGCTGAAGGTATTGGTTTTGGAAATGGAATAGACTCTTCACTCCATCTCGATCCTTTCATAGAAACGTATCTGAATCAGAAAGCCTTTCAGAAAATATTTGCAAAAGAAAGGCTTGGAAAATACAGAAAGGAAAATCTCTGTCCTGAAAATGAAAAAATTGGCAGAGAAACCGGCCTGACCCTTGGGCAAAAAGTCTTTCTTGGTCCGAAAAAGGATATGGAGGATATCGTCGCTGCAATATTAAAGATTCAAAAAAGTTCAGCCCGACTTACTTTAGGGGGTGTCTAAAAGTAGAAATCCATTAACCGCAAAGATCGCAAAGTATCTAAGCAAAGATCGCAAAGGTATGGCATACAGTAATTTAACTTTGCGTCCTTTGCTTCTGCTTTGCGAACCCTGCGGTTAAAAAAAACTTTTTCGACAGCCCCATTATGATAAACCTCTGATCGGGCTTTAGCCCAGTGGTAATTCCAACAAGTGAAATTTTATTAAAATTATTTGGAAGGTAAAGATTTTATATCATACTTTGCATCTCAAAGTACTTTTATAGCATGAAAAACGATACAAAATCCATCGAGGATCTAAAGGCAATAAGAAAAATAATGGAAGAGTCTTCCAGATTTCTTTCACTTAGTGGTCTTTCAGGAGTTTTTGCGGGATTGACGGCAATTACCGGTGCACTTTTTGCATATTTCTTCATACTTGATAACGGAAGTATCAGATATGAAGATTATTTAGGCAGTCTTTCAATAAATGAGGCTACTGTTATAAGATGGCAACTGATAGCCGATGCTGCCATAGTCCTTGTTCTTTCAGTGCTGCTTGCTTTCTGGTTCTCATTTAAAAAGGCAGGGAGGGACGGAAAAAGTTTCTGGACACCGGTTTCTAAAAGGCTGTTAATAAACCTTATTATTCCACTTGCTACCGGTGGCGTTTTTGTTATTGTGCTTATGTTGCAAAACAATATTCAGCTCATAGTTCCCTGTTTTCTGATCTTTTATGGACTGGCTCTTGTTAGTGCAGGCAAGTTCACCCTCGGAGAAATTTTTTATCTCGGGATCTCAGAAATTGTTACCGGACTTGTCGCAGCCTTTGTCCCGGGCTGGGGACTTATATTCTGGATCTTTGGATTTGGCATCCTTCATGTTATTTACGGGCTGGCTATGTACAGAAAATACGAGGCATGAAAGATCTCATTTCAAACATAAACAAGGTTTTTGAAAGCAGGGTAAGATTGGGGATAATGTCGGTCCTGATTGTGAACGAAACCTATGATTTTAACAGTCTGAAAGAGACTCTTGATGTGACTGACGGGAATCTTGCCAGCCATCTGAAAGCGCTCGAGGAAAAGGGGATGATTAAAGTAAATAAACAATTCATCGGGCGTAAACCAAATACAAGCTATTCAGCTACAGAATATGGAATAGCTGAATTCAGAAATCATTTAAAAGCACTTGAGAACCTTATAAAGGGAAATTAATTTTTTTATTATGTTACTTTGCAATACAAAGCACTTTTAAAACAATCAAAATGAAAGAAAGAATTAAAGAAAACATTGACAATCCTGAGAAACTGGAGCAATTATACAACGATGACAGGAATGCTTTTGAATCGGGATTTGAGGAAGCCTTAACTGAAGTAGAAGAATCAGAATTATCCAGATACTGGAAAATAAGACTGGATTACAAAAAGGCTCCGGAAAAGGTCAGGAAAACTAATATATTCGATATTATAATTTTGATTTCATCCTGTTTAATTGCCGCAATTCTTATCCGGATCCCCGATATTTTTAGTTTAGGTATAGATGATGAAATTTTTTATGCAAAAAATGCAGCTCTCATTGTCTTCCTCGGGCTTACCGTTTATGTGACCTGGGCAGCCAAAGTCATTGATGTGAAGCGAATTCTGCTGATTGTTACTGCCTTTATGGTACTGGCAGTATATGTTAATCTTTTACCCTCTGTAACCGACAGTGATTCAGTTAATCTTGTTTTTCTTCATATCCCGCTTCTGTTATGGAGTTTCTATGGGTTGATCTTCATAGACTTCAATATTAAAGATTATATGAGAAGGATCGAGTACATAAGATATAACGGTGACCTTGCAATACTTATGGCTATAATTGTTATTTCAGGTGGTATTCTGACTGGTATAACTATAGGTTTATTTGATGCAATAGGGCTTAACATTGAAAACTTTTACATGGAGAATATTGCCATCGCCGGGGCTGTTTCTGTACCGATAGTTGCCACATATATTATTAAAAATTACAAATCATTAACAAACAAGATAGCTCCGGTGATTGCCGGTATTTTCAGTCCGCTGGTTCTGCTGACAGCTGTTGTTTTTCTCATTGCACTGGCAGTCTCAGATAAGGACCTCAACAGCGATCGCGACTTTTTATTGATATTCAATGTAATGCTTATTGGGGTAATGGCTGTCATAGTCTTTTCAGTCTCGGAGACATCAACTGCACGGAAGCAGAAATTCAGTGAAATGATATTATTGATCCTGTCAGTCGTTACTGTAGTAATTGATTTAATAGCTTTATCAGCCATTTTTTATCGCCTGGGCACATTCGGAATAACCCCTAACAGACTGGCTATACTTGGCTCAAATATTTTAATCCTGGGTAATTTAGGTCTGTTAATAATTGATTTATATAAAGTAAATTTTAAAAATGTGCGAATCAGGGAAGTTGAGATAACAATTGCAAAATATTTACCCGTTTATCTTATCTGGATCCTTTTTGTAGTGTTTACTTTTCCTCTGATTTTTGGAATGAAATAAAACGCACTAAGTGAGAAGAAAATTAAGGAGGTTAAATAGTGTTTAAGCAACAGAATCGCAACTTATGATGTGTGAATTATACAACTTATTTATATTTAGGTGTAACACATTCAGCTTTCAAGGAACATAGCTTTGCATTGTTCGAACTTTTTAAGCCATGATAAGTCCAAAAGAAAAAGGGTTAAGGTGTTTTATCTTAGATAGGAATATTAATATATCAGCATATTAAATACAAGATACTTCCATTAAAAGGTATGAAGATATTATTTTTCGACAAGTTTATAAGCAACAATGCAGTTCTTAAAGAAAGTAGGAACAAGAAGAAGATTCATGTCATTAATGTATTCAATATCAGCTGTATTGCTCCCTGCTTCTTTTGTTCTTAGCAAAGAAACCTTGGTGTTGTCGGGATTAATCATAAATATTTCTCCCTCCCAGTCTGTAACGATATAGTACC
>JFJP01041072.1_pt1 | contig 10244 bp, 12 predicted proteins | sample 431651 | NCBI WGS metagenome assembly JFJP01 (sample SAMN02602958, study PRJNA72255) | Microbial mat metagenome, whole genome shotgun sequencing project. | biome: fresh water; feature: sink hole; material: water; isolation source: purple microbial (photo- and chemosynthetic) mats found in... | reverse complement strand
GCATTCGTATTCGGTATGAGTGTTCTTGCACTGTATGGAGGCTTTTCTGGTAGATTGATGAGCACAGTACGTGAAAAAGAGGGACTTACGTATTCCATTTATGGTCAAGCAGAAAAAATCACAAAAGTCGAAGAGGGCTTTTGGAGAATAGCAACATTCTTTTCTGCACATGATGCTCTCAAAGGTATTATGGCAACAGTACGTGAAATTGAAACTATTCGTGATCAAGGAATTACTGAAAATGAACTCAAGAGATTTAAAGCAATATTGAATACTCGTTCTATTCTCATTAACGACTCACTTTCAAAAAAAGTGCATGAGACTCATTCATTACGTACTAATGATATTAGTCAAGAAGAGTATCTGGAATACAAAGAATCACTACAAAACATGACACGTGTAGCAGTGAATTCTGCATTAAAAAAGTATTTTGATACTGATACACTGATTATAAGTGGTGCAGGACCAATACAATCAGTGAAGAAGGAATTATTAAAGCTTATCTAGATTATTATCGTAAATTTAGTATAGTGTTCTGTATATGATACGTGGAAATGAAATTCGATCAAAATACCTAGCGTTTATGGAGAAGAATGGCCATGCCATTATCCCTTCATCTCCGCTCATACCTCTCAATGATCCTACAACACTATTTACCGGAAGTGGTATGCAACCTCTTGTACCGTATCTCATGGGACAAGAGCACCCGATGGGGACACGTATTTCAGATTCGCAAAAGTGTTTCAGAGCAGAAGATATCGATGAGGTAGGAGATAATAGACACACTACCTTTTTTGAAATGCTTGGAAATTGGTCACTTGGTGACTACTTTAAAAAAGAACAAATACCATGGATATTTCGATTTCTTGTCGATGAAATAGGTTTGGATCAAAATAACTTCTATGTAACCTGTTTTAATGGTGATGAAATAAATAACGTTCCTCGAGATACTGATTCAGTAGCTATTTGGCAGAATATATTTAATGAGCGCGGGATTTCTAGTGCTGTTGCTGTCATGGGCTCTGAAAGTGATGGAGGAAAACGAGGAATGAAGGATGGTGAGCGAATATTTTATTACGATTCATCAAAAAATTGGTGGTCACGTGCAGGTAAGCCTGAAAAGATGCCTGTAGGAGAAATAGGGGGTCCTGATTCAGAAATGTTTTATGATTTTGGAACTCCACATGACACTATTTTCGGTGAATTTTGTCATCCAAACTGTGATTGTGGACGTTTTCTTGAAATTGGAAACTCTGTTTTCATAGAATATATAAAGTCAGAGGATGGATCGTTTAAAAAATTACCTAAGCAAAATGTTGATTTTGGTGGGGGTCTAGAACGTATAACTGCTGCTGCAAACAATACACCTGACGTATTTGCAATTGATCTATTGCACGGGGTTATAGAAGATATAGAGCGTCTTTCTCAAAAGGAATACAAAGCTCATACAACATCTTTTCGTATTGTTACTGACCATATTCGTGGTGCTGTCTTTATGATTAGCGATGGAATTTATCCATCAAATACTGAACAAGGTTACTTTACACGTAGATTACTCCGAAGAGCTGTTCGTTATGCAGATATGCTTGAAATTCCGTCTGGAGAATTAAAAAATCTTGCAAAAAGTGTTATTGATATTTATAAATCACACTACGTTAAAATTGCAGAGCATGAGTCAGATATCATTGACACAATACATGGTGAGGAAGTTCAATTTAGAAAGACACTTGAAAATGGACTTAAAGAGTTCAATAAAATAGCACTCAAAGTAACTCTTCCAATGACTGCCGTTGACGGTAAACTCGTTGTAGACAAAACAAAGAAGGTAGCACAACAAAAATTTATTACCGGTGAAAATGCGTTCAATTTATTTACTACATACGGCTTTCCAATAGAACTTACTATCGAAATTGCAAAAGAACGAGGGATGGAAGTTGCACGCACAGAATTCGAAGCACTTATGAAAAACCATCGTGATCTTTCACGTGCTGGAGCTGAACAGAAATTTAAGGGGGGATTGGCAGATGGAAGTGATACCGTGATTATGTACCATACAGCCACACATTTGCTTCTTGCAGGATTGCGTACCGAACTTGGTGAATCTGTACATCAAGCAGGATCAAACATCACCAATGAAAGACTTCGCTTTGATTTTACCCATGAAGAGAAAGTATCCGATGAAGTACTTCGTAAAGTTGAATCATATGTAAATGAAGCAATTAAAAATGGAGCTCATGTACAGATTGATACTATCGCTAAAACTGATGCAAAAAATGACCCTACCATCGAAGCAAGCTTCTGGGACAAATATCCCGACCAGGTCAAAGTGTATACAATCAAAGATGAATCTGGACGAGTGTATTCTCGAGAGCTTTGCGGTGGACCACATGTAGAACATACACATGATATACAGGGTACCTTTAAAATTCTAAAAGAAGAATCATCATCGCGTGGCGTACGTCGCATAAAGGCAGTTCTTGCATAGTATACCTTCTAGTACTATTTTGATCATACTACATTGATCTATTCATAAACTGTAGATTAACTACACTTTTTGAAATGCATTCACGGTATACTAATACTATGTTTGATTTTGGTACAGAAAGTAAAAAAAAGATGTATGTTGCACTTATTGATATTTCATCAGGAAGTGTTGGTGTAGGAATTGTAACGACACCACCCGGTGATAATTTGCCTATTGTACTTTTTACGCATCGTATAAGTATGCGTATCACCAAGTATGATGCTATTAAATTTGATGATTTGCGAAGAGTACGAGAAGCGTTACTTTCTGCATGTCTCATACTTTCACAAGAAGGATATGAGGTACTTAAGGCGTATGATCAGCACGCCAAAATATCAGATATCCTGGTTACCTGTTCTGCTCCATGGTCGCATACGTATTCCCAGAGCGTACAATATGAAAATGATATTCGATTCAAAGTAAGCAATAGTATCATCGAAGATTTGGTAAAAAGTGCTATTGATGAAATTGCAAACTCGCTTAAGGATTCTGTACTTTTCAGTGTACATGGTTTTGAAACTGTAGAGCAAATCACTACTGAAATAAAAGTTAATGATTATCCCGTCAAGAACCCGATAGGTCTTTCGGGTACTATCGTAGGACTTTCACATACAATAGGTATTGTTCCAACAGAAATTGTAACCACCGTAAATGAGGTGCAGGAAAAACTTTTTAATACTGCAAGTTATCATATTCATACATACATTTTTACTCTATTTCGTGTTGTTTTAGACATTTTTAAAAGAGATGACTCTCTATGTATCATTAATATAAGCGATGAATCAACTGAATTTGGCATTATTGAAAACTCCCTTCTTCATGAAAATAAGTATGTATCTTATGGGTCAAATACGTTTATTCGTGAAATTATAAGCAAAACGAACAAACCAAAGGGTGACGTAATAGCCTCTCTTCATGCATATAGTGAAAGTTCACATATTTCAAATAGCGACATTGATGACTTCATCGAAATATACGCGACACGAATTTCAGAGACACTTACTTCACTTTTCACAAAACGATTAGCTCCAAACGACATATTTATTACAACTAATTCAGTCAATCAAGTTCTTTTTAAGCATATTATTGCAAAGGCGTTTAAGAAAATTTCAAAAACAGAAAAGCATATCATTCTCCTAGAAAAAAATCTTATCGAGCAAACGGTGAGTGGCACTGTCGATGATATTTACCTCTCCATCAGTGCACGATTTTTCCACACTTCTCGACAATTAAACAATAAACAATAGTAAATTGAGTATATACTATACCTATGACACAAAAATGGAATTTGCAAGACATTAGACCAGCAGGATCTTCTAAAACCCCTGTTAAAGAAGTGCCCATTAGAAGACCACAGCAAGATATTATCTCTCGTCAACCACGACCAACTCCAATAGAAAACTCTGTTGACAATGACGTTGAACTTTTTGATATTGTTGATGGTAACAAAGAGAAGAAGAAGCGAGTCATCACAACAACAGTTGTAGTCGCCATTATACTTATTGCTGGCTTTACCGTTAATATAATGCTCGGTGGTGCTGATGTTACTATTTATCCAAAAGTAAAGGATATTTCAGTTCAATCAAGCTTTTCAGCTTATACAAATCCTGATGCAAATAAACTCGCATACGAACTACTGACACTTGAGTCTACAGGAGAAAAACAGGTTCAAGCTACGGGAAAGGAGAAGGTTACCAAACAGTCTGAAGGAAAAATTTTTGTGTACAATACCAAGAGTACCTCAGTACAACGCTTAATTAAAAATACACGTTTTGAAACTTCAAAGGGTCTCGTTTTCAGAATTAAGGAATCTATTGAAGTACCTGGAGCAAAGACTGACTCAAAAGGTACTGTAATTCCAGGAAGTATTTCTGCAGATGTATTTTCTGATGGTGTTGGAGAACAGTACAATATTCCTCCGCAAAAATTCACTGTACCGGGACTTAAGGATACTGAGCAATATGCTAATGTCTATGCAGAGTCAACATCGCAATTTACTGGAGGTTTTGACGGAGATAAGTATATAATTGATGAGAATGTACTGAGTACTGCTGAGCAGGAGCTCCATTTAGAACTTCGCAATTCACTACTTGAAAAGCTTAAGACAGAGCGACCTGCTGGTTTTGTAATCTATAACGATGCAATAGCATTTACTTTCGAGCAATTACCAGCAGCTGAATATGGGGATTCGCTAGCAACTATCAAAGTAAAGGCACGTCTACAAGTTCCAATGTTTAAGGAATCAGATCTATCCTCATTTTTAGCTGAAAGTACTATTTCTGATTATTCAAATGAAATGGTATCACTTGTTGATCCACAAACACTACTATTTACGTACGAAAGCCCTACAACAACAGTTTCTGATATTTCAAAAAATACTGAATTATCTTTCACTCTAAAGGGAACAACACGATTAGTTTGGAAAATTGATGAAAAAAAGCTACAATCAGATCTAGTTTCATTAAAGCGAGCAGATGCTACTAAAATTCTTGGGGGATATGCCGCTATTCGAGAGGCAAAGGCAGATGTGCGTCCATTTTGGAAGTCATCTTTCCCAAGCAATGAGAAGGATATTGCCATTCACACAATTATTGAACCAAAATAGATTATTAATAGATAACTATATGTGTTTAGATTTGACTAAATACATATAGTTTGTTAAACTCACCGACGTTTGATGCAAGATAAATCAGACAAAGATAATCTCGTCTACGGCACTGTAGAGGAGGCGCTCCCCAATGCGCTTTTTCGTGTTCTCATAGATGGGACAGACAAACCTATTATCACATACCTCGCTGGCAAAATGCGTAAATTTAAAATTCGCGTTCTCGTCGGTGACAGAGTGGGAGTTGTTCCAGAACCATATGGAGGAAAAGGGAGAATATCTAAACGTCTTTAAATTATGAAAGTACGATCATCAGTAAAAAAAATTAGTCCGGACGACAAGATCGTTCGAAGACGTGGTTACGTATACGTTATCAATAAGAAGAAGCCTCGTAATAAACAACGACAAGGATAAGTATGAGAATTTCAGGTATTACAATTCCAGACGCAAAGCACCTCGAGTATAGTTTGACTTCCGTTTACGGCATTGGTCACTCACGAGCTATTTCAATACTTAATGAGTTAAAAATTGATACTTTCAAGAAAGTAACTGACCTCACTACAGAAGAAGAAAATGCTATTCGTGAAAAAGTTGAGTCTTTTACAATAGAAGGGGAGCTTAAGCGAGAAGTAAGTGGAAATATAAAGCGACTCAAGGATATTCAAGCATATCGTGGCACACGTCATGCAAAGCGTCTACCAGCTCGCGGACAAAGAACAAAGACAAACGCTCGTACACTCAAGGGAGTTAAGAAAACAATGGGATCTGGACGCCGTAAACTTGAAAAGACATAAAAGTCTTTTAGAGTATTATTTGAATTATTGATTGACCTATGGGTAAGAAAAGAATCATAAAAAAACGAGGAGGTAGTGACGCAAGCGCAACATCGCGCGCTCTTGCACGTGTTCCAAAGCGAAAGGTGGCTGTTGGAACTCTGAATATTCTTGCAACTTTTAATAACACTATTCTCACACTTTGCGATAATAAGGGTAATACTCTTATTTCTGCATCAAGTGGAACATTGGGGTTTAAGGGATCTCGAAAAAGTACACCTTTTGCTGCTGCAAAGGTAGGTGAAATCATTGGGGACAAAGCAGTTCAAATGAACATGAAGGACGCTAACGTTGTTATTCGAGGTGTTGGTGCTGGGCGAGAATCTGCACTCCGTGGATTTTCTAGTAAGGGTGTTGCTATTACAAAGATAGCAGATGAAACACCTGTCCCTCACAATGGGCCACGTCCACCTAAGCCACGAAGAATCTAATTTTTAATATATGATAATAGGACCTAAATACAAAATAGCAAAGCGACTTGGAGCACAAGTCTTTGAAAAAACGCAAACACAAAAGTTTGCACTTTCTGAGGCACGAAGTGCTCGTAACAAGAAAATGAAGCGTGGGGGAATGATGTCTGATTTCAAGAAACAACTTCTTGAAAAGCAGAAGATGCGCTTTACGTATGGTATTTCTGAAAAGCAACTTTCTCGATATGTTGCTGAATCACTTCTCAAGGGTCATCAGCCAATAGCAGAACTTATTGGTCGTCTAGAATCACGACTCGATAATGTTGTGTATCGACTTGGTTTTGCAAAGACACGACGTCTTGCTCGTCAACTCGTATCACATGGACACATTTTTGTAAACGGAAAAAGACTCGATGTTGCATCGTATGCAGTACGTGTAAATGATGTTATTTCTGTTCGTGAAAATAGTAAGCAATCTCCACTTTTTGTAACACTCAGTGAGTCTCTTGTGGCTCAAACACCTATTAACTGGATTACTCTTAATCCTAAAGAGCTTTCAGGGATTAAGAAGTCAGAACCAACATTCGAGCCGTCAGAAACGATGTTCGACCCTCAGCAAGTCTTCGAATATTACAGTCGATAATATTAGTAAATAATTTAAATAGTATGCTTGAAACAAATATCACCCTTCCATCTAAGCCAAGAGTCGTTAATGAAGACGCATTTTCTGGCGTATATGAGGTTGATGGTCTTTATCCTGGATACGGCCATACACTTGGCAACTCTCTTCGACGAATTATTCTCTCATCACTTCCAGGAGCTGCTATTACACAAGTTAAGATAGACGGAGTTCAGCATGAGTTTTCAACTATTGCTGGTGTTAAGGAGGATGTTATCACCATTCTTCTCAACCTTAAGCGAATTCGTATTCTTATGCATAGCGATACTCCACTCACACTTAACCTTAAGGTTAGTGGAGCTAAAGTAGTAACTGCAGGGGATATCACTACACCAAGTCAGATTGAAATTCTGAATCCAGAACAAAAAATTGCTGAAGTGACAGACAAGAATACAACATTCTCACTTGAACTCACTGTAGAGCATGGTCTTGGATATGTACCACGAGAAGTTCACCAGAAAGAGAAGGTAGACATCGGAACAATTGCTCTCGATGCAGTTTTTACTCCTATTCGTCGAGTAAATTATGAAGTAGAGAATATGCGTGTAGGAGACAGAACTGACTTTAATCGTCTCCGTGTATTCATAGAAACAGATGGAACACTCACACCTAAAGCAGCTTTTGAGAATTCTATTGAAATAATGATTCATCAACTCAAGTCTATTATTGGCTTCCAAGATGCAATACCTAATAATGCAATAGCTCCATCAGCTATTGATGATAAGACTGTTGTAGACGAATCTGAGATGGATACTGATATTCTTAAAACTCGAATTGAAACAGTAAACCTTTCAACACGAACTCAGAACGCTCTTGAGAACGCAAACATTCGAACGGTGGGGGGTCTTGTGCGGAAGAAAAAAGATGATATCCTAGCACTCGACGGAATGGGTCCAAAGGGAGTAGAAGAAATTGAAGCTATTCTCACAGAACTTGGTATTAGCTTTAAAGAATAATCATGCAACACGGTAATAAAATCAGAACATTAGGAAGATCACGAAGTCAACGAACTGCGCTTCTTCGTGGACTTGCTATGTCTCTCATCGAGCATGAGAAAATTCAAACGACTGAAGCTAAGGCTAAGGAACTACGTCCTTATGTAGAAAAACTCATTACAAAGGGAAAGGAGGGAACTATCTCAGCTCGTCGACTTGTGCAAAGTACACTTGGAGAACCTCACACAAATGTTGTGAAGAAGCTCTTTGAGGACATTGCAAAGCGCTATACAGAACGAAATGGAGGTTACACTCGTATTATTAAACTCGGAGACACAAACGCAGGTCGTACCGAAGCATATATAGAACTCGTATAATTACAGTATGGAAAACAAAGAATACATAATTGATGCTACAAATAAACGACTCGGTCGTGTGGCTACTGAAGTGGCGTCAATTCTCATTGGTAAGAACACAACTAATTTTGCAAAAAATATTGTTGAACCTGTAACTGTTACCGTAACTAATGCACGTCTCCTTGATATTAATGAAAAGAGAAAGGAAATGGAATTTCAGCGATATTCTGGTTACCCAGGAGGTCGAAGTGTAGAGACTCTTGATCACCTTGCAAAGCGTTTAGGTTATGAAGAAGTTGTAAAGCGTGTCGTGAGTGGTATGATTCCTAAGAATAAGCTTCATACACCACGAATGCATAATCTCGTAGTAACAGAATAATTTTTATGGCAACACCACAATACATTGAAGGAATTGGACGTCGAAAAACTGCAACAGCGCGTGTACGTCTTACTAAGGCTCCAAAGTCTACTGTTGTTATAAACGACAAACCTATTGCTGATTATTTTTATGCTTCTACACTTCAGAAGAACATTCTTGATGTTCTCGAAACAGAAAATGCTGGAATCGACAGTTATGAAATTACCGCTAAAGTAGAGGGGGGTGGACTAAGTTCACAATCTGATGCTATCAAACTGGGTGTCGCTCGAGCACTAGTAAAGGAAAAGGCAGATCGAAGAGTTACACTTAAACGAGCAGGACTCTTAAAACGAGATCCTCGAGCAGTAGAACGAAAGAAATTTGGACTCAAGAAGGCTCGAAGACGACCACAATGGAGTAAACGATAAATCTATACGTAAAGAAACCACATCAAAAATGTGGTTTCTTTAATATTTCGTGATTGACTTAGGAATTTATTTGATGCACTATAGCAATCATATTTATGGGAAACATTTCTAAGTCATTTATTATAGGCATTTTTGCGATTTTAGTTGCTATTGCAACATTCTTTATTCTTTTCCCGATTACATCCGACACAACGCATTATTCTAAGCAAACATACACATTTGTTCATGCTGATGATTCCGGTGGATCTGATGGTGGAGATTCAGGTGGATCTGATGGTGGTGACTCAGGAGGATCTGATGGTGGTGACTCAGGAGGAGATTCGTCTGGATCAGACAGTGGGGATTCATCAGACTCAAGTAGTAGCGATTCTTCAAGCTCTGATGGTGCTGATTCCTCAAATTCAAGTGAGGGGAGTACTTCCGACACTAGCTCCGATGTAGGAGACGGTGTTGGTGAAGCTTCTGATGCTGGATGCTGTGGCAGTGAATCAGACTCTGTTTCTTCAGATAGCTACGGAAGTACCGGTGATGGTGTCGGTGATACTACTAATGTAGGTTGTTGTGACAGTACCTCTCCAGATACTTCAGTAGACTTCAATACAAATACTCCAATTGATACTGTATTGAATGACTTATCATCAATAAATTATAGCGATTACTACAATTCAGGAATAGGCGATGGTGTAGGAGATACAGTAGATTTATCAGGTAGTATTGAAACGTATATCGATACCACAATTCCATATGTTGATTATTACAATTCTGGAATTGGCGATGGAGTAGGGGATGTTATAGACAACGGTGCCACCACAATAGATGAAGTAACTACTATCATTAATACGCCAGTTACTTATGTTCCCTCAGTAAATGACGGAACGACTGATCCTGGATCAAATCCTGAACTCAATCCGAACCCTAACCCGAATCCAAATCCTGAACCTAACCCTAACCCAAATCCTAACCCTAACCCGAATCCTAATCCTAATCCGAATCCGAATCCTAATCCGAATCCTAATCCGAATCCTAACCCGAATCCTAATCCGAATCCTAATCCGAATCCGAATCCTAATCCGAATCCTAATCCGAATCCTAACCCGAATCCTAATCCGAATCCTA
>JFJP01027686.1_pt1 | contig 10244 bp, 12 predicted proteins | sample 431651 | NCBI WGS metagenome assembly JFJP01 (sample SAMN02602958, study PRJNA72255) | Microbial mat metagenome, whole genome shotgun sequencing project. | biome: fresh water; feature: sink hole; material: water; isolation source: purple microbial (photo- and chemosynthetic) mats found in... | reverse complement strand
AAAGGTTTAAAACCTCTATTTTTCCAATTCCTTTAAAAAAACTCCATTTTTAAAGGACTATCATTGATAAATTAAAGAATGAGAACAATGCTTTGAAGGATTTAATAGTATTTTATTGAATTTTACAAGACTTTTTATCGTGAAAAACTGTGTTTTTAGGCAAAATTGAACAACCAGAACGTTAAAACGACACAAGTAGCTTCAGCAAAAACTGCAAATGCTGAGAATATGATAGAGGATATAAAATTGGTTATTGATACAGAAGCAAAGAAGAAGGAGGAAATAGATAAGAATATCGATAAATTCCAGCAGAAAATCATTGAGAAAAGACAAACTTTAGGAGGGATTAACGCTGGAGTTGAGAATCAATCTGCTCTTACAAAACAAGTGATTTTTATGAATTTTTTGATTTTTTGCTAATTTTTGATTTTTTCAACTTATGATAATTTTGTGAATTACATTAAAAATGAACTTAATATAGATCAAAATACTGGAAAATAGGCTGGATAAAGCGAATCAGAAGTTCAATGAGGCGATAGCGATAAACAAGAACCTTCGTCAGCAAATCGACAGTCTGCGACGCGAACGCGTGATTTTCGATAAGTACTTTCCATCAATTTTTTCATAATATAAATAAATTCTTTCTTTAATTTTCTCAGTCTTTATAAAAAACTTGAGAAAGAATTGCATGAAAAACGTAAAGAAATGGCTAATATCATAGAACATGCGAATACAGCCTACGAAGAACGTGATAAAGCCAACGATCAAATTCAGCATTTAAAGACTCAAGCCAAGCGAGAATCAGCGGATTTCGAGAAAGATCTCAGAGAATTATCACAAATTCAAGAGAAAAACAAGAAAAATCTCGATTATAACAAATTAACTGAGAAAAATAAAGAAGAAAATGCTAACAATCAGGATTTGAATGAAACTGATAAATTTAAGACAAAACTGCCACAAAAGTTCTTTTTTATAAGAGAAATTCATTATTTTATTGATAAAATCGAAAAGATTATTCAAGGATAAGAACGTTTCGCAAGTAAATCTCGATAAAATCATGAAATTCGAAGAGGATTTTGCGAAAATTCAAGCTGCGACACAAATAAAGGATTTCGAGCAATTAGTCTCGATTTTCATAAAAAACGAGGAAAAAGTGATAAATTTTACTAATGAATTTTATCGTATTTTTCTTTAGAATTTCACGATGTTTAAATATGTGAATGAATTGAGTAATGAAATAGAGGAATTTGAGAAAAATATCAATGGTTTAAAGGTGAAAATATCGTGGATTTATTATATTTTATTGTCTTTTCTTTTTAAAGGAAGAAAAAGAGAAATATGAAGGACAAGGCAGTAATATTGATGTATTAAGGAAGAAACTCCTGAAGGATTTAGAGGAGAAATTGTCGAAATCTGAGAATAAAGCTGAACAATTCGAGTTCAAATACCATGATTCTTTAAAACTCATCAATTCTTTAACAGTAATTCCTTTAATAAAATCGAATTTATTGATATTTTTTATAATTTATTGATGTTTTTGACAATTTTCTTGATATTTTTGATAATTTATTGATAAATTTACTGTAGAATTGGATAGAAACACTGTTCAATGCGATAGAATGCGATAAAACCCTGGCAAAAGAACTGGCTGGGACTCATGGAGTGACTGATAGTAACATGATGACGTTTCTCGGGATTATCGAAGATAAAGTCAATCAAATTCTTCAGTTTTACGCTTTGGTTACTGAACAAGTAAGATGATTATTTGAGATTTTTTTTGATATTTTTGAGAAAATTTAACATGTTTCATATTGAATTTTTATTATTTTTTGAAGAGAAGCAATGAAACCTTCCAAAATCAAATGAATAATATATCAATTTCTCAGAATATCACTCAGAAAAACAAGACAGATTTCCCTAATTTCAGTATATTTTTTCACTTTTCATCATATTTTATCATATTTTATCATATTTTATCATATTTTATCACATTTTATCATATTTTATCATATTTCTCAAAAAAAATATTTTTAATAGATGAAGATATCGAAGAAGATGATATAGAAGGCAATAAAGCTCTGACTTTGGAAGAGTTCAGATCAAGAGCCTTGGATAAATTAGAGACGAATAACAAGAAAAACCAATCAGGGATTAAAATGAAGCATAAATCGCAGTCAAAATCCAAGAAAAAATAAATTTAAATAGAAAGTTAATAAATTTATCAAAAACTGTTCTATACAGAAATACAATAAATAAAAACTTTTTTTTAAATGATTAAATTACGGAATATTAGATATTCAGCTTCACTCGAAAGGCTGGCATGTCAATGCAATCTTGCTTTTCTTTTAAAGGATTTCCATAAATTTCTAACTCAAAATCCTTGCTGAATTTTTTGTGTGTTTTGTCCTTATTTTAAAAAATAATATTAAATTTTTTTGGTGGGTTTTAAAATTTTTTTTTGAAAAAAAAATAAAAAATTATGAAAAAAAACAAAAATTAACAGTTTTTTTTCAAATAAACCTTGCAACATCCATCTAAAATACGCTTCCCTATGATAAAAGCCCCTTCTAAAGACAAGAAACTCGTATTAAACCAGCATTTAAACATTTTTTCCTTTACAAATAACTAAATAAATTACTTACAAAAAAATAAAAACCTTTGAATTAACAAATGAATTATTAAAGAAACTAATGCTGAAATCTCCTTTAACAACAACTTCTTCCAGATTAAACTCAATAAAAGGTTCTATCTTATACATTCTACTCTTATGAATTTTCTAAAACACCTTACAAAACCCAAGTTTTCTTCTATAAAAAAAACCTTTGAATCATAATTCAAATGATTATCCTGTATAACAAACCACGGTTCTAAACCCAGAAAATATCGTTAAAACCCCAAAACCCCTTTTTTTTTCTAATATACCACATCCTCCCAAAACATTGAAATTAGGCACTTGTGTTAGAATTAACTTACTGATCATAATCTTGGGTTCCGGCATATTGACTGGACTCCACTTTTTGACCAGTGCCCTTTCGAAATAATGAACATATCTGATCTGGCTAGGAATAGTGACTCCCTACAATAAAAACAACAATTTCTTCAGAAAACTCCGATAAAGAACCTTCTTATTTTTCGTTCTGATCATTCCATAGTATTTCAACGCATTTTCGGCTTTCGTGAACATCTTGCTGTATAATAAATAGCAGCAGATCATCAGCCCAGTCCTCCCTTTGCCAGCTTTACAATGAATAGCCACAACGTTCTCATTATTCTCCTTTAACCACTCATCAACGTCTTTACAGAAGGAGAATATCAATGACAAAGGAGGGGGATTATGATCATCAAAAGGGAATTCTCGGACATTATTCTTAAAAAGCTCAGCATTGTATTTCCTTTCACTACATCTAAAGAAAAAAAACGATAAAAAGACCATAAAAAATTACGATAAAAAGAGAGAAAAAAAAGACCATAAAAAACATGAAATAAAATATCGTTTTTTTCTCATTAATTTACAGATTGTAGACACGGTAATGCTGAGGATGTCTCATGTTGAAAAACCTAATGAAAACTATTGCTTTTATGCAGTTTTTAGAGAAATTGATACTTTATCACATCGCTCATCGAGTTTCTATAGATCGACTCGAGTTTCTCAGCAGGGAAGCCCATTGCGATAATTTTCTCAGTCACATCTTAATGAAATTTATATGAATTTTCATTGTTTTTTATCAATTTAAATTTTCATTGTTTTTTATCAATGGTTTTTTATAAATGAAAATATCGTAGTTATTATCAATAAATTACAGGTTAAATCCAAATCAAAGCCATCGAAGTCGAATCTTTTCTTTTGCTTTGACACCAATAGCTTAAGAATGTTCTTTTGGGAGGAGTTTGTGCAAGAGGAAAAAGCGATTTTACGATTCACTTCTTCAATGGCGTTATCAAAACCAAGAGAAGAATTAGCAATTATTGATTTATCTCTCAGTAATGTAGGGGATTCATCAGAAAGAATCTCATCCTTTGAGAAAAATGTGAAGAAAAAATTAGAAATAAGGAAGAAAAAAAAAGAAAAAAATGTAGAAAAATTGAGAAATATATGAAGAAATTTTTAAGAATTGATGAGAAAAAAAGGCTTACTTCGCTGGAGGATGTGACTGTTAAGTCTTCGAAAGGAACAGTTTGGTCCAGGAGAGTGAGGTTTAAAGAGGGAAGAGCTGATCCGAAGAGTTTCGGGCCTTTGCAATCGACCATCGGATTAGAATAGTTTGGAAAAAATAAAAAAAATATTAATTTGATTATATGATTTATTTCTCAGTTTTAAATAAATTTCGTTTAAAAAATTTGATGAAAAACAGAAAAAATCCAAAAAATCCAAAAAATTAAAAAAAATTTATCATTCTTATCATCTTTTCTTTTACAATTTTTAACAGAGTTCATATGTGTGGATGATGCTCTGACTATTAAGTATCTCCATGGTGTCCTCTTCGACAAAAATCTTCATTAATTCCTCGTTCTTTTCCTTCTCGAAAACCTCTTCCGTTTCTTTCTGAATCAGTTTAATCTCTTCCTCAGTCCGCACAATTTTCCTTTCTTTTTCCATTTTATTGATCAATTTGATGATTTTCTCAACTTTCTGATAATATCTCAATTCTCTATCAATATAATCCATCAGATAATCATAGAAAAACCTTTGATTTAAATAGAATCCTGGATATTCCTTTATTTTATCGATAAGAAAAGCCCAGCAATCATATGAATTTGCTCTTATTTTGTTCTCTTTTTTAAATTTTCTCTGTTTGTCTTCTAATTTACACACTTGAAAGGTTAAGGTTCCTTTCCCACGTTTCTTTATAATGTCGTTTTTATCAGGATATGGGTTATTGATAGGAGCACTGCTTTCCTTCAATTTGCGTATATTCACGTTCTTTTTATTCGAGATCTCTATATAATACCATATTTCTTTCGAAGGGTCGTTCATATCAAGAAATCTATAAATAATAAATAAAGAATTTTTTTAGATTTAATGAAGAAATTCAAGGATTTTATTGAAGAAATCCCAATGAATAAATCCAAAACAAAATAAAATCTTGTAGAATAAATTCTATAGGAAAAATCAAATGAAATTACAATCTGAGGCATTTATAGGGTAAAGGAATCTTCATATCCTGCAGATCAGTGAACGTGAGTTTTTGCTTGAGTTTCAAAAACGGTGATATATTACAGAACACATCCCTAAGCTCTTCAGGCAGTCTATTGAGCGAGAAAGTCTTATTTTTTCTGAATAATTTGACCAAAGCCTGTATTTTGGGATGGTTATACCCGAAGAAAAAGTCTCCTAAATGCATTTTTGCTATTGAATATTTCTTCAATTGTGATTCGAAAAACTGATTGATGAAAGGCTCTAGCGATTCACATATGGTATTTCCTATAGTGTTTTGAATCTGCAATTTATTGAAGGTTTCTTGTAAATTTAGGTCGATATTCAATGTGTTTGGGGTATTCGAAGAGCATTTCTTCAGGATTTTCATATAGATGATTTCGGGTAAAATCGTGGGAAAAAAGCATTTTTTGTTGGGCATGAAGCGAAAAGCCCGAAAAGAGGTTTCTTCCTTCTGTTTTTCCTGTATTTTCTTCAGTAAATTCTTCATTAATTCTGAGAGATTTGTGTGGAAAAGCAACAGATCGCTGTTGTGGAATTCTGCGATACTGTCTTCACTCAAAATCACATAGAAAACCTGGTCTATTTCCTTGATATAAAGCTTATATTGATAGTAATAGACCAAAAGACCGGTATTTATAAAGCTTTTATACATGCGAAACGTGCAGAAACCATTGCCGAATTGCATGGTTTCTATATCGTTTTTCTTCAGATTTTCGGGGTTTTTATCAAAGGAATTTCTTAATGATTTACTGAAGAAAATATCGCCGAGACTCGAAAGGTAGAAATGACTTGATAGTTTAAAGGGCTTTTGAAGAGATAAAAGAGAGAGAAAAGACTGGTTGTTTTCCTTGCTTTTCAGGTAATTTAACAGAAATAAGTTGTTATTCAGGTAAAGAGAGTGATTCAAGCCAAAAAGCTCCTCGCTTTCACAGGAAAAAGGGTCGAAAATCAAGTGCTTTTTGGAAAAGTAATGGTTTTCTTTTATTTTCTTTAGAGAAGAAGCGAAAAGCTCAGTAGGAGAAGGCCTTTTGAGATTTAATGAGGAATTATGAAGGATTTCTGATGAAAACTCGGGTTTTAACGAGGTTTTTAACTCGAAATTTGAGGTGTTTGTTTGAATTATCGCAAAATTCTCGTTTTTCTCATTTTTTTCGATTTTATTGTTTTTTTCGATTTTATCGTTTTTTTCTTCAATTTTCTCATTTTTTTTCGAGAAATTAGAGAGGATTTGTGCTGTTTCTTTATGAATATCATTGGAAATAGGTTGGATTTGAGGCAAAAAGACTTGCGGTTGAGGTTTCGCTTCGATTAAAGGAGTAGCTGGCTTCTTGGATTTTATCTTATAATCGCCATAGATCTTATTCTCATAGGTTTCCTGATCGAAATCATTGACTTTAAAGCATTCATTCAAGATTTTGCCTTGATTTTTTATATCAAATTTAAAAAAATGCTGGGTTTTTTAAAGAGAAACTAGAGATAAAAGAAGAATTCGCGATATTTATCAACAGTTTATCATAATGCTGGCCCAAAAAGATCGGAATATTGAAGAAAATTCTCAAAGAAAGAGAGAAAATTTAATAAGAGAGAAAATTCAATGGAAAATACTTAGAAGTGGGGTTCAAAAGCCTTTGCAGGCATTCTTGTGTGCTCATAGCTCCATTTCCTTGTAAATAATACATGAAGTTTTCTACGATAAAACAGTCCTTGACAAACTCAATGTTCTTGTTTTTTCTCGGTTCGAAAATTTTCTCTAAAATCTGGGTTTTTTTCACAAATGTTAAAATTCGAGGTTTTTTTTACGGAAATCAGGTAATTCTTCAGGTTTTTCTCGTCGAAATTCACAGGGTTTTTGTTATAATGCACGAAAAGCACTGAATATTGCTTATCGAGGTAATTCGACAGGTCGAACAGCAGCAGCATTTCCTTATCGTTGTTGTTGATAACGCTGATTATCGGTTTTTTACCGATCCAGATTTTATAATTCAATACAAAGACTATATGTTTGTATTTCACGAAATCTTCAAAAAACGAAATTTCATGTAAATTTAATGAATAATTAATAAAATTTATCAGGAAAATAACGATAAATTATCAGGAATTGTCATAAAATGTGATAAATTTAAAAAAACAAACCTAAATGTTTAAAAAAACTCAAATCTTCGAGAATTTCGTTAGAAAAATTGAGCATATCTCTTGGCGGTCGGTTTTTTATCGCAGTTTTCAGATCAATATCTGTTTTCTGCATGATTTGTGCGATTCCGTTGATGAAATAGGGAGAATATCCGTAAATCAGATAGTCGAAGAAGATCTTTTCTCTCCGATAATACACGTAAATACCTTCAGAATTCTTCTCGATTCTCTCGATTTTCTTATCGTACTTGAAAACCACCCCTTCGTCATAAAGCGATTTCTTCAGATTCCCGATGAATTCTGATGCGATTAAAGCCCGACAGCCCAATAAATTTGAAAGTGCTAGGCGTTTATCGAAGAATTTTTCATCTTTAATTTTTTAATGAGAAATTTGATGAAAAAATTTTTCAATGATAAATTTTTTATAATTTAATGATGAAATATGATAAAAAAACTCAGTACTGTATTTTTCTTTGAATTCTCTGATCGTCATATTTCCATTCAGCATTCTTTTGAAGTATTGATACTTCTGGAAGATCCACCTCACCAATCTCTTTTCATTCGGGTTGGCTTTTCCCCGAAACCCTTTAAATTCCCTCCAAATTACAAAATAATCAACCTTTTTCCAATAGAAAATTGAATTTCGCTTGAAAATTATCATCATTTTCCTCTAAAATCGATAAAATTCATGAGCAAAATATGAGAAAACTCAAAAGAAAACCTGAATTGAAGATTTCGTTAATAATTTCATAGAACTTTTTCTCTGCAAATTCAAGGCATTCATCATTATAAAACTTCTGATCTTTATCGCATACATCAATATCGATATTTATAGGCCCATAATGCGTTTTTCCTTCATTAAGCATCTTCATAATAGGGTGTTCCTTATAATTATCACAGAGAATAGGCATATATTCAAGGATTTCCTCAAAGTTTCGAAGACTGCCTGGACCTTTATCTTTCATTTCATCGAAAATTGAGATGTGAAAACCTTGCTTTATCAACGATTTTGCACACATCATTCCTCGTAAATTCGCACCGATTATCGCAATCTTTGATGAGAAAAATAATGAAGAAAATAAGATAAATATACAATAATTTTTCACAAAATTCAATATTTATTGTGATTATAAAAAAAATTAAGTCACAAAAAAACTCAAAAAAAAATACAGATTTTTTCGGTGGTGGATAAAATGAAAGAATTTTCTTGCTTTTTTTCTCTAATAGGTCGATATCGATAATTCCATTTATGAGGAAAAATTTGAAAATTGTGATGAATTTTGGCTGGAATCTCACAGGGATTTTGTCTAAAAGAGTGTTTAAATTGGGACGACGGGAGACCAATATGATGTTTCTTAAGGCCAGATACTCATCAACGTGATTTATGTGATGGGGCTTCAGGGACTTGAAGAACTCGCATTCGATTGGAAGGGGGTCGTCACGGAAGTACTCTTGGTATAGGGCGAATGTGAAGGTCGGAGGAATCAGGTATTTGTCGATTTTTGGCGATTTTATCAAAGTTATTTTGGAGGCTGAATGAAAAATTGAAAAATAATGAAAAATTCGAAAAATGATGAAAAGAGAAATAGCATCAAAATTATGAGGAATTAAAGAAAAATTGGAAAAATAATGCAAAATAATTAAAATTTAGAAAATAATGAAAGAAATTACGAAAATAATGAAAAATAAATGTAACAATGAAAATTATGAAAATAATGAAAAATAATGCAAATAAATTGAAAAACTTAAAGAAATTGAAAAGAATTAATTTTTTTTAAAAATATTGAAATAAATTACCATCAAAATTCTTCTTTTCAAACTCCATCAAATACTGTAAATACAATTTAACGAGTGCCTCTTCGGTCAATTTCATGAAGTTGTTATTGCTAATCGACCATATAACCTCCCACCATTTTTTTTCACTGCTGCAAATTTTGTACCCCCTTAAAACCCGATTAAATTTCAATAAGCTTAACAAAAATTTATAAAAAAATCAAAAAAATCAAAAAGATTTATCGAAATCTCAAAAACCCATATTTTCCTTTATTTATGCAAAAACCCAAAGAAAAACAGTACCCTCGTCTCGTGACAGCATCATATATTGCAAAAAGATCAATAAGTTCATCAACAGGTGGGATGTTTGCATTGATGAGATTTATCGTAAAACTTGCATAGTTCTGCAGGAATTCATCCCGCATTTTTAACTGATGGATCGGATTCAATTGGTAGAAGAGATTCTTCGAGAACTTCACTAAAGCCAGTGAGTTTTCTTCCAAAGCCGTCATTTTCATTGTTTGAATTCCCTAGGGTTTTTTTAAGCGAAATTTACGAAAAATCTTATATTTTTTTTAAATATTATTGAAAAAGCTGAATTTCCTTTTTATTTATATTTTTTTTTAATTGGAGATAGATAGAGAGCATCACAAAACTCTGATCTTTATGAAGCTTTTATGGGGTTTTTCAGTTTTTTCCTCAGTTTATCAATAAAAAACCTTCACAAAATTTAATTTAATTGTTTAAAAGCATAAAAAAATTAAAATCATTTAAAAATTTGATTTTTAATATCTAAACAAATATGCAGCTGAATTCCCTGTATAAAGAGGGTCTCCTGGTAGCGAACAAAGGCTTCCACAAGCTCCTACCAGCCAAAATCATTTGCATCGGCGATTGCTCAGTGGGGAAAACCTCGATAATTTGCCGGTTTATAAAGGACAGTTTCAAGCATTTAAACCAATCAACTCTTGGTTTTTCTTTGAAAAAAAACAGAAATTTCAATTTTTTGCGATTTTTTTGCGATTTTTACGATATTTTTCACAATATTTGCAATGAAATTTCATGATATTTTATTTTTCAATGATAAATATTTTATTTTTCACTATAAATATTTTATTTTTCACAATATCACGAAAAATTGTCTAATTTTCTTAATAAAGGTGTGGAGTATTTCCAAAAGGTG
>JFJP01021730.1_pt1 | contig 10244 bp, 9 predicted proteins | sample 431651 | NCBI WGS metagenome assembly JFJP01 (sample SAMN02602958, study PRJNA72255) | Microbial mat metagenome, whole genome shotgun sequencing project. | biome: fresh water; feature: sink hole; material: water; isolation source: purple microbial (photo- and chemosynthetic) mats found in... | reverse complement strand
GGCGTGTCAGGTCTCGCTGAAACTCAGGAGTAACCGAACACGGCGTGTCAGGTCTCGCTGAAACTCAGGAGTAACCGAACAGGGCGTGTCAGGTCTCGCTGAAACTCAGGAGTAACCGAACAGGGCGTGTCAGGTCTCGCTGAAACTCAGAAGTAACCGAACACGGCGTGTCAGGTCTCGCTGAAACTCAGGAGTAACCGAACACGGCGTGTCAGGTCTCGCTGAAACTCAGGCGTAACTGAACAGGGCGTGTCAGGTCTCGCTGAAACTCAGGAGTAACCGAACACGGCGTGTCAGGTCTTGCCGCAAATTCGTGGCAAGGTTTTCACGCCGCGGTAGGTCTCCCCGAAAATGTAACGAGCTGTTGAATCCGATTAGATTTTTAAAGATTAAGGCTGCTCTATCTTTTTCAATGTTTAGCAGCCTGTCAAACTACTATTATTCGGCGGGGCAAATATGCCGTGAACAACACCGATACTACGGTTCGACAGGCTCAGTGATCAAAACCGTACTCATTTATACCGGATTAATACCGATATCGCATATCTGCCGTATATATCATTTCGATATAGATATGATCTTGATTCTCTTTTTTGAGTACTGTTTTAGCTGTTTCAACAATTGGCACGGTGTGTGAAATAGCATTCCTATGGAAACGAAAGAATTTCAAAGGAGCTACTATGAAACGAGCAATCATACCAATGGCACTTATTGCAATTGCGACGTCGGCAACAGTGTCGTTGGCTGAAACGCAGGGTGAAAACAGCGCGGCAAAGTGCCACGTAAAAAAGAGCTGTGAAAACAGTAGTACTTCACCCTATGTCGCCTATGGTGGATTTTTGGGCGGAGCGGGGTATATCAATGTGGAACCGATTCGCGCCGTTCTCGTCAGCGAAACAGCGTTAAACGGGATCAAGTCTCCGATTTTTGGTAAGGGATTGGAGAGTGCTCTTGGCGATAGAGAAGTGATGGGAGTATCTGGTGGATTTGGTATGGCCGGCAAACGGGATGGCATTTTGATCGGTGGCGGTGGGATTAATGGTTCGCGCCGGTTTTCTACGGTTCAGGGTGACTCTTCGTATACGGTTGATGTTCAGCTCTCCTATGGAGGGGTGATGGTGGGAAATGTGGCGACCAAAGGGAAAAACAGTTTTGGAATCACCGGATTGGTCGGCGCGGGAGTTCTCGGCATGGATATCTACAGCAGTTCTGTTTCCGGTCTCAATGATTCTCATTCAAAAGAGTGGGATTTTGACGAAGATTTGGCAATACTCTCTGGCAAAAGCTACTTTTTCGTAACGGATCTAACGGCAAACTACACCTACTCGTTTAAACGGTGGGTTCATGCGGGGGTTGATCTCGGTGGATCGATGAACTACTCAATGCGTGGATTCAACGGCACCGATGGGTACACATCGTTTAATCCCATGATTCGCGGGCGGGTATCGTTTGGAGTTCTCTAAACAGTTTTCGCGAGATAAGATACTGAAATCAAGTGAGGATACTATGAACAAATTCGTACTGGCAGGTCTGTTCTGCCTACTGGCAACACCCTTGTGGGCCTATAGTGAAAGCGATTCTCTTCGCGCAGAACTGAAACGCATTGAACTGCGGTTACAAGAGATTGAAAATCGTTCGGAACAGCGCGAAGATTCGCTGGAACGGGTGGAAGATTCGATTGAATTGGCGGTGGAGAGAGCGATTGATACGAAAGAGAAGCAACTTGATAGTTCTTCACAGGAAACAGTTTCAATCAGCGAAGCACAGCAACTGCTTCAGAAAATTAACGACAAGATCACCCGGGGGAACTCGCATGGATTTGGAGGATCGGGCGGAATTGTCACCGGTGCATCCTACATATCGATGAAACCGATCAAAGATCTCATGAGTTCTGATCTGAAAATCAACGGTGCGGCATCGACCATTTACGGTTTTGATTTATCTCAACGGATGGGCAACCGGGAAGTGATGGCCATGGTGGGCGGAATCGGTATGGGTGGTATAGGCAATGGCGTGCGGATCGGTGGCGCCGGTATAAACAACATGAACACTTTCTCTTCGCGCAAAGGGGACACTCTGGCGACACTGGAACTGGAAGTCTCTTATGGTGGTGTAATTGTGGCGAAACAGTTCAGCCATGAAAAGCATCATCTCACCTTGTCGGGACTGTTCGGCGCCGGTTCGATGGATTATCGAATCTATAAAAACACCGACAAAACTGGCTCGGGACTCTTCTCATCGACAGCAGTGAAAGATTCTCCCTTTGGCAATGAGGTTTCAAAAGGGGAGAGCTCCTTTTACGCCACCGAACTCAACGGGGCATACACCTACTCATTTGCGCGGTTGTTCCATGTGGGAGTCGACATGGGAGGATTTATGCAGTATTCGCGTAACGGTTTCAATGGGACGGATAACTACATGGCATTCAACCCCTTTGGTCGGGTGAGACTCTTGTTCGGAAGATTGGGGTAGGAGCAGATAATGGATATCTTTGGCGGATTTGCGGGACTATTCTTATCGCTGGGCAATTGGCTCATGCCGGAAACACCGGGTGAATTGGCCATTAAGGTTGCTTCGCGATCAGTTTCGTCCTATCGCATCGAAAGCCAACTCAATTTCCAACTAACCGACGAAGCGACAGGGCTGGTCGATGCAGGAGTGCCGCTTCAGGTGAAATACAGTTGTAAAACTGGCAATGAGACGCGGGTTGTCTATCGAACACTTCGCTCGGACCTGAGCAATAATCGCTATATCGTGAGCGATTCCAGTTCGGTTCGATCAGTTCAAACGACAAAACACAGCAATATTCTCGTGGCGGCGCGTCAGTTCAAGGTGATTGGGTGGAGTATCGATACGGCGAGCACGCGAATCGAGTTGGTGGCTGAAATCCTTCCTGTGACGATTCCGCGACTCAACCGGTCAGTGGATATTGCGCCGCTTTTTGGCGGTAAACGATTTACTCGAACGCTGGTCATTGACCGCAAGGAGCGACAATGAAATTCCTGCGATCTTTGGAACTTGAATGGAAACTGATTTTCATCGCTAGCGTGATATTCTTGGCGTTCTACTTTCCCGTGCAGTCACTTTTTCACAATCGATTGTATCAGACGATCATGAGCAGCAGTGATCCGGTTTTGGAAGATCATCTTCGCGATCGGATCGATCAAACGGAAGGTGTTGATCGCACAGAAGCGGTGGAACTGTTGGAGCGTCAACTTCAGTGGAAAGCTTCGGCACCGCTGGTTCTTCGGGAACAGAAAAAACAGTTTCAGCACGTGTCGTTGACCTTATTGATCACTCTGTTGGGAGCGGCATTTCTCAGTTTTAGCCGATTGACTCGACCGCTTCGGGTTCTGGCTTCGGCGGTGGAAAAAATCGGTCACGGTCAATCGGTGGATATTGCCATGCGCAGTGGCGGATCAATGGGCGTTCTCGAAACAAAAGTGAATGAACTTCAGCATGAATTGGCAGATCTTCGCAAGAGGGAACAGCTGGCGGGTATGGAACGGGCGTGGAGAGATATTGCCAAGGTGATGGCTCATGAAATTAAAAATCCGCTGACCCCCATGCGCTTGTCGGTGGATCGCATCGATGAAAAGATCGCTTTGGAATCGGAACTTTCCGCGGAAGAGATGAAACGGTTTACGGAACGGATGAACCGCCAACTGGATACGCTGGAACAGCTGGTGAATCGGTTCCGCAGTTTTTCTCGCGAACCGGAAGCACATTGTGAATCATTTGATCCGGTGCAACTGATTCGCGAAACCGCCGAAGATATGGGGTCGGTGATTGCGACTTCCATAACCGGTTCGGGATCAGTCTACGCCGATCGTTCGCTTTTGCGTCAGGTGGTGCTCAATGTGTTCAAGAATTCAGTGCATGCCACGGCGACGACGATGACCGTTTCTGTGAGTGAAAAGAATCACCTTGTGCGGATTGTATTGCGGGACAACGGAAAAGGCGTTGTGGCGGATAAATTGCCACTTCTCTTTCTGCCCTATGTCACTTTTTCCGAAGGCGGATCGGGAATCGGCTTGTCGGTGGTGAAAAATCTAGTGGAAGCCATGGGCGGTTCAGTTCGGGCTGAGTCGGTCGAAGGAGATGGGTTTGCTATTGAAGTGGTATTTAAATCAGGAGAGTCGGCATGAGTAGTGTCAAGGGAACCGTTCTCGTTATCGACGATGAACAGGACATTCGCGAATCGTTGAAAGAACTTCTCGAAGATGAAGGGTACGCGGTTACCGTTGCCGGATCGGTAGTGGATGCACGAAAAGTGGTTCTCGCGAAAATCGACACGGTACTTCTCGACATTCGACTCGGCGATGGCGATGGCGATGGAATCGAATTGCTTTCTGAATTAAAAAGCCAGCGCCCAGATCTTCCGGTGATTATGATTACCGGTCACGGTTCGGTAGATCTCGCCGTGGAAGCATTCCGCCGGGGCGCCTACGAATTTCTCGAAAAACCTCTGCGCTTGATGCAGGTTCGGGCTTGTGTGCGCAACAGCGTCGAATCGATGCGACTGAAAGCTGAACGGCAGAGTGGGAGAGTTCGTCCGCTCTATCGGTCGACAGTGATGAAAGATCTGTTCAGTCAAATTTCTCGGTTGGCGGGACTGACCACACCGGTGATGATTCTTGGCCCGTCTGGTTCGGGGAAAGAGCTTGCCGCTCAGGCACTTCACTACGACGGCACTCGATCTGAACGGCCGTTCGTGGCGGTAAATGCGGCTTCACTTCCGGCGAATCTCGCTGAAGATGAACTGTTCGGTCATCAAAAGGGAGCGTTTACCGGAGCGGATTCGGCGCGCAAAGGAGCTCTTGCTCAGGCCGATGGGGGCACGCTCTTTCTCGATGAGATCGCCGATCTCGATCTCACTGTGCAGGCAAAACTTCTGCGCGTGTTGGAAACGGGCCGATTTGCACCGCTGGGATCGGAAAAAGAGGTTCAGGTCGATGTACGAATCGTGGCGGCGACTCACAAGAATATGGATCAACTCATGGCTGAAGGAAAATTTCGCCACGACCTCTGGTACCGTCTTGCCGCTTTCGTCGTGACTATTCCTTCACTGGCAGATCGTCGTGAAGATATTTCGCTTTTGGCGGAAGCGTTTCTCGAACTGATCAGTGCTGAAATCGGTGCCGAACGACAGTTCTCACCGGAAGTGCTACAGCAGATTTCGGAACTTCCTCTCGAAGGAAACGTGCGTGAACTGCGCCATCTCGTCAATCGCATGGCGGTTATGGCGAACAGTGTCACGCTCACTTTGGCGGATCTGAATCTCGCCACAACTCCGGCGAAACAGACTCCTCAAAATTGTGTGAATTACAGCACCCTGGAGTTTCGCCACGCTCGAGTGGCATTTGAAATGGACTATTTCAAGGAAGTGCTCGACCGCTACGATGGCAACATAACCGCCTCCGCCGCGGCAATCGGCATGGCACAATCAAATTTATCCCGCAAGCTCAAAGAGCTCGGCCTGCGCTAATCAAGTAAAAACCTAATCCACGGAGGATTATTATGAAACATGTAGTAAAAACAGCGTTATCTTCGCTGATCGTAACCGTATCGCTTTTTGCCGACACAGATTCCGCTTCAGTAGTGGTTCCGCAGGAAAAGCAAATTCAAAGTTCCTTGTCTGATTCTGTGACGATTGAGTCAGAATTGGTTCGTAAACCCCGAACCGGCGGTGCTGGTGGGCTGACCTTTGGGTTTCAGAGTCGCGATATGACGCCCGTTATCGAAATGATTCAGCGTCGTGAACGCGAAGAGGCTTCTCTAGACAAGAGTGATTCCAATGAAGTGCGGATCGCTGGACTCAATTTCTCCAAGGCGATCGATTCCAGAGTGATCTTTCCTACCATTACGGCGGTTGGATACACCACATTTGACAACGGAATGCGCATTGGGGGAACCGTTCGCGCCTCGGTAAATGCCTTTGCTGCCAAGCGCAATGATTCTACGTTTACTCTCTACTCGGGAACAGGGTGGGGCGGACTATTGGTAGAAAAGGTCTTTTTCCCTTCGCCTAAAACAGCAGTAATTCTTGGCGGAAATATTGGTGCCGGCGGAACTGGTGTTTTAATAACAGGTGAAAAAGGAACCAGTTCTGGACTCTCGACACCGCAAAGCGATACCGTGGATACCGTGGATCATGAGTCTGAAAATCTCGTAGGCGGAGCAGGATTTTTTCTCGGGGAACTGCACGCTGCATCCACAATCACTCTTAAAAAATGGCTTCATCTTGGCGTTGAATTTTCCACAGAGTTTAACTATTCACAAGGTGGATTTAACATGACCGATGGGTTTACGACGGTAAGTCCCGGGGGATCTCTACGGGTAATTTTCGGTCGATCATAAGGATTTTTGGGGAGTGGACAGTGTGGTTCGCTCCCTTTTTCATTTCATCACGCGATACATACAATATCCTACCTTGCACATTTAAAATTCTCTTCTATTCATTTACGGGTCAATAGTCACCGATTATAGATGTTGTGTTATCTAAATGTCCAGCCAACTCTGGTTGGCGAGCTTATAGAACCGCTTCCCTTTGACTGGCTCAAGGTTCGAAAGAGTACTCATTCACACCGGAGCGATAAATGAGTAATCGACAAAATGATAAAACTCAATTCATTCCATTTCATCGTTTTAACCGTAGATCACAGTTGACGCTCGAAGCAATAATCTCGCCTTGGTCTAATCCTGTTGTTTGATCCGTGAACGGCAAACTTCTCGAACTGCTGCGATTACCATCGATCTGAAATAGTTGAACAATCATTTCTCAATGACAGCATGCCTAACTCTATTGGATTCGCGATTTTTTCGGTCGAATGGTATATTCTGAGCGATTGTAGTTTAATCGTGTGTGTAGGTAGCAATGAAACAGTTAGAACCACGTCAACTCTATGAAATGTACGGTCATTTGATCTTTTCGCGGTGTCGCAAACTTCTTGGGTGCGATGATCGCGCAAAGGATGGACTGCAGGATTGCATGTTAAAATTGATCGCCCACTACCCAAAGTTCACCGATCCCGATCACGTGGTTCCCTGGATTTTACGGGTTGTGAAAAACTACTGCCTCAACGATTTGCGGAGTCGCAAAAAGTTCAGCGATAACGCCGTGCTGGAACGACTTCCTTCAAGCAGTAGTACCGGTGAATTTGAAATGCAGGATACGATAGCTCTCGTGTTGTCCTGTCATAAAAAGGATGTGCAGGATGCGGTCTACTTTACCTACATCGAAGAGTTGAGTCAGGAGGAGATTCGCACGGTCACGGGACAATCTCCGGCGACAATTCGCAGAAATCTCGCAAAATTTAAAGAGTCACTGCCGCAAATACGCAAACGGTTGGGGATAGAATAATGGAAAACAAAACGTGTGTTACGATTGATCTTATCTCTTATTCAACAGGGAACTGTAGTGATTCAGTTCGCGCATCAGTGGAAGGTCATTTGATGGAGTGCGAATCGTGTCGAACCGCATTGGCAACGATTCGTTCTGAACAGGAAGCGTTTTTGCAAATGATGCCCTTTGAATCAGTCATGGAATCTTCGGCCAAGACAGCGCGAGTGATTCCTTTTCCTCTGCGCCGAGCAGTTTCAGCGGCAGCGGCACTCTTTGTGGTGGCCATGACATTCATGCAAATTGATCGCTTTTCGCCAGATGATCAGTTTACCATGAAAGGAAACGCGGTACTCACGATCGTGGCGGAAAACCCCGATGGTTCTGTGTCTCCGCGAGCCAAGCCGATCTATGTTCCGGGTGAACGGATTCAACTCTGCTACTCGCTTCCCTGTTCGTCCTATGTCGCGGCGGTTTCCGTCGATGGAAATGGCGTCGTGTCGCGATGGTTCCCTTCCGACGAGAAATCAGTACAAGTAGCTCCGGGAGCGATGATTCCCTTTAGTTTCAGTATTCGACTCGACGAGTACATCGGCATTGAACACTACCTGCTGTTTGTTTCATCGCAGCCCATTGATTTCACCGCGATCGATCAGCTTGCTATTGATCACTCTGCGGGAAAACCGGTGAAATTTGGAACAACTGGCGATACGATTCTCGTGGAAACAATTCAGAAACAGGCTTTGCATGATTAAAATCGCTCTCATTCTCATGCTGTTTCCACTCTACCTCTGGTCGGCTCAATATGCGCTTTTGGTGGGATCTTCAAACGGCGGCGATGGCGTGGCTCAACTTCGCTATGTTAAATCTGACCTGATCGCCATGAAACAGGTTTTGGTGGATCACTGCCGATATGCTCCCGATCGCATAGCAATACTGAAAGATGGAACGCCGGAAGAACTGGCCTTGCAGTTTCAGAGTCTCAAGCGAAAATTGACCGCCGATGATCAGCTTTTCTTTTACTACACGGGCCACGCAGATCAAAAATCCTTTCGCATGGGCAAACGGCGATTTGATCTCACTCTACTCAAAGGGCATCTCGATCAACTCTCATCGGCGCTTCAGGTGGTTGTTCTCGATGCGTGCCAGAGCGGATCGTTCAGTCGACTCAAGGGAGGTTCCATGGAAGAGCCTCTTCTGCTGAGTTCTGAACCGACTGGAACCGGGCGCGTGGTGCTCTTTTCCAGTTCAGAATCGGAATATTCACAGGAGTCAGACTATCTGAAACACTCGGTCTTTTCGTTCTATTTTACTAACGGATTGCGCGGTATGGCAGACATTTCTGGTGACCGCAAAGTGACCCTCGACGAAGCGTATCGCTATGCCTATTCGCAAACTGTGGCAGCGACAGTTCACTCATCCGGCGGTGTACAGCATCCGGGCTTTTTGTTTGACTATCGCGGAAAAGGGGAGATCATCCTTTCTGATCAGTCTCAGCGAAACAGTGCGGTAATTCTCGATCGCGCTATCGTGGGGCAGGTGGTGATTATCGATCCCGCTCGACAGATCGTGGCCGATTTCACTGCCGATGGTTCGCGGGAAATTCGCATTGCACTCAACCCCGGAAAGTACACGGTCTATCGCAATCACAACGGGAAGTCGGCGAAAAAGTCCGTTTCAGTGGCTCAGAAACCGACCTATGTGCCACACACATCATTTCAGTCCGTTCGATCAATTCCGATACTGAAAAAAGGCGGTGAATCGCCGACACTAGTGGCGATTCACGCGGGGGGCGGTGCGCATATTTTTCAGCAGGAACCGCTCACCGATTTCCTCCGGGAAAAGATCGCTGTGCCGGAATCCTATTCGCTTGAATCGGCTCTGAATCTTCCCGCTCTTCGCGTGGGGGGAGGATTTTCCACGTTTTTTCCTCGTGGACCTCTGGTGTCGCTTACATTCGCCTATGCGCGGTCCCACGGCGATATTAGCGATGAAGGATCCGTCTCCGGCCCGATTGGTGACTCTTACCCTTTGACGATTACACAACTTGAAGGATTGACCTATCGCGAACTACATCTCATGGGTGGCTATCGCTTTCGCCTTTCGCCGCGCATGGGACTTTCCCTTTTGGGAGGAACTGCGGTTAGTCATACGCGCTTTGCCTCGGAAGGAACAGTTCACGACGCATTTCTCAATCAAACGGAAACCTTCTCGGTGGAAAAAACGCAATCGGCCCTGCGCGCGTCCACCGGAGTTTCCGGCGATTATCTCCTTTCGCCGTCGTTTGCAATCTTTACCAACCTGATTGCGGAACAGGAACTGCTGACATTTACTGGATCATCCACATCGCTTGATCCTCTGAACTTGTTGGTTTCGCTGGGATTTACCTTCTACCTCAACGGAGAATAATATGAAATCAATCGCCGCAATGATCGTTCTTTTCCTGATGATGAACTCCTGTTCAGATATTGCTGATTCCCCTTCTGATATTGGGCCCGAAGAGCGGTACAAATCTTTGATCGCGCTTCAGATCGATACGATCCCATACGAAATAATTCTCTACGGAAATGATGGAATTACCACTCTTGATACTACTCCGAGCAATCTTATTCTCGCCGGTCCGCTTTATTTCACAACCCTCGAACTGCGCGGAATCGATTCAGTGTGGAGTTACCATTGGCAGAACGATACGACAACATTTCTCATAGGGTATCGTCAGCCGGAAAAAAAAGTTTTCGTTAGTAAGGATGGTGGTGTTGTGTTGTTTGGGAAGATAACTCAGAAAAAAGGTACTCAGATCGACACCGTATTCTTTAATACCCCACAGTTTTACCTTCCCTATCCAGCCAATGAAGGCGTTTATGGCGACAACGGCACGGGAGGAGTTGGCGAAATGGTCATG
>JFJP01002861.1_pt1 | contig 10244 bp, 14 predicted proteins | sample 431651 | NCBI WGS metagenome assembly JFJP01 (sample SAMN02602958, study PRJNA72255) | Microbial mat metagenome, whole genome shotgun sequencing project. | biome: fresh water; feature: sink hole; material: water; isolation source: purple microbial (photo- and chemosynthetic) mats found in... | reverse complement strand
AGCCGGGTCAGGGCCGCTTGCAAGCGGGTCACCTTGTCGCTGGTGTCTTGGATGCGCTGCTTGACATCGGCATAACTCTGGATATCCCAGCGCAGGGCCTCGTCCTGAATGGCCGACATTGACACCTGGGTACTGCGCTCGAAGCCGATAAGCCAACTCACCGGCGTGGTCACCAGGATGGCGATGAGAATGGCCGGCCACTTGGGCGCCCGCTTTTGCAGGCCGAAGATGATGGCGAAAGCGGTGAGGCCGAACAGCAAGGTTGGCCAATGGGCCGCGCCCAGTTGCTGCAAAACCACCCACAGGTCGGCCAGGAACACGTCGCTTCTGGGCATCGGCACGTTGATCAGCTTGTTGAGCTGGGACAGGCCGATGATCAGGGCGGCGGCATTGGTGAAACCGATGACCACCGGCAGGGAGAGGAAATTGACGATCAAGCCCAGTCGGAACAGCCCCAGAACCAGGCGCAGCACGCCTACCAACAGGGCCAGCATGATCGAGAGCTGGATGAAATCATTACTGCCCGGCGTGGCGTGGGGCAGCAGGGCCGCAGCGGACATCAAGGCCAGCATGGCCGTGGGGCCGGTGTGAAGCTGGCGCAGGGAGCCCCACAAAGAGGCGACGATTACCGGAATGAAGGCTGCATACAGGCCATAAACCACCGGCAGGCCTGCCAGTTGTGCATAGGCCATACTCTGGGGCACCAGAATCAGGGTGACGGTGATGCCTGCCACCAGGTCCGCACGCAGGGTTTCCCGGGACATGGGAAACCAGGCCAGAAAGGGGAATAGCTTTTGGATTAGATTGGATTTCATGATGCGCTTCTCAGGTCAAGTGTTGTCAGCTTGCGCGACCGGTTTGTCCCGCTTTATAGGAGACGACAACAATGCGGATGCGCTACTCGTCTTCGTCCAGCTCGGGATTCCAGCCCCGAGTACGCGCTCGCTCGGTGGCCCAGGCGTAGAGTTCAGCGTGACTCTGGCGCAAATCATCGGGCAGGCGACTGGGCAGATTGCCGTATGCATCCCATTTCACCTCGATCTGCCGCATCAGGTTCTGCATGCGCGCAAGGTCCCAACCGGCACAATCTTCATCTCTCGGAAGCAGGTTGAACAACCAGGCATCCATCACGATGCGTCCGAGCATGGTGATGCCATGCGTGTCTTCGTTGAATCCACAATAAATCATGTTGTTGTTTTTCATGCGGGTTCCAGGGTGAGGGGGCTGATCATTCAAGCCATTTGCCAAGATAGGCGTTGATGACTTCCAGCACGGATTGCGCTTTGATCACCAGTCCAAGATCGATCATTTCCGACCCCATCACCATGCCATGGTTATTGGCCGGTACTGGTACGGATACAAGATGATTGGCTTCCTCGCGGAAGAACACCGCCGCGACCACGCCGGCGAAGAGGAATTTCTTGCTCGCAGTCTGGCTCGGACGACCCGTGTCCGGTTGATAGACGAACACAGGACTACCGCTCGATCCAGGGTAAACGGCGGCGTCAATGAGGAACTCCGGACGCCCTTCAAAATCGAGCGCCATTGGCGTTGCCGTGGTGCCGCGCCGCATGATGGGCATCAGGTTGACCTGATCCCAGACGCCGCTTGGGTAACCGACGAACAGTATTTCTTCGAGCGCATCGAGCGCGCGCGTGGTGGCGGCATCCGGCGCCAGGCGGCTGTCGATGACGTGGTAGTACAACTCGACGCCCTGATCGCGCGCGGCCTGCTCCAGCGGGCGCATGGGGATGATGGCGAGATCGACTGCCGGATCTGGATGCATGAACCAGGCGTGCGGAAAGTCTTCGATATTGAGCTGAAAACGCTGCCCGAACAGCGGCTGACCATTGCGCTTCTGGGTGAACACCAGGCCACCGCGTTGCACGCCATCGACCAGATGCCGGTTGGTGACGATGAACGTGTAGGTGCCGCGCGCATGCGCGTGGCTGACCACAAAGGCGGTGCCGGAACCTTCGCTGCCGTCATCCAGCACGGTATCGACGCGGATGGTGTTGAACAGCAGTTTTTTGGTGATCGAATTGATTTCCATGGTGCTGTTCCGCCGGTCAGTCCCGCTTTGCGCGGGCATTGATATTTTCGAGAGCCTTGACGGCAGCACGCTGCGCCTCCGCGGCCTCGGCTTCACTGCCCATCATGGTGAGACGGCCAAAATTGCCGAACGGCTTCACGTCCACCAGCGTGATGTGGGCGGCTTTTTCTGCTTCGTTGGCGGCATACACCGCGTAACCGGCTGGCTCGACTTCAAGGATGAACATGCTTTTTCCCGGCAGGATCATCGAGCCCTTGCGGAGTTGCCGGTTGATCAGGGTGGTGTGGTCCGGGGTCATGCCGCAAATGATTTCATTCCAGGCGATACGGCAGGCCATGCGCGATTCCAGGGTCGTATTCAGTTGCCGCAGGATGATATTGCCCGCCTCCTGCACTTCGCTCTGGTTGCGGTAATGAATCTCCATCGATCCAAAGGAACGCTCAACGACCTGCTCGCCCAGGTGCACGTTGGTCTCTTTCAGCGCGATGTCGGACAGACGGTGCACCGCCATGCCGGGCGCGACTTCGATCCACATGCAGGCATCGCCGGGCACCGGCAGAAAGCCCTGCGACGAGGTGGCCAGATACGACGCCAGCTGCGGTTGCAGCGAGTCGATGAACACGAAAGTGCGGAGTGTGATGTCCATGCGACGTTCAGCGGGTGAGGCCCATGTACAGCATGGGCAGTTTTTCCGGCAACCGCTCGACCTGATCGAGCACGGTGAAATTCTTCACGCCGAAGATACGCGAAACATACTGGTCGGCATGCGGGTCAAGCGACAGTGCGTAGGTGGTGATGCCGTCACGCGTGAGCTCTTCTACCGCCCGCTTGGTGTCATGCCTGAGGTATTGCGGATCGCGCACGTCGTTGTCGGCCGGTTCACCGTCGGTGATGATGAACAGGATCTTCTTGCTCTTGGCCTGTTGCTTGAGATGCGACCCGGCGTGGCGAAGGGCGGCGCCCATGCGGGTGGAATACGATCCATGCATCGCCGCCAGACGCGCCTTGACCAGGTCGTTGTAGGGCTGGTCGAAATCCTTGAACCGGTAGTAATGCACGTCGTGGCGGCCATCCGAGCAGAAGCCGTGTAGCGCGAACGGGTCGCCGATGCGGTCGAGCGCGCTGGACAGCAGCACGGTGGCCGCGCGCGTCAGGTCCATGACGCTGTATTCCTGGCCGCGCACCTTGTCGTTGGAGGATTCCGACATGTCGAGCAGCACCATCACCGCCAGATCGCGCTGGTTGCGCTTGTAGCGCATCATGATGCGCGGATCGGGTTGCTGACCCATACGAATGTCGATCATCGCGCGCACGGCGGCATTGATATCGAGTTCGTCGCCATCTTCCAGCCGGCGGATGCGCTGCATGCCCTGCGGGATCATCGATTCGATGAGAAATTTCAGGCGCGCGATGACCGGCTTGTTGTCGTCAACAATTTTTTCGATGACCGCCAGTTCACCCAGCTTGGGACGCCGTTCCAACACGGTGACCCAACTTGGACGTTCGAGCTGGATCTGATAATCCCATTCGTGATAGTGAACCGGATCGGCGACCGGCTCGCGGCCTTCCAGTTCGTTGATGGTGACGCCTTCCTGATCGAGGTAGAACGGCGTTTCCAGCACCCAGATCTCTTCGGAATCATCACCGGCAAATTCGTTGTTGACCTCATTGACCATTTCCATGAGGCTGACTTTTTTGCGTATCTGCTTGGGTTCCCAGGAGGCGAGCAGGGCTGCGTCGGTGTCGAACTCCTCTGATTCCCAGACCGTGCGGTTGTCGTCGCGGTAGATGGCGCGCAGCAGGTCGGTGCGCCAGTTGAATTCCGGCAACGGGATCTGGATCAGGGTGTGGGCCAAGGCCACGCCGATGTTCCAGCTGGCCTGATTAGTGGACAGGTCGGGCTCGGCCTTGAACAAGGCCACACCTTCCTGCACCCAGGGATGCGGGTCGGTCGATTGCGGGTCGAGCAGGGCGCGCGCCAAGCGGTTGAGCAAGTCGCCGACGCATTGCGGCGGACGTGTGTCGAGCGGCGGATGCAAGGCCAGCCAGGCGGTGCGCATGTTGGGAAATTGCCGACAGGCCAGTTCTTCGACGCGCGCGTCCTCGACCGCTTCGATGATGGCCATCTGCGTCGGGTTGAGCATTTGCATCGACAGCGGCGCGCCGGTGAACACCAGATGCGCGGCGCAATGGTTGGCCGCCGCGCGGTACAGTTCCAGCCCGTTAATCACCGCTTCGGGCGGGGTGTCGTCGCCAAATGGTTTGTAATCGTCGTAGGCATCGGCGATGTGGATTAAATAGCGCTCGATATACGGCTTCAGGCCTTCGCGATTTTCATAGTCGCCCGCTGTCGGACGCAGGAAAAAATCTCGTCCCCACATGGCACGCAGATAGATGTTCAGACGGCGCTGTACATCGACAAACAGGGTTCCCTTGCGCTCGGCCTGTAACACCGAGTGCGCGTCCGGGCTGCGCAAGGAGAAATACTCGACCTGGCCTTCGAAGTCGGCCTTGTAGGCTTGCGCGCCGAACATCACCCAGCGGCGCAGGCCACCCAATGTCAGTTGGGACAGGAGCCGATCGAGATTTTCCAGCATCGGGCGCAGACCGCGCGGCGCCTGCACCAGCATGATCTGCAGCACGCTGAGATAGTTGCGGAACAGGGTTTCGTCACCCAGACGTTCGGCGGCCAGGGGGGCCGTGGCGGCAATCAGCGTCAATACCTGGCCGGAAGTCTTGGAAGCCATGCCGAGCAGGAAATTGACCACCTCCGGCAATACATCCTCGCCGATGGCACGCGCCACAGCGGGCATTTCCTGAACATAAGTGACCACCAGATCCTGGCCGCGTCCGAGGTGGTGGAGCGCGACCGCGCCCTTCAGATAGTTATCCAGTCCGCGTGAAGAGAACGCACGCGCAGCTTCGTTCCAGGAGGCGCGCAAAACTTCCTGTGCATCCTGGGGAAGGTCTTCGAGTATCTCTTGGTACTCTTCAAGATGGATGGCCATAAGCGGGGCTGATAGGCGGTGGCTAAGTTGCAGGGCGCCGCGCTGGCGGCACCCTGAGCGAAGCAGACGCGATTAGAAGTAAGTGGTGACGGCGGAATCCAGCGCGTCGCGCATGTCGGCGTCATCGGTGATCGGACGCACCAGCGCGACCCGACACGCGGCCAACGGTGCCACGCCCTTGGCAATCAGGGAGCCGGCATAGATCAGCATGCGCGTCGACAGTCCTTCATCCAGGCCGTGTCCCTTCAGGTTGCGCGCGCGCTCTCCGATATGCACCAGATTCTTTGCCACATCCAGGCTGACGCCAGATTCGTGGGCAACGATTTCAGCTTCGGTGTCGTGCTCCGGATAGTTGAAGTCGAGTGCGCCAAAGCGTTGCTTGGTGGACTGCTTCAAATCCTTCATCAGCGATTGATAGCCAGGGTTATACGAAATGACAATCTGGAAATCAGGGTGCGCCTGAATCAACTCACCCTTTTTCTCCAGTGGCAGCACGCGCCGCGCATCGGTCAGCGGATGGATCACCACAGTGGTGTCCTGGCGCGCCTCGACTACTTCGTCGAGATAACAGATGGCGCCATGGCGCGCGGCCACGGCGAGCGGGCCGTCCTGCCAGCGGGTGCCATTGCTGTCGAGCAGGAAACGGCCAACCAGATCGGAAGCGGTCATGTCTTCGTTGCAGGCCACGGTGATCAGCGGCTTCTGCAGTTTCCACGCCATGTACTCGACAAAGCGTGTCTTGCCGCAACCGGTTGGGCCTTTCAACATCATCGGCATACGTACCGAATAGGCGGCTTCATAGAGTTCGATTTCGTCCGAGACCCCGCGATAGTACGGTTCGCGCGTGACCATGTAAGGCGCCAGCAGGTCGACGCTCGATCCGCTGGAAGCGGGACGGGTCGCGGCGGCGGTTTGTACGCCGGTCTGTTGCTGGGCCGCGCGTGCGATGGCTTCCTGACGGGGTGAATAGGTGCGCATGAAGGGATCGTTTTGCATGACAAATACCTGGTTGGTTGCGATCAGTCCGGCCAAACGCGCGAAGGAAACAGCTCGTTGCCGCTATCTTGATTGACGCTCGTCGGTTTGCTCTTGGCGGCGGCGGATTGTTTGACCGACGTTGGTTTCGTGGTGACGGATTGGGTTTTGACGGGCTTGGTTGCCGCCGGCTTTGTGGCGCCAGTCTTGACCGGCGCGGTTTTGGCCGCGGCGGCGGGCGCACTGACAGGTTGCTCAGCCGATTGTTGTCCAGCCTTGGCCATGCGTACGCTGGCGGAGAGTTTATCTTTCAGATTCGTCATGATCCGATCACCTCGTTAATGATGGCTTCAATTTCATCCGCGGCCGGAGCGCCCCGGCTGCCCATTTGAAACACCGATACGCCTTCAAGCGCAGCGGCACGATAAGCGGCACGGCGGCGCAGGGTCGCCTGTAGAACCGGCATACCGAATTCAGCCAGTGCTTCGTGCATGGCAGCAGAGATGGCGCTCTTCGGCTCGATCTGGTTAAGCACCAGAAAGGCCTTCAAATTGGCGTTGACCTTTCTTGCTTCTTCAACCTCCTGCGGCAACCGCAGACTGGCCCAGAGGTCGATCGGCGAGGGCAACACCGGGATCAGCGCGACATCGCACGCCCTTAGCGCCTGCACCGAGGCATGACTATCTACCGAAGGCGGGCAATCCAGCACCATGTGCTGATAGGCGCGGTAATTCTGATGCAAGGTGCGTGCATCCCATTTCCCACCGATTTGCTTGACGGTGGCGGGAAACGGTTTGCTGCCGGAACTGGCCCATTGCAAGGACGAACCCTGCGGATCGAGATCGATCACGATAGTTTCGCCACGGCACGACAACCCCGCCGCCAAATTCATGGCCAGGGTGGTTTTTCCGGCGCCACCCTTTTGGTTGATGATGGCCATGACATGTGTCGCCATGTCAGCTGCCTGCCTGGATCAAGGCGTTGATTCGCGCGGCGAGCGCATACACCTCTTCGCCCGGATCGCTACCTTCCGCACCTTCCAATGTGATATTGACGTAGGTTGTGCCGAAATTGATGTTTTGCGGATGCACACCCGTCTGTTCAGACAAAACCGCCATCGCATCGAGGAAATCCCTCGTTGCACTGTAACGCTCAAATTCGAAGCGGCGGAACAACGCAAGCGGTTTGCCCCTTGCTTCCCAACCCTTGGGCAATTCAACCATGCTCAATCTGCCTGTTCATCATGCCGTCCAGTTGGTGCACATGGGCGATTTCTTCGTCCAAAATGCTCTCCAGCAGCGCGGCTGTTTCGGGATCGCGCATGCGTTCGGCGTGCACGATGGCTTCACGGTAGAGTCGGACGGCATCGATTTCCAGCACGCGATCCGCCGCCAGCAGATCCTGCGCGCTACGACCCAGACGGGTCGGCGGCAGATTGCCGGAGGATGGCGCGACACCAAACTGGATCAGCCGTTGCATCAGGCGTTCGGCATGCTCAAGTTCTTCGTCGGCCTCTTTGCGCAGTTTAGTCGCCAATGCTTCGTCGCCCCACAAGCGTGCCAGCACGCTTTGTGCCAGATACTGCTGCACGGCGCCCATCTCGTGAGTGAGCGCGCGTGACAACCAGCCCAGGGTGCGTGGATCGACGTTCATTGATTGGCTGCTCAGCTCAGCGTCGAGGTCAATTCAGCGTCGCGCTGTGCACGCGCGCGATGATGTGCGCGGCCACCAGACCGTCGCCAACACGTTCACATGCATCGGCGCCGGCGCGCACGGCCGCGTTGACAGCCCCGGTCTCGCCGCGCACCAGTACGGTGACATAACCACCACCAACGAATTGGCGACCAATCAGCCGCACTTCAGCAGCCTTGGTCATCGCATCAGCCGCTTCAATCGCGGGAACCAGTCCACGGGTTTCAATCATGCCCAGGGCAACACCGGTTACTTTAGCCATAAATATTCTCCATTACGCAAGTACAGATTGCGTTTCGTAGCTGATCAAGCAGAAGGTGCGGACGGCAGAATGCCTTCCACTTCGCTGTGCACGCGAGCAATGATGTGCGCGGCAACCAGGCCATCGCCAACGCGTTCGCAAGCATCGGCGCCAGCGCGTACGGCGGCGTTGACGGCGCCGGTTTCACCGCGAACCAACACGGTAACGTAACCGCCGCCGACGAATTGACGACCAATCAGACGCACTTCGGCGGCCTTGGTCATCGCATCAGCTGCTTCAATCGCGGGAACCAGTCCGCGGGTTTCGATCATGCCAAGGGCGACACCAGTCATGTTAGCCATGTTAAAGCTCCTTAAAATTGGGATTTGAATCAAGCAATCTAGAAATCAGGCAGAAGGCGCGGAGGGCAGGATGCCTTCCACTTCGTTGTGCACGCGAGCAATGATGTGCGCGGCAACCAGACCGTCACCGACACGTTCACATGCATCGGCGCCAGCGCGGACTGCCGCGTTGACCGCACCGGTCTCGCCACGCACCAATACGGTGACATAACCGCCGCCAACGAATTGACGACCAATCAGGCGAACCTCGGCAGCCTTGGTCATCGCATCAGCCGCTTCAATCGCGGGAACCAGTCCGCGGGTTTCGATCATGCCCAGGGCAACACCCATATATTCAGCCATTTTGATACTCCTTTTTCCAACAAGTTAAGAAACGAAATTCTTCCCGCAATCCACTCAAGGGCAACCGCGCCCAAGCACGTCTATCTTGCCCACCCAACACCATTCATCAACCTTGCCGCCAATAACCCTGCTCACTCGTCCCAGCCATCAATGATTCCGCAGATGGTCAGGTCAGTCATGACCTTGACATCCGGCATTGCCAATCTCGCCGCGCTACCCGTCGTGGTGAACACCCACTTGCCGACCGGCACACCAACCGGATCGGTCGCCACCAGCAATGCGCCCTTCTGGCTTTCCAGCACGCGCAAGGAGGTTGCCTTCAGCCCCGGTACGCGCCGCGTGCAAACCAGATCATCCTTGACGCGCATGATTTCCATCAGACGCTTTCTTCAGACCAGTGGTCGATGATGCCGACTATCGTCAGATCAGACGGATATTCCTTGCTGCCCGCCGCTTCCCGCGCTGCCGACGAGCCGACACAAATGACCCAGTCGCCCGGAATGCAACCGACGGAATCGACCGCCACACTCCGCGCGCCACCAACCTTGTCCTGCACAACCAACAACGGCTTATGCCCAAACGAGTCGATACGGTTGGTGGATACCAGGGTTTTCTCAACTCTCATGATTCTCATCGTGTGGCCTCAGCGAATCATCCTGTTCAATGCCCGGCTACCGGGGCATCGTCTTCAATAAATTGGCAGCGCTCACTATCCATGTGATCGCTTATCGCCATCTGACAATGCAGCAATCCATTCTTGTGCAGATGCGGATAGCGCGTCTCGATGGCCGCCTTGACCCGCTTGCAGCGTGCAATGGTGCGCTCACGTGATCCAGGTACCCGACCGTTGTAATGAAAGTGCACCAGTACCGGTACCGGTAAACCATGATTGACATTCAGACCGGTAAAAATCTTGATGCCGACATCCATGCAAGCAGCGCCTTCTTCGACGGTGTCCAGATGGGCGTAGTAATACTTGTTGCGCATCTGCACCCAATGCGTCGCCTCACCCGCGCAAATAAATTCCTCGTCATGACCGATCACGCTGTAGCGGCCGGCGTGATGCTGGATGACAAATTCAATTTGCGACAGATTCGCTTCCAGCAAACGCAAAATCAAAGCGCGCATGCCTGGATCAATGCCGCCATTGCCGCGCGCCCAACCCTCGGCTTGTTCAGCGATGGCAACCTGCGCTTCGATATGGGCGCGGGCCGCCTGTGCGTTCATGTCCAGGGTATCGCGATACAGGCCCGCGGTTTCGACAAAGCGGTGCGGGCTGATGTCACCATTGCCGTCGGGCAGATGCACCCGGATGGCATCTACATCGGTGTCCATGCCAACCAGCAGAATTTCAGGCGCAGCGCCTCGACCGAAGGTGTTCTCGATGGCAGAGCGCAGTTCGTTCAAGCGCGCCAGAGCTGAATCGGTCGCCTTGTTATCAATACTGCCGTGCGCCGCGCAGCCCTGTTCGCAGGGTTTCGAGGTGCTGTAATGATAGACGGCAATTTTCAGGTACCTGCCGTCTGAACATTCCGGAATGCCGCCGCTCAGGCGCTCAAGTTCACGGTGAG
>JFJP01018924.1_pt1 | contig 10245 bp, 8 predicted proteins | sample 431651 | NCBI WGS metagenome assembly JFJP01 (sample SAMN02602958, study PRJNA72255) | Microbial mat metagenome, whole genome shotgun sequencing project. | biome: fresh water; feature: sink hole; material: water; isolation source: purple microbial (photo- and chemosynthetic) mats found in... | reverse complement strand
GGATCGTGTTGTTGAGCGCGTGGCCCATGTGCAGGATGCCGGTGACGTTCGGCGGCGGGATCATCACGCAATAGGGCTCGCCACCCTCGGCAGCATCGCCGTGGAAACAGCCGTGTTCCATCCAGTGCGCCATCCATTTCGCCTCGATGGTATGCGGGTCGTAATGCTTGTCCATGCTTGTCATGCTCGTCTCGCTTCCGGTGTTGTCCTCGCGCGGAAAAATGCGTTCGCCGCCCGCGCGCTGCTTGAAAACGGGGAAATATCGCAGAAAAGCAGCCGTAAAGGCAAGGCCAAACAAAAAGGGCAGTAATTCTCATTATGGCGTCAGAGACGATTCGGGGAACAGGCTGAAGGGGATGTTGATTTATTCCGTGAGCGGCGTCCGCCACCGGGAGGGACGCCGTCCTCGGCGTCCGCTGCGCATGAGAATGTGATTGGCGAAGCCATTTAAGGAAAGCGCGAGGTGTTTGGACGGGCGCCCGGACAGCGAGACGCTGTCCCTCCCGTTGTGTATCCGAATAAATCAACACGCCCTTCGGACTGCCCGAGGCCAAAATGAGAACTACGACGGCGCCCCGGGCACGGGGGGTGAAAGGTCGCGGCTACGCTGGGAAACGCCAGGTGGCTGAAATCGCCCGTGGCGAGGGTAGCGGTGGTTTCCGTGATCGTGATGGTGACGGGTTCCGCCCGGCGCTTGTACAGGATGCCAGCCAGTAGCAGGGCCTTCTCCAGACCGTCCCCGCGCCCGAAGTTCCAGACTTCGTCGGGCTGGGCCAGGCGGCCGCGATCGTCATAGATCGATTCGTCCGGCAGGGCGGCAATGCGCGCCAGCAGCGCCTCATCGTCCAGCTTCCCTGCACCCTCGATGCTGACCGGGTTGCGCTCGATGCAGGCTTTCAGGAAGGCCTCGTGAGGCGTACGGTTCAGGTCGCGGTAAGCGTAGAACGCCAGGTCGGCCGCCGGATTCCCGGCCCGAAGCTGTTCGAGGCGGGCGATGATCCCCTCGCGACCCATCGCGTGCGTGATGTCCAGCGGGGCGGCAGGAGGGGTCAGCCGCTTCGGGGCGAGTTCCGGCAGGCGGGGCCGGATATGGCAGAAGCGGATCAGTGTCTTGATGGCGAGACTGGCGTCCAGGCAGTCGCAGGCAAACTGTTTTTCCAGCGCGGACGTATCCGCGGGATTGTCGATATCCACCGACCGTTCATCGATGAACGCCTCCAGGTCGTTGAGCACGATCCGCCGCGGCAGCGGCTGGCACGCGAACTCCTCGCGGTCAATCTCCGAAAGCAGCTTCTCGCGGGTCTTGTCGGTGATGCGGTAGGAACTGCCGTTCTCGTAGGCGAAGGCCTTCTCGGCAGGGATATAGCAATCGGCCCCCTTCACCTGCCAGCGGAGCTGGAAGCACTTCTGCATCTCGGCGGCCTGCCGCATGAAGTTACCCAGCACCTCGCGCGTCAGCGGCGTCTTGAGGAAATCCGAGAGCGCCGTGCCGAAACGGCGGTAGGCACCGGGGTCGATCGTCGCCTCGTCGTAGATCGTGTGGATGTGACCGGTGATGTGCGAGACGATCGTGACGCGCTCATTCTCCAGCGCCCGCCGCGCCTGGGCCGACAGCGCGGTTCCGTTGAACCACATGTTCTTGGTCACCAGGCGACGGTTGTTGGTCAGTATCCCGTCGTTGACCAGCACGAAGTTCTGCGAATGCAGCGGGGTGGCCAGCAGATAGATATCCTCCAGCGGGATACGGGCGACAATAAAGAGCGCGGCGGCATACAGGGCCGCCAGCGAGACGCATTCCCCCGCTCCGGCCGCATAGCCCTCGCGGAACCGGAAGGCGTCCATCGCCTCGACGGTCTCGGTCTTCCAGTACGGGATGACGCTGCCCTCGTACTTGTCGAGGCCGAAGTGGGTGCGGATATCGATATCGAAATAGTACTTGTCGCCCTCGTAGCCAAAGAGCGCATTGGACTGGCTGAGCGTCTCGCGGTCGATGAAGTCGGAAAACCGCGCCAGCTCGGTCTCGGCGCGCGTCAGTCCCCAGGTGTCGAGGTCGAGGTTGAAGTCGTAGTGGTCCATGATGTACTGCTTCATGCGCGTGATGCGCTTGTAGGGCGACATCGCCTCGATCCCCTCGAACCAGGGGTCATCCAGCCAGCGCCAGATGCGCGGCGACATGATGTTGGCCAGCACCAGGCTGAACATCAGTTCCGGGAAGATGAAGATCTCCATGTCGGAAAGCGTGACGGCGGACGAGCGGCATTCAAGTTCAGATGATGTCATAAACAAATTCCCCAACTGTAGCCCGCTCGCGCCGCGAGCGCGGCTTTCGTGTTGTAAGCACACGGTTGCCTGCCATATTCACGCGATATGCGAACCCGCACTCACATCCGCGCTGCCTCAGTTGCGGCGCAACTGGGCTACTAATAAAAACGCACCCTACCCCCACACTCACATAACGCTCACACATTCACCCCCGCACACGCCGGTAACACTTGCGCAGCGTCGGCGCGAGGAGGACCACGATCAGGGCGATGGCGAAAAGCGACGGCAGGAGCGGGTCGGCATGCTCCGTGTGACAGGGCACGGGCACGGTCAGCGGGGTATTGGCAATCAGCAGGTCCAGCAGGAAACCGGCGGCCAGCGCGGTACCGGCGGCCGTACCGAGGTAGATCAGCGCCGTTCGCCGTCCCATCATCTTCCAGACGGCGGCAATACCGGCGGCATTGGTGGCCGGTCCGGTCATCAGGAAAACCAGCGCCACGCCCGGATCGACCCCCTTGGCGATCAGTGCCGCCGCGATCGGGACCGAGGCCGTGGCGCAGACGTAGAGCGGGATGCCGAATACCATCATCGCCAGCATCCCGACCAGGCCGCTGCCGAGCGCCCCATCAAACAGGGCATCGGGCACAAAGGCCGCGATCAGGCCAGCCACCAGCAGGCCCACCAGCATCGAACCCCCGACATCGGCCGGCAATGTCACAAACCCGTGCCGCAAGGCACGCAGCACCGGATTCGCGGGCTGGTGATGCTCGCCGTTCTTGCAGCAGGCGCAATGCTCCTCGGGCGTCGGCGGCGTATCGGGCTGGTTGCGGGTCAGCGCATTCACCAGCCCGCCGCCGATCACCCCCGTCAGGAAGGCCGCCAGCGGACGGTAGACCGCCAGCAGCGGGCCCAGCATGCCGTAGGTGACCATGATGCTGTCAACCCCGGTCTGGGGCGTCGAGAGCAGGAAGGCGGTCGCCGCGCCCCGGCTGGCCCCCTGACGCCGCAGGGTCAGGGTAACCGGGATCACACTGCACGAGCACAGGGGCAGCGGCACCCCGTAGATGGCGGCGCGAAGGACACTGCCCATGCCACGGCCCCCGAGATGCCGGGCCACGATATCTGCCGAGACCACGACTGAAAGCACTCCGGCCACGGCAAACCCGAACAGCAGGTAGGGCGCCATTTCCTGCAGTGTGCCCCAAAGCTCCAGCGCTATGTCCACAATCCAGTTCATGCGGCCATATTAGCAGGCGCACACCACCGTTTCACGCTTAAAGTGAAAATAGTTCGGGCTAGAACTGGATCTCCGGATCATCGCCGAGGGCGTCGTTCTCGTCGAACGGCGGCTCGTCTTTCGAGGCAGGCGAGGCTCCCCCGGACGCCGGGTCGCCGAGCTTCCAGGCGACGAGATTGACGAAATACTTGCCGTTGTATTCGCGGCCGCTGATGTCGAACGTGACCTTGATCTTCTGACCTTCCTTGAATTTATCCAGCAGGGCGGTCTTGTCCTTCAGGCACTCGAACTTGATGTCCTGGGGAAAACGTTCGCCTTCGGTGGTGATGACGAATTCGCGCTTCGAGAAGCCGCTCGGGAATGTCATTTCCTTGTCGATCAGTTTGACGGTGCCTTCCATCTCATATGCTGCCATTGCGAATGCTCCTCTGTTGCCTGCCGGTTCCGGATTTGCGCGCCCGGAAGCGGATGATATTTAAATTCCTGGACGGTGCGCCACCGCCAATTCGTCATGTGTTCAGGTGTACCGCATATCGGCGCGGCGTGAAAGGAAAAAAAGCAAGGGCACCGGAGGTCGCGCTCCGCATTCACCTTCCCTGCCTATAGTTTCGCGTTTTATCTGCCTATTTCGGTTGACGATAGCGGCGACGAGAACGGATGACGATTCAAATGCCCACTCGTTTTCCGTTCTCGTCGCCGTTCTCGTTCACCGATTTCCGCGCATCAGCATGTAGGTCGTGGCGCCTCGCCCGACCGTCGCTTGTACTCTGGGGGGCAAGCGTCCTCGCGAGCCGCTGCGCATGAGAATGCAAATGGCTAAGCTTCTCTCCCGTTTGCCAACCCATGCGCAGCCGGGGTCACCGACCCCGGCTACAAGCGCATGCCGCGTATCATCCGAACGATCCCACCCTCGTCCGCAGGATCGCCATGGTCTCGAAGTGGGCGGTGCGGGGGAACATATCGAACAGCTGGCAGCGTTCGAGCACGTAGGCTTCCGCCGTCAGGCGCTTGAGGTCGCGGGCCAGGGTATCGGGGGCGCAGGAGATGTAGAGCAGGCTGGCCGGACGGTGTTTCAGCAGCGCTTCGCAAAGCGCGGGCGAAAGCCCCTCGCGCGGCGGATCGACGATCACCGCCGTGCGGTCGGCATCCACCTGCTGGATAGCCTGGACGAAAAACTCCGCGGCATCCCCTTCCGCAAACTTCATCCCCGCCAACTTGAGCTGGCGCGCGTTGGTCTTGGCCGCGCGGATCGCCGGGCCATTGACTTCCACCCCCAGCACATTCGGCACCCCTGCCTGCGCGGCAGCCAGCGCGAAGACCCCGGCTCCGCAGTAGAGATCGACCAGGAACTCAGGGGCCTGGTCCTTGATCCAGCGGACGGCCGCCTCCACCAGCTTGCCCGCCACGGCGTTGTTCACCTGCGCGAACCCGCCCGCCGGGAGTCGGACCTCGCCAATGGGCGTCTTCTCGGTCACGGGGCCGCCGGCACCGTCGCCGTCCTTCCAGTGCCGCACGCCATCGGTCTCCGTCCAGCGGAAGGTCACCGAGGCGCGTGGCGGAAGCGACTGCGTGTACGCCGTATCGGCACGCACGGCGGCGATGTCGTTATTGATCGCCTCCACGGCCAGCGGGCAACGGGCGACGTCGATCACCGTGCGGTTATCGCGGCCGTAGTAGCCTAACTGCCCCTCCGGACCATTGTGCAGCACGACCTTGTTGCGGTAACCCAGCTCGCTTGGCGCGGGCACGGCCTCGTCCATCGTGACCGACTCCTGACCGCCCATGCGTTGCAGCAGCGAGGCAAGCTGCCGCTGCTTGATCGCAACTTCCTCCGGATAGTCCACATGCTGATAGGCGCAGCCCGGACAACGGTCCGACAGCGGGCAGGACGGTTGATGTCGATGGGGCGATGGCGTCAGGATCTGCAGCAGCCCGGCCTCGGCATAGCGCTTATGGACCACCTCCAGCCGCACGCGCACCCGTTCGCCATCCAGGCAGCCCGGCACGAAAACGGCCATGCCGTCAAGCCGGCCGACCCCGCTCCCGCCATAAGCCATGTCCACAATCTCAAGATCCACTTCGCTGCCTGCTTCAACCGCCATATACCGCTCCCCGTGCGTAGGTACGCGAGTGTGCGGGTGTGGACGTCATTACCCACATACATCACATACTCACATACAGCCGGTCACTATAGTCCGCATGAAGCCCGTCTACCAGCGGAATCGCATCGCGCCGAACCAAGTAATCTGGTTTTTGGTTGATAATCATATTGACTTGACCATATGGTCTAGTCAATAATTCCACCATGACGATTACAGAAAACATTTACGAAGCAAAAACGCACTTCTCGCGACTTGTTGATCGGGCAATGGCGGGAGATGAAGTTATCATTGCAAGAGCCGGTCATCCGGTTGTCTGCATCGTACCTTACAGGGCACCGCATCCTTCAAAGCGAAACCCAGGATCGGCAGCAGGGGAGTTCCAGATGTCGGACGACTTCGACGCGCCCCTGTCGGAAGCAGAACTACAGGACTGGGGGTCATGAAACTCCTGCTCGATACCCATTCCTTTCTCTGGTGGATCGGCAACGATGATCGACTTTCCAGAGCGGCGCATGATGCCATTTCGGACGCAAACAACGAAGTCTTCTTCAGTGTCGCCTCGGCATGGGAAATGGCAATCAAGACCGGCTCAGGGAAACTTTCCATTAATTCAGAACTGGCGGGATTTCTTAAGAAACATCTACACAAGAACGACTTCTCTGTCCTGCCGATAACCCTGAGTCATTCGTTGCACATCGTTCAATTGCCCCACCATCACCGCGATCCCTTTGATCGCATTCTGGTCGCGCAGGCCCAGGCAGAGAAAGCCAGACTGGTAACGAAGGATCCTGAGATCGCCAAATATGCGGTAAACATCTGCTGGTAAACGTAACGGGCCTTTGACCTGTTCAGATCTGGCTGAACAATGGCCAAGGCTTCTGGCAGCACGGCAAGCTCATTTGATTCCACATCAAAGCGCATAAAAATAGTCGCCTAGATCAAAAGCCAGCAGAGTCGACTCAAGATCTTTTATACGCCCATTATCATCAAACAGAATCCGGTTGCGAATCAGAGCACCACCAAGCTTGTAATAACAGTAGAACACGATCTCCCGTTCGACAGCGTCTGTTCCGTCCGGATGCCATTCCCGTTTAACGATTTCCATATTCAGGGACAGGATAGCGGGCTGCACTTTGCTCTTGTCAATCCCCTGAATATCGTCGAGTCCCCTGATGACATACAATCCTTTGCCATTCCCTTCAAGTCGAGTCAAAGTCCACATGATCATCTCATCAAGGAGGGACATATCGAACGTATCGAATTCTGCCCGCGCACCGTAACGATCCCGAAAATACAGTTCAACGGAGGTCTTGTCGTACCAGACACTGGCATCGCGATTGGTTAGATAGGTTTGACGAATTAATGGCGGATCCATCATACTAGTCTTGAAGAAAGCGCCATAATAGCCATCTCCCAGGAATCGCACCGTTCCGAACAAGCTGTCAAGACCTTGGCTTACCAACCTACCCCGAAAAGCGTTAATGATTGCCGCAGGCACCTTTTCGCTGTCACCTTCGACTAGGATTTGTTGATCCTTTATTCGCCGCAATTCAACATAAAGTGTTTTATAGTATTCACGCTCGCGTTGACTCTCTTCGAGTTGCTCTTCCAGATCATTTATACGGTGCTTCTCATCCTCTAGTTCCAATTTCCATTTTTGTCGGTCAGCTTCCAATAATCGGCGTTGTTCTGTGAGTCTCTGCAAAAGTTGCTGTTGCTGCTCCCCTTTTTCGGCAAGTTCCTGGAGAAAGCTTGCTCGTGTTGTCTTCAGCACATCATCTTTCGACAGCAGATCCTGTTCAACTGTAGCGCGGGCATTACGTTCAACGGATAATTGTTCCAGCGTTTCCCCGAGGGTACGTCGCATCTCGCTTTGTTGACGTTCGAGAGCATCGCTCCTGGCTTGCTCGACCTCGGACCGTTGCCGTTCGGTTTGTATAACCAAGACCAACAGGCCGACCGTAACCACAAGCCCCGCAGCAAGGATCAGCACGACAGATTCACGCAGCTTCATCGTTTTCTGCCCTTCCAGTCTGTTTAAGCGGTATTCTCACAGCGCATGCCGTCCGAGACAATGAGGATCCGGCAATACATGCAAACATCCACATATTTTTTAATGCCTCTCAACGGGTTGCGTAGGTCATTCAACCCGAAGCGCTGTGCGAGCAGCCTTACGGAACCCCCGGCAGAAAGACCGGGCCTGCAAGCCGGTATGACGATCGGCACTTTCTCCTGGATATCGGAAATTCACCGCGTAGTCGGATAGATAGGAAAGCGCACGGGATTCGCGTTCAACAATCGCGAAATCGGCCGCGGCCTTGGTAATCCATTCAGCGGTGAGTCGCCATATAAAGAACCTTGCCATTCTCCAGGATATCCCGGATAAAATCATCCCCCATGGCCAGCCTCTCCCGAATCTTGGACGGGGTGCGAACAAGCAAATCCAGCGGGAATCCTGGACGCAGCTTCATCCGCATCTCAACGGATTTGTCAATCGGGTTCTCGTGCAGAGGCATGACAACCAAGAGATCAACATCTGAATCCGGCCCCGGCGAACCGTACGCATATGACCCGAAAAGGACTATGCGTTCGGGATGAAACAGCGCAGCGAGTCGCCTCCCGAATTGGGCAATCTGTTTCTGGGTAACCATCTTGTGCTCCTAAGCAGTTGACAGCATTCAAGCACACTCAAGCCATACACTCAAGCGTACATTGCCGGCTACCGCCGGTCATCGGCGGTGCTCCAGCCGCGCACCGTGCCCGACTGGAGATGTTTCAGCAGGTCGCCATAGGTCGAGCGCAGCCCGTCTTCCAGCGAAATCGACGGTGACCAACCCAGCGAACGCAGCAGGGTGGTGTCGCAGAGCTTGCGCGGGGTGCCGTCGGGCTTCGTGGCGTCAAACGCCAACTCGCCCTCGAACCCGACCACGCGGCGGACGGTCTCGGCCAGCTCGCGGATGGTGACATCGCTGCCGGTACCAATATTCACCAGGTCAGGCGGCGCATCCAGCTCAAGCAGGTGCAGGATCGCATCTGCGCAATCATCCACATGCAGGAACTCCCGGCGCGGGGCACCGCTGCCCCAGATCGGCACGGCGGGTGCGCCCGCCAGCTTCGCCTCGTGCATCTTGCGCAGCAGCGCGGGCAGCACGTGAGAATTCATCAGGTCGTAGTGGTCCCCCGGCCCGTACAGGTTCGTCGGCATCACCGAGTGATAGATCACGCCGTACTGCGCACGGTAGTGCTGGCAGAGTTTCAATCCGGCGATCTTGGCCACGGCATAGGCCTCGTTGCTCGGCTCCAGCGGCCCGCTCAGCAGGGCCGATTCCGGTGACCCCGGCGCGCCAGGCCTCGTGCGTCAGGTTCAGTGCCGCCGACAGGTTGTCATATATGAACTCCGCCGGATACGTGCTGTTGGCATAGATCCCGCCCACCCGCGCCGCCGCGCCGATCACCACATCCGGCTTCTCCGCCGCCAGGAACGCCCGCACCGCCGGCGCGTCGCGTAAATCCAGCACCGCACGGTCGGCCATGACGATATTCGCGTACCCTCGACGTTCCAACCCACGCACCAGGGCACTTCCCACCATCCCGCGATGGCCCGCCACATAAATCCGATCCGTCTTGCGCATGTCCATTCCTCCTCTGTTGTCAAAAGGCATCCCATCCTACACCGGCCTGCTCGCTTTGTCATTGCGTAATTGCGGAGGAATACGGTATACGGAGAATTATACGCCTACCGGATAAGATATGCGCACTACAACAAACCACGCCGAAAACGAGATTCCCAGGGATACCCGATGAACGCGGCCGCGCATTTCATGAGCGGGCTGGCGGTGGCGAGCTGTTTTCCGACAGCGGTGACCGCCGCCGCCGGGGGCAACCCGCTTTTCTTCCTGCTGGGCGGCATCACGGCCCTGCTGCCGGATGTGCTCGACTCCCGTCTTATCCGCTATTTCTATCCCCACGATGTGGAGGTAGCGGTCGACCCGCTGGCACCCGATCCGCAGATCCTTGCCGATACCGTTGCCGAGGCCATCGACACCACCGCCCACCGCCGCCGCCCCTTCCGGTTACGCCTGCATACCATCCGGCTGGGCCGCGACCGCTGGCAGCGCTACCGGCTGCACCTGGACCCGGGATCGCGGCAGGTCACGGTCACCCTGACCGACATCGTCAACCGCGCCGGTCGCCCCGTACCCGCCGCCGGTGCGCCCGACGCCCTGCGCACGGCCAGCGCCGCGTTCACGTCACGATTGCGGTTGGATTTCACTGCCGCCATCGACGTGGACACCGGTGATGGGCCGCATTTCCAGATCACGCCTGATGACGGGGACGGTGGCGTGACGGCGCGGTTCGCTCCCTGGAAGCGCCACGGCAGTCACAGCGCCGCGCTCGGTGGTATCCTCGCCCTTGCGTCTGCCGCCTTGTGGAATCCGCTGGCGGGCGTGATCGCGGGCGTTGCGTATGCGACGCACCTGCTGCTCGACCAGTTCGGCTACATGGGAAGCAACCTGCTCTGGCCCTTCAGCCGACGGCGCACACCCGGCCTTAAGCTCCTGCACGCCTCGCGGCTGATGCCGAACCTGACGGTTGCCTGGCTTTGCGCACTGGCTGTCTATGCCAACCTCGCCCTCCATGCCG
>JFJP01041070.1_pt1 | contig 10246 bp, 4 predicted proteins | sample 431651 | NCBI WGS metagenome assembly JFJP01 (sample SAMN02602958, study PRJNA72255) | Microbial mat metagenome, whole genome shotgun sequencing project. | biome: fresh water; feature: sink hole; material: water; isolation source: purple microbial (photo- and chemosynthetic) mats found in... | reverse complement strand
TCAAAATGCGTATTGTCCCGCAGGTAGCGCTGGGACCGCGCATAGTCGGCAGGCTCGTAGATATCAGCCAGCTCTTCCGGTGCCTCCGGCGCGGCGGCCCGCAGGTTGAGTATCTCGGTGACCACCTCACGCAGCCAGTCCGCCACCAGCAGGAACACCACAATCAAAAGGAATAGATTCATAAATCGCTCACTTTCGCCCTGGCGGCCCGCAGATGCTCCACAACTGAGCCTCATTCTCCGCAGGCACACTGCCCCCGTAGTCCTTGCAGATGTGAATCTCCGCCGCCCGTGCCGCCCGGTCGCCCCACATGAGAAGAAGCCGTTTTTTATCCGGTGGATAAACCGAAGGAACTAACCGAAGCGGCCCGGATTACGGCCCGAAATGGGCGATGTACCAGACTCATATGAAACGTGAGAGTCCTATTCTGATGGGGCTTCGTTATCTCAAGGCCTTCGAACAAGTATCCGTCACCACCTATGCCAAAGCAGCCGCAATCCTCGGGATCTCACGGGTTCGCTTATACCAGCTTGCGTCCCTGGTCACCAAGCTGCCGAAAAAGATCATCGCGTATCTCGTCCAGAACAATGAGAACCCGGATGTCAGGCGACACTTCACAGAGCGGCGCTTGCGGCCGTTGACTAATTTGCCCACCCAAGACGACCGAATCAACCAATTCACAGAAATGATCAACAACCTTCACCCGGAGCAACCTGTGAATCCGCCAATGCAATAGCCAGGCAGATCTGATTAACCTCCTGTCACAGCCAGCGGATCCTTAGCCGTGAGCTTGCGACCACTCTGACAAATACTGAACCCCACAGCCGCCCCCTTCTCGTGCGGGCACCCCCTGCCCTTCCACGCTATAGACCGACTATGATCAACCGTCAGTGGTGTGCTCTATTGGCCGCTTTCTTTTAGTCATACCTTACATACGCACTAGCGAGGGTGATATCTACTCTCGCACGTCAATCTTATAGTAGTATGGACCCACACCTTGTACAGTATCGGTGTAGCAGTTTTCCGTCGGTGTGGCCGGCATATTACTCGCTCCCGGCAGGATCGTAAAGGCATTTGTACCCGCCAATAAATTTGTAGACCGGCTTAGGTTGTAAAACCGATTCGATATGCTCGGCCAACGAATTACCAGACCAGAAGAGGCATTATAATCCATGTGTGTAACACGGAAAACGGAAGCAGGATTGGTTGGATCGCATCCCGCAACCCAGTTCTGCCACACCAACATTCCGTTCCCAGCTGTGAGGCAGTCCGCAGAACCGTCAGTCTCCAAGTGGTATTGGAGCAACCACCCCCAGGGAATTCCGTTCGATGTTTTCCCGTTCGCGCTCTCATATGCGCCCATATCCACAATGCCTCCGACTATCCGTGGCGTCCCGTCCATGTCAACCGCCCCAGTCATCCACTCTTGATTGACTCCTGCATTGATGCATTGAGATCCAGAGAGCAATCGGGGGGTTGGTATGTTCACGAATCCCGGTTCGTTGGTGATGTTGCCCGTGCCGCCGGGGTCAGGCGTCGTGCAACTATATTTCATGTCCACGAAACGGAAATTCGCACCATTAGAAGCAGTGTTGTAGTAAACAACACAATTCTCAAGTGTGCTGAAATAAGCCCCGCCACCGTAAGCGGCCTCATTCCCAGTCAAAGTGCAGTTGTACAACTTACTATTTGACGAGACCGCGCCACCGCCGCGTGACGCGCAATTTCCGACCAACACACTGTTGAAGAGTTTACTATTGTCTGCCCCACCACCATAAACAGCACTATTCCCGGTCAGCAAACAGTTGTATAGGGTTCCACCATAAACACCACCCCCATCAAACCCTGCCCCATTCGCTGTCAGTACACAATTGGAAAGCACTGCACTGATTGATGCGCATAATACGCCGCCTCCATTGGATTCATTGGAATAGTCATGAGTGACCCGCGTATGGCCGTTAGAGAGAGTAAGGCCAATCAGTGCGGTTTCGTTACCCATCCACACACAGCGTACCGCCGAATCACCATTAGTCCCGACGAGATCTGCCTGACCAACGATTATTGTGACGGCAGGACCGTTGACACTGCGCACGGTTATCGGCTTGTCCAAAACCATCCGGTTGGTTAATAGACTACCTTCAGAAAGGCGACCGCCGGCAGCATAGATTCCGTTACTCACCCACAAGGTCCCGCCAGGCGGCACAAAATCCACTGCGGTTTGAAGAGTCTGCTTAGCCGTGCTCCAACTGGTTCCGTCTGCCAAGTCGTTGCCGTTGGTCGAAACATAATTATCAGCAGATTCGATGATCTCCACAGTGGTAGTCCAGGAGGTGCTACAGGACAAGTTCGTTGCAGTCAGAACAACGTCATACGAACCGATCGCCGCATACGCATGCTCCAAATTGATTATGTCTTCGGTCCTTACTCCGTCCCCATAGTCGAGGACAAGGTATGCTATACGACCATCTAAGGTAGCACTAAATGGCATGGAATACCCAGGAAGTGCTCTGGCATATCGAGCCGACACTGCCCCGGATATCGTTCCTGTGAGGCCGTTCACCCATAGTTCATCAGCTCCAATGTCAACATCTAGATTCACAAGGCGCGGGTCGCCCTCAATATCCGTCGCACCTGTCATCCAAGTCATGTTCGTGCCTCGATCCACACAGAAGGAATCCGGCAAGAGTCGCGGATTCATTACGCTCACAATACCCGGCTCGTTCGTCATGTTGCCTGCCCCGCCTGGTAAAGGCATAGTACAACAATGAGTCAGATCACCCGCAGACCAGTTGGCTCCATTTGGTGCAGTATTATAGTAGACAATGCAGTTGCGAAGAATACCACCTACACTTCCCCCGCCTGTGTCAGCTCGATTGCCTGTCAGCGTGCAATTGAATAGTTCACAATCAAGAGCACCGCCACCGCCATTCCCCCACCAGCTGCCCATTGCTGCATTGCCGGACACAACGCTGCCATAAAGAGTGCTGAGGTAAGCACCACCGCCACCATCATCGGCAGAGTTATTCCGCAATACACAGTTATACAATGTACCCTGATAAACGCCGCCTCCGTAAGCACTTGCCGAATTAGCCTCTAACACACAATTGGAAAGCACTACGTTTGTTGATGCGCACCAGACACCACCTCCCGTGAGGTCTTCTGACGATCCGCTCTGTGATGTCGAACCATTGGATACCGTGAATCCGATCAGCGCTGTGTCATCTGTCATCCATACTCCGCGTACGACCGCATCGCCCATCCCGCGTTGACCAGTAATCATAGTTGAATTAGGACCATGGACACTGCGCACCGTCATGGGCCTATCGATTACGACTCGATTCATCTGGCTGTACTGGCTACCGGCATAGTTGACCGTGATCTTTCCGCCTGTGCTATACACACCATCGTCGACCCAGACCGTATATCCAGCCAATGTAGCGTCAACGGCCGCTTGAATGGTTCTCTTTGCATTAGCCTCGCTGAATCCACTATTCGCATCGTCACCCGATGAAGACACATAGGTGTCAGAATCTAGTGCGATTTGGACCGATCCGGCGACTGTAACACCACCAGCGGAATTGGATGCCGTAACACTGATACTGACACGTCCGGGGATCGCAATGTTATAGAAAGCCTGAGTGGTACATTGACCAGACTCAGGTTCAGGAACCCACGTATAATACATCGGATTTTCAGTTGCGGCGGCTGGCACAATCTGTGTCACAAAACAGGAAAAGGTCTGATTGGTTCTTAACACCTCGGTTGGAACACTTAGATCTGCGCGACGGACCGGAATGGGCGGAAGAGGGCCACTGTATTCATAGGCACCCATGTCCACCGTACCATAAAGCATACGGTTGGTCCCCGCCAAATCAATGCCTATCTCCATCCAACTCTGATTCTGTCCCGCATTGATACAGGGTGAATTACTGTTAAGCCGTAGATCGCCGGCAGCATAGTCCATAAAACAGGGCTCATTAGTCAGATTCCCCGGTCCCGGCGTCATTGGTACAGTGCAACTGTAGGACGCAGTTGCAATGAAAGGGTCATAATCACCTCCGTTGTTATGGTAAACAATGCAATTATGCAGTTCGCTAGCATTTGCCCCGCCACCGTTGTTACCGGTTACCGTACAGTTATACAGTTCGCCCCAGTCTGCGCCACCACCAGAGTTCCCTGTAACGACGCAGTTGTACAAGACACTAGAGGATACCCCCCCACCAAAGATTGCAGAGTTCCCGAAAAAGTAGCAGTTGTAAAACACTCCGTACCGAGACCCGCCACCTGCAGATGCTGCAACGTTGCCGGTAATGAGGCAGTTCGATACTACCCCGAAGTTCAGCGCTCCACCGCCACACCGATGACTATCGTCACCAAGACCGTTAGCCAGCGTAGCGCCATTAGTTAGTGTGAACCCCACGAGCGCTGCACCATTAGCCACATAGGCGCAGCGAACAGCATCGTCACCACAGCCCCCTCCTGAGGCTTCTTGTCCCTTGATGATCGTCACAGCGGCGCCGTTGACGCTGCGCACAGTAATCGGCTTGTAGATCGCCACACGATTCGTCAGCGTTCCACTATCATACCCCCCAGCAGCAGGATATCCCGCAACCCCACCCGTGTCGTAAACCCCGTTACTAACAACCACTTCGTCTCCAACGACTGCGCAGTCAATTGCCGCCTGAATAGTCTGCTTGGGTGCCGACCAGCTTTTTCCCGTGTTGGTGTCGTTGCCGTCAGGGCTGACAAACCATAAGGGGGGAGTGATTGCTAAGCTGAGTGTCGCCGTTGAGAAAAGCCCGTCATTACCCGTCGCACGAACCATGAAACTGGTCGATTGCACCACCGACGCTGTCCCCGTGATCATCCCGCTGCCGGGATCGAGCGATAGGCCAGCCGGCAGACTGTTCGAGACCACCGACCAACTGTACGGCGGTACACCCCCTGTCGCCGTCAACATCTGGTTGTAGGGCACCCTTATGATACCCGCCGGCAAAGGACTCAGAGTCGTAATCGTCGGAGCAAGTTGAATGCTGGATGTGCCGTGGTAAGCGGCAAGCCATTCGACGCGTTCACTGGTCACCTCAAATAGTTGCAGTTTGTCAATTCGGTACTCGCCATAACCGCCAGCTGCACGAAATTCGGACAGGTCGAACATCAGCGTCACGCCCATCGGGCCCGTTCCATCCGCCGAGAACTGGGAGGACTTCCCGAATCGTGATCCGGATGCGTTCACCAGATCGCCGGCCAGAATATAATCCGCTGCGACGACAGGGTTCACCCAGCATGAAACATTTAAAAGGTCACCCACTCCGTCGCCGTCAACGTCCGCCAAATCGTATGCAGGATCGCCCCACAGACTTCCGTTCTCAGAAGATACACTAAACGTACTATTCGCGACCCGCTGCAGGGCTTGTCCCGCGCTGTTCGTTGCCGTGGCGCGATAGGAAACGGTATAGTCACCCGCCATCTGGATATTTGGCAGCAATGCCGCATAAACACCGTCGCAGGGCAAGGCGTCGTGGTTCATGCCATTGTCCAACAATGCCAGGTTGGTGGAGGATCCGTCCGGGAAAGTAACGATCGCACCGATAATCGATCTCTCGACGGGCGTGGCGGGATCGGTTGCGGTGTCTAGCAGCGCGGCGGCAATAACCACGTCTTGGCCTTGGTTTAAGCGAGGCTCCGTCTGTGGCAGCAGGACCACGCTGGAATCGCCACACACCATGAGACTCCAATCGGTCTGCGTCGATATCACGCTACCATCAATTAGGACTCGCCATATGCCATTCGTGGGGTAATTGATCGTGTACGTCATGACCACGGCGTTAGATCCAGCCGATGTTGCTGAATAAAATACGTTAGTGTCTGGATTCGGCGTTGCTGAATCGATTAAAGTGCCAGATGGAGAAAGAATGTTGAAGACAACATCTGTGCTCTTCAATAGCAATTGAAACGAGCAGCTCGCGCCAGCATCTGACGCCACGGTCGCTTCATGCGTATTGCCGGGGACGATAGTTCCGTCCAGTCGTTCAAAGTGCTGAAAAGGCAGGCCCTCTGTAACGTCATCAGGCTCTATTGGTGAAGGGCTGTCTATGCCGCTTATGTGCGTCGCCGTATTATCTAGAGAATTCGCCGTCAGCGATGATATGACCCAATCTGAAACGTCTTTAGAAGTCAGTAGCTGTTCGTGATCCAGGTTATAAATCGCCGGCGGACGCGATGGGGCCAGTGAAACACTTGTGTACGGTATGAGATCCATCTGGGGAAACGATCTCTTCCAATACTGGCCATTCACACTTGGCCAAGTAACTGCACCATCATTCACTTGTTCATCTGGCAGAAAGACATTAACAGGTGGTAAAATCCCCGGCCACCCTAGCCCAGCTAGCGCATATGCACCCTGTTTTATCTTGAATTTCGGCGAATCAAGTCCCCCATAACCACCCAGCAGGAACAGTTCTACTCCGGTAGGCCACCTACAGCCCCCATTGAATTCCCCTTGAATATACTCTGCGCTTAGGTCATGTGTTGCGGGCCATGTCGGCTGTATGCCAGTTAAATAGTAGAAGAAATCGGTATGAAACCCAGACGTTATAGCTAAGTCCGCCAACCTAGATCCGGCGTTCGGTGTTGCAAGCATGACAACCTTTCCTACCGTGATGTCTACCCACTTACCGTTTGCACCAATGAAGCTGAACTGGCCGCCAATCATTGCGCTTCGTGCTATGAGTCCGCCCATGCTGTGCGCGACGATATTAATCGATGGAGGATAATATCCATTGTCCCTCTCGAACTGCTTGGCCTTTTGTCTTACATAATATTGGAGATTCCAACCGTTGATTTGAATTCTATTCTCGCCGTTGATTACTTGTCCCATGCCCTCGAATACAGGAAACTGGGGGTAATGACCGCTATCGGCATCAGGTTCGTTGCAGTCCCAAATCCGTTGAAAGCCGGCGGACTGAAGTTCGAGCCGCATGTGTCCCCAGTAATTCTCCTCAAGATCTTCCCATGGTTCATTCTTTCCCGTACCTCTCACCAGAACTACGGGAGTTTGCTCTGGCGGCAGCAGTTCTCCTGCGGCGGGAAATGGCGTAAGGCTGAGGTTTTGGGTTGTCGTCTGGCCTGCAACAACAGAGATGTTAGTTGTCCGCTCAGTGCTGTACTTTAGATCACTAAACCGCCCCGGTCCGGCGATTAGTGTGTAATGTTGATTTGGAGAAAGGCCGGCGATTTCGTAACTTCCGTCATCGCCAGAATATGTTCGGAAAGAGCTACCGCCAGAGGCCTCTATATCCTTTGGCACAAAAGCCCTGATCTCCACGAAATATATCGGGTCATTCGGTGCCTCTGCGCTTGTGACCCGCCCTGCGATCTTACCGGTTGTTGGCGTTGGATCGGCAAACGAAATCCCTGTGACCTTCCGCGATTCTCCGGCACCACCTGTAAAAACCACGTAGGCCTCGTGTTTTCCCAACGAAGATGGGGTGTAGCGAACCGTCACAGTCTGCGTCTGTCCGGGACTCAGCGTGTAGTTGCGTCCGGCCACAATGCTGAACGGCACAGCTACCGTGGCTGCACCGGAGAACGATTCGCTCCCCGAGTTAAAAACGGTAAACGCAACGTCGCGGGTTCTGCCAACCTCGGTCGAAGGGAACACAGCATCACCATCTGGCGCTACCGTCAGCATCGGCCCGATGGCACGGTATTGCGCCTGAAAACTGCTGTCTGTTCCATAGGAAACACCACCCGAATTCGATGCGCGAATTCGAAAGTGATACGTCTTACCTGGTTCAAGCCCGGCTACCGCTTCCGAAAATAGAACGGGGCCGGTCCCCGTACCGTTGTAGCTGCTACCAACAGTTCGATTGCCATAGGCTGTCGTGGTGCCCCACTCAAACCATGTTGAACACGGATTACCGTTGGGATTCACGGTGCCGTTCACCGAAGCGCCATACTTCTGTACGTTGCTAGCCGCAAGAGTCTGCACTGTCGGCCGTTGTATCGGCATTGTGAACGTTCTATCGTTTCCGCGTGATGTCCCATAACTATTCTCGGCGACCACGCGGAAATGGTAGGTGGCACCATAGGCAAGTCCATTGATGGTTTCGGAATGCGATACCGAGGACCATCCTGCTCCTTTCGCAGTGGATGGCGTGATATTCCCGAAGGATGTAGTGCTGCCCCACTCGAACCAGGCATCGGTGGAATCGCCATTGGGATTGATCGTACCACCCAGCAGCGCTGAACTCTCCGTCTGTGATGTGCCAGAACCTGTTGAAACGGTTGGAGGCTGGTTCTCCGCTGCCGTAATGAATGTTCTGTCGGCACCACGCTGTCTTACTCCACTAAGGAACTCGACCGTTAACGTGAAATGGTAAAGCGTATCTGGATCAAGACCTATTGCCTGAGCAATAACAGGGTAAGTGATGTTTCCGCCTAAGTCACCGTATGGGGCTGTAGACTGGCCATAGCTGGCAGACGTTCCGTACTCGAAAAACGCCACGCAGATATTGTCGTTGTCTCTAGGGTTGACCGACCCGTTAAGCGTAGCGTATGACGTTGCAATATTACTGGCAGCAGAGACGGAAATAGTCGGGTTGGGCGCAGCTGCCAATCCAACATCGGCTGACCAACCAATGACATCACCATCCCAGAAAATCCAGTACCAGTTGTACGTGACTCCTCCCAGATCAGCAGGCGTAGGTCCCGCCACAACGTTTCCGCGGTCTCCGAACGCCCGGGATTGCTGAATATCATTGCCTGCAGCGGCATCCCGCACCTTCAGTCCCTCCGGCGCAGTGACAACGCACCGATCACCAACAGTTAAGGCCGCCGCAGGAAGGGTCGCCGACAGGAGGCCCCCGACGATGCCACAAATCAAAACTGCCGAAACAAGTGCTCTAATATGTAGAATTCGCATCAGACTGGCTCCCTATCAATCCCAGTTAATGAAAGAAAACCAAAACCACGCCTAGGCTTGGATTACCCAACACGTATATCAATAGCCAGAATTAGACGCCTCGGACTAAAGGAAGTCAAGAACAGTATAGAACATTGTGTCAGAATGGGTGTGTTGGTGTGTGTTTTACTTCGCAATTTTCAGAAACCATAGCGAAGTTTGCATAGATTGCACACAAACGGTTGATATTTCAAAGCCAGCGTATGCTGCCTGCATGCAGCGGCCGATTGACTACATACCGGGCTGCAGGCATAGCTGAACCTGCAAGCGCAGCCGGAGGTTCGGTCCTCACTTCCTCAACCCCGCCTCTATGATGGCGGACACTCCGGTGTTTCGGGCCAAGGACTTTGAACAGCGCGTCAATCCACTCATGAACGTACTTGAAGTCATCCCCGAGTTCCCGGCGGCAGTCCGCGCAATGCTCGTTTAGCGACGCCATAAAAATCCCCCACCGGGCAGCTCAACCGTTCTTTGTTCATGCCCTACCACACTACCGCGACTCCGCACATACCTCAACCCAGTCTAGCGCAGCACTTTACGCATTTTGGCGGACGGTTTAGACATAGCGAATCACTCCTGTGGTCATCAATTCATCCGCCAGATCGTGAAGTTCAACACGGCGGACGGGCTAGTGTCGCGAGATCAGGCATCATTACCCTTCCTTTTGCCCGGCCGCCACATGGACGCGGCGGCACACCACAGCACAATCACAATCCCCCATTGCTGCCAGGGATACATTACCGTGCCCTTGCTTTTGGCCCCGGATCCAACCGTGGTTTGTCCACCAATAGCATTATGGAGAGAAGGATATGACAGCAACAGCAGCGCAATAGAGGCAAGGGCCTTCTTGGGGAAATCGCTTTTGCTAGTGGTGTGCTTCGCCATCGTCATACTCTATGAGGTCGTTATTGTCACCGGTCACTCAAAGTGTACCACTTCCGGTCGAATCAAAATGTACCACCCCGACCTGTGTTCATAGACTATCTTTAACCGGCGTTTTGTCAACCGCTGGTTTCTGTTTTCCGGGTTGCTCGTTGCGCAGCCGGTAGCTGCGTCCCTTGAAGGGTATGATCTCGGCGTCGGAGAGGAGCCTATCGAGGATAGCCCCGGCTGTAGGGATGTCTCCGATCAGTTGTCCCCAGTCTTCAATGGGCCTGTTGCTGGTCATGATCGTGGAGCGCACCTCGTATCGTCGCATGATCACTTCGAAGAGGTGCTCGCCTGCACGCTTTGGCAGTTGTTTCAGGCCCATGTCATCAATGATCAGCAGGTCCGGTTTGA
>JFJP01041069.1_pt1 | contig 10246 bp, 7 predicted proteins | sample 431651 | NCBI WGS metagenome assembly JFJP01 (sample SAMN02602958, study PRJNA72255) | Microbial mat metagenome, whole genome shotgun sequencing project. | biome: fresh water; feature: sink hole; material: water; isolation source: purple microbial (photo- and chemosynthetic) mats found in... | reverse complement strand
ATGCAGTTAAGTATAATAAAATTGGGGGTGAGGCCGAAATCGCTATAGATAGTTCCGAAAGTGAAGCTATAATCGTTTTCTCTGATACAGGCATTGGCATTACAAAGAATGATACGGAAAACCTGTTTGCAGAATTTGTACGGATAAAAAACGAAAAAACAAGAAATATATCAGGAAGCGGACTTGGATTGTCAATAGTGAAGAAAGTTGTCGAACTTTACCATGGCACAATAAAAGTTGACAGCACTCCTGATATTGGGACAGTATTTACAATCAGATTGCCTAAAAAACAAATACACATAACCTGAAAGTCATACTGACCCGGGAAATGGTTAAAATATGCGACTTATACATACTATTAAATTTATATTTTATGATGAAACTTCCAGGCAGAACAGTAGAAAGGCTCAGCGAGTACAGAAGGACACTTCTGGAATGCCTTAACGAAAAAAGTAATTTCATCTATTCCCATGATCTTGCAGCACGTCTTCATATTACTGCTGTACAGGTCAGACGCGACCTGATGCTGATAGGTTATTCGAGTGTTCTCAGGAAAGGTTATGATGTAAGAGAATTAATCGATACAATCGGAAAAATAATCGATTCAGAAGAGAGCATGAATGTAGCTGTTATTGGAATCGGAAACCTTGGAAGAGCTGTTGCCGGTTATTTTAAGGGAAAACGTTCGAAACTTAACCTCGTGGCTTCATTCGATAATGATCCACAGAAGGTAAATAAAGTTATTTCAGGCGTGAAATGTTATCCATATAATGATATGGAAAAAATAGTTAAGGAACTTGATGTTAGGATAGCTATTCTGACTGTTCCACCTGATTTTGCAAGAGAAATCACTGAAGAAGCTGTTCGTTATGGAATCAAGGGAATTCTGAATTTCACTACCATACCTTTAAATGTGCCTTCAGGGATACATCTGGAGGAATATGATATGATAACTTCAATTGAGAAGGTAGCTTATTTTGTGAAGGAGAATAAAATGTAGGGGTACTCATTGCAGAATGAAGATTTTCAGAAGCTTTGAAGATGCTAAAGTTATCAGAAATCCCGTTGTTACAACCGGATCATTTGATGGTGTGCATATCGGCCACAAAACAATACTCAGGCGTCTGAAGATGCTGGCTGAAAAACACGATGGAGAGTCTGTTCTGATCACATTTGATCCGCATCCCCGGAAGGTACTATACCCCGATACTGCCGGGAAAGATCTTAAACTTATTAATTCACAGGAGGAGAAGCTCGAACTTCTTGAGCGGGCTGGACTAAACAATGTCATCATAATAGAATTTACACGGGAGTTCTCAAAAATAACAAGTGAACAGTTCGTACGTGACCTCCTGCATGGTATACTCCGTGCAAAAGTTGTTGTAGTTGGCTTCAATCATCATTTTGGATTCAATAAAGAAGGTGATTATAAGCAATTATGGGCCTGGCAGCAGTTGTATAAATTTGAAGCCGAAGAGATACCTGAGCAGGAAGTTGAACACGAGACTGTGAGTTCAACGAAAATAAGGAAAGCTATAAGTGAGGGTTATATTCAGAGAGCCAATGCCTACCTCGATCACTATTATATTATTATCGGCAAACCCGTTCAATATAGCACTGAAACAACACCCGATAGTCAGTTATTTGTTAAAATACCTCTCACTGAGGAATGTAAGCTTCTTCCGGCTCATGGTATTTATGCTGTTTCAGTTGAGCAGGAGTCTTTACATTCAAAAGGGATGGTACTTATTCATAAAGATAAAGAGAACAGAGATGAGGTTCTGATGCACGTTTTTGATGATATTTCCTCGTGTAACAATAATAATCTGAAGATTTCTTTTCATAAAAAAATACATGCCGCTTTAAGTCTCTTTGATCAGAGTAGCTCTGCAAAAATTAATTCTGCAAAATCTGATATTTCTGACCTGATTTATTGAAAATAATCATTTTCTGAAGTCCACTTAATTGTTATCTTTGCTGAACATCCCGGTACAAAAGTAGCCTGATTTTTTTTGACATTTTGCCTGAAGGAAAGAAGTTCAGAAATACCAGATTCCGGGAAAAAGTAAGTTATTTTTCGAATTATAATAATTTAAATTCATGAGGTTTTCTCCTGAGAAATTAAGCATCCCCGATCAGAGGATGAAACCATTCATTGATCCTGAAGAGATTTGGAATCTGATAAATACAATAAAGCCTGAAAAACAAAGAGTACGGGATGTTATTGCTAAATCACTTGATAAACAAAGACTTACTCTTGAAGAGACTGCTGTTTTGGTGAATGCTGTTGGTACTGATCTTGCAGAAGAGATAAAAGATGGTGCTCGCGAACTGAAGCAGAGGGTCTATGGGAACAGGATAGTTCTTTTTGCCCCTCTTTATGTAGGCAACAGGTGTACAAATAATTGTAAATACTGCGGTTTCAGAGTTTCAAATGCTGAAGCAATACGAAAAACACTTAGCGATACTGAAATAATAAGTGAAGTCGAAGCCCTTGAAGATAACGGACAGAAACGTCTTATACTTGTATATGGCGAGCATCCTGATTATTCACCTGAATATATAGCCCATACTGTTAAAACAGTTTATGGTGTTAAGAAAGGAAATGGAGAGATAAGAAGAGTGAATATTAATGCTGCTCCTCTTGATATAGAGGGTTTCAGGATTGTCGGAGAATCAGGGATAGGAACATATCAGGTATTTCAGGAAACATACCACCCTGAAGCATATAAATGGTACCATCTTGGAGGGAAAAAGAAAGATTATAACTGGCGTCTGACTGCCCTTGACAGAGCTCAGGAAGCAGGTATTGATGATGTAGGTATTGGAGCACTTTTCGGTCTTTACGACTGGAGGTTTGAGGTTATGGGCCTGGTGCGTCATACAAATCACCTCGAAGCCTGTTATAATGTTGGTCCTCATACAATTTCTTTTCCACGTATCAAAGATGCTGTTAGTCTTAATCTTGATAAAAAATATGAGACCGCGGACGATGATTTTAAGAAGCTTGTTGCAATACTGAGGCTGGCAGTTCCTTATACAGGCTTGATACTGACAGCACGCGAATCTCCTGATGTAAGGAGAGAGGTTTTGCAATATGGTGTATCTCAGATAGATGGTGGTACAAAGCTCGAGCTTGGTTCTTATTCAGATTCGAAAAATGAAGATCAGAACCTTAATCGTGAACAATTTAAAATAAGTGATCCGAGGTCACTTGCAGAGGTTGTAGATGAACTGCTGTCCACTGATTATCTGCCGTCATTCTGTACTTCATGTTACAGGATGGGACGTACAGGCGAACATTTCATGGAATTTTCAGTTCCTGGTTTTATTAAGAGGTTCTGCACACCTAATGCAATTCTTACTCTTGCTGAGTATATTTGCGACTATGCAAAGGGAGAAACAGTTGAAAAAGGATGGAGAGTTATTGAAAAGAACCTTGGGAAACTCGATCCTGCAGTTGAAGCAGGAACCCGGGAAAAGATTGAGAGGATTAAGGCAGGGGAGAGGGATCTCTATTATTAAGGTAACGGTATTATGATATTATTACCAGAGCCGACATCTGTTTAAGAGCGATGAAGTTACCCTCAGTTTGTGATACCGTTATTATATAGATTAATTAATATTTAGATTTTATGATAAAGGTTCTTGGCATTAAGATCATTGACAGGATTAAGGAAGCTGGTCTTACACAAGGCATTCTTTCGCATTATGCATCTGTTATAACTACCAGATTGGGATTCCATGAAGTTACTGATTCTGTTTGCAGCCGCGAAGCATATATCATTCTTCATCTGAATGGTGATCCTGCTGATTCAGATAAGCTTACATCTGAACTGGAAACTCTGGGAGGTATTGAAATAAGAGAGATGAATTTTACTTCTGGAAAAGAGAACTTGAATATTGAGACAGCTGATAGTAATGTTGAAATACTCGGGATCCTTGTTGAAATAAATCATGATGTGGTTTTATCTGTACAGAAGCTTCTTACAGCTTATGGATGTAACATCCGTACCCGGCTTGGTGTTAATGAAGTATTCTTCGGTGAACCGGCAGGATTGATAATTCTTGAATTAAAAGGTGAGCAGAAGCAGAGGCTTCTGCTTGAGAAAGACCTTAAGGCATTGAAACAGGTTCATATCAGGACCATGAAATTCTGAACAGTGGTATTAAGTTCGTGAATTTCCAGTTTCGGCCTGATCATAAACTGGTCCCAAAATCAGTTTTTAATTTTGCCATAAGTTTTTCAGGCCATTGTCCGACATGTTCAAGGCTTCCTGTGAAAAGTCTTAGTACCTGTGGCTCTTCTATAAATCTGATTCCGCCAATAAGTGTTCTATTATGATATAACCAGTTGAGAATGTTTTTTAAATGTTCTGCCTGCGACAGTGTTAATACTCTTCTGGGAAAGGCAAGTCTCTTCAGTTCAAGATCAGGGAGAATGTCATTGTCTTTATCTCACGGATCGAAATTCCTCCGTATGTAAGAAATCCCTCATACAGTGTAACCAGGTCTTTCATTTTGTTGTAAAGATCCTTTCGGTTGGTGCAAATTTCTCCACCACGTGATGAACTTACTTTTCTTCACGAAAAATACACAATATCAGAAAGCTCGCACATCTGATTCAGAATGAATCCAATAGATTTATAAAAATATTCGGCTTCCCTCTTCTTAATAAAATAGGCGTTTTCACCTATAAGACTTGCATCCGCGGGCAATCATTATCTTATACTTATCAGCTATCTTCCTGACATTATTAAGATTATCCATTGAGAAAGGCTGCCCCCCCATAAGGTTAGTAGATACCTCCATTCTTATAAATGGAATATTTTCAGGACCTTAATTTTTAATCAGTTCTTCGAGACCGATAATATCAATGTTCCCCTTGAAAGGATGAGTGCTTTTTATCTTCATTGCTTCAGGAGCGAATAATTTCACAGCTTGTCCTCCGTTGAGCTGAATATGTACCAGTGTTGTTGTGAAATTGAAATTCATAGGAATAACTGAACCTTTTTTACAATTACCTGAGAAATAATATATGCAGATGCTCTTCTCTTGCGCACTTGCAGCATTAATGATTTTGTTAGTTGGTTTATGTGTTGTATAAAAGGCTTGCCATTTGTCTGGGGAGCCTGCTGTCTTAATAGAAAATTTGTAAATTCTAGCTTTTCAAGGGTTTTACCAAACGTATCTTCAGATATTAATAATGATATAAATACCAATATTTAAATAGAAATGTTTATTACCTATTGATTAATATCAAACCTACTTTTTTTGTTCAAAATCAAGAAAGAAGAGAGGAGCTATTTTGAAATATTTTTTTCATTGTCATTTAAATACGCACCCCTTCTTTCCCGAAAGTGCTTTGAGTCTCCCCATTCGCCATAAATAACTTCGGCGTCAGCCAGGCTAACTCTTGCCTCGAGGCAACTCTTACAGTCCTCTGCTGAATCATCGGTACAGGGTTTATTGTCATATAACTTGTAACTGTCCCTGTATCTGCCGGGAGTAATATTGGGCATAAGGATATTTGCCCCAATTCTGACAGCTTTTTCCCTTCCCACAGGGTCGATAGCCTGCAGGGCAGTTGCAGCTACTATATTGATATCCTTCATCATGATCCTGATAACAGCGATCATCTTAAGAGAAAGATCAAATCTTTCCAGTAGGGGCAATAATATTTCAGAGTATTTAATTAAAGGTGTATCAGCATGTTCGATATATGGACCCATTCCGCACATGTCGATGTTAAATTCTTTCATGAAGATAAGATCTCCAGCAAGATCATCTAAGGTCTGGAAAGGCAGTCCGATCATTACACCTGTACCTGTCTGATATCCAATATCCTGAAGACTTTTCAGGCATTCCAGCCGCCTTCTGAAATTGTGTTTTGAGTCATTTGGGTGAATCTTGTTGTATAGGTCAATGTTTGTTGATTCAACCCGCAAGAGATACCTGTGTGCACCTGCATCGTACCATTTTTTATAAACTTCATGTTCCTGTTCGCCGACTGACAATGTAATACCAAGTTCTCCCTGTGACAGATCTTTTATTCTATGAAGTAGATTTTCAATTCGGCTGGTAACTGCTTTACTCTCAATTTCGCCCGACTGAAGGGCTATAGAACCATAATTATTTTTATAGGCAAAATTGGCAGCAGCAAGGATCTCTTCATCTGCCAGATTATATCTTACCAGGTTTTTGTTTCCCTTCCTTATTCCGCAATAAAGACAGTTTTTGCCACATACATTGGAAAATTCTATCAATCCTCTGAACCATACTTTATTTCCGATATACTCTTCTTTTATCCTGGCAGATTTTTTAAAAAGAAGAGTGCGATCATCCCCTTCGGCTTTCAGAAGAGAAATTATATTTTCTCTCGAATAATCATCGTTTTCAAGTATTTCGTTAACTGTCATATTTATAGTGTAAACTAAAATTCAACTTTTGTTTTGCAAAGAGGATTTCCTTTTCCGGTTTCTGTTATGCTATACTGAATTTCATAATTTCGTTCCTCGTGATAAAATATTACCCCGATTTTTAAAATCCTCTGCCAAATAGTCCCCACAGAGTTACTTTGAGATCTTCCCACCGCTTCATTGCTGAACCGGCAAAATTGTTTGTATAATCAGTGACAATCTTTTTTGCTTCATAGTTTTTTCCCTGATTCACCAATTCAACGACCTTCTTTTCAATTTCTGGTAATTCTTCAAAACCCTTGTCTTCCAGTTCTTTAACTGCAGGTTCTATGAGTTCTCTTCCTTTGGCCCAGTTTACTGTGGCAAGCCTGTTTGCCTCGCGAAATGACCATATAGCAGCATCTGTCCTATATCTTTCCTGTCCGCAGATACTGAAAGATGCTGGAAGATTTAAGGTTCCTGAAAATATAGGGATCCTTGGACTCTGACCAGGGTTGTCAAAAGAGAACCATGCTATTGCTCCAACCTCATCAGGAAGCCAGTCGCGACATTGAATTACATGTGAATATGAACAGCCTGCAATTGCTATTGTCCTCTGACGTTCTACTATTCCGGGTTTTATTTCGTTTAGCAGATTTCGGAGGTCATTGCTCATCCAGTTATTGATAACACTTGTTTTTACTTTCTTCTCAGTTTCTTTTCCGTCTTTGTCTTTTTCTTTTATTGTAACGAGCAGATCTTTAGTCATATCCCATTGAGTACCTTCATATGTCTCCCTGAAATATTTCATTACATCGCGCGGAGAGAGTTTTTTCTCAGGCTTAACAGAAAATGGGAGTTCTTCATCGTTAAATGATAAGTTTAATGATGGCGCAAGAGTGCTGAGAACATAGAATTCCCTTATGGCAAATGGTTTTTTATCGTTAATTATCTTCCAGAATTTAAAAGGTTCTTTTCCATCCCAGTAACCAAGTTTCTTAGCTACGCTTTTAAGATCAGTACTATACATGAAAAAGTCTTTGTTCGTGAAGTCAATTTCTGATATCCGCGGGATATTCGCACAAATCCCAACATGGTCATCAGGTATTCTCCGGGCACACCATATTGCTGAGGGTTTACCTTTTCCTGAACCTGCTATCTCGAGTTGCCATACCTCTTTCGGGTCTGCAATAGTTATACATTCGGCAAGGTCTCCGTATCCATAATTCTCTGCAAGCTTTCCGATTAATGCAATTGCTTCCCTGGCAGTTCTGCATCGCTGAAGAGCTATTTTTTCAAGTTCTTCAATCAGAAACAGACCATCTTCATTAATTAGCTCCTCTCTTCCATAAATTGTAGTTTCTCCAATAGCCAGCTGCTTCTCATTGAGACAAGGATAGGCTGTATTAAGAAAAGCATATGTCGCTTCAACTTCAGGGATTTCACCTTTTTTTGTCACTTTTGTCATGTCCCAGCTTTCCTCTGTATGGAGTAATCCCCAGTAAACAGGATGCATTACACCTTTTTCAAATTTCTGTTCAGGAAATATTTCAAGCCATGTTCTGTATTTTCCATCGCAACTATGAGACGTCATAACTGATCCATCTGTTGAGGCAAGTCTTCCTACCATAATAGTCGTACAGTTTTCACTGTAACCCGGACCATCAGTTTCATTATCAATATACTGGGCATATGCAGGATATGAATAGTTTAAAATTAAAACTAGTACCAGCCAACTGCTTTCAGAAATTAACTTTTTCATAGGATCTTTTTAAGGAACATAAATTTAAACAGGATTTACCCACAAAAGTAATTCTTTACTGCAATTTTTATAAGGATCTGTTTTTTTTCAGAGCTTATTTATTGAGATTTTTATAAGAAGTTTTTTCTGATAGATAGAGTTAAATTTTGAGCAATTAATGAAGTGTAATATGAAAAAAAGTAGAAACAAAATATACCCTCACAACCCGGAAAATCAGATTTCGGTTTTCATAAAATCTAAATATTCTGAAAGTCAAATATAATAAATCGATCGATTTAAAATGTTGATAATTAATAAGATGATTGCACATGATATTTGTTTGGTTTTGTACTGTTATTTTTTATTATCTTGCTTTTATAATTTAAGGTCAGAATTTGATTGTAAGTAGTTATATATCAGAAAATTATTTATTTGTTGTAGCTCATAATGTGGGCTTTCTGAAGCGATTTGCCGGGTTATAGTTTTACTACCTGCATGGATCATAGAGTTTCTTAATGCATTCAGTTACTATTACATTTATATTATGATAAATGAAGAACTAATTAATCCTCACAGTATTGTTGTTATAGGAGGATCGGACGATATCATGAAGCCTGGCGGAAAGATCCTGAAGAATATCATAGATGGAAGGTTCCCGGGGAGACTCTATGTGGTTAATCCCAGGCAGGATGTTGTTCAGGGAATTAAGTCCTACAGAGATATAAATGATATACCGGAGACGGAGCTGGCAATTCTCGTTATTTCAGCAAAGTATTGTGTGAATGCTGTTGAGGTTCTGGTAAAATTTAAGAAAACAAAAGCTTTTATCATAATCTCTGCCGGGTTCAGTGAAGCAGGAGTGGAGGGAAAGAAACTGGAAAATGAGATTGTAGAGCTTGTAAATGAGGCAGGAGCATGTCTTATTGGCCCTAATTGCATTGGAGTTGTTACTCAATCGTACCAGGGTGTTTTTACATCACCAGTCCCTAAGCTTGACAGCAAGGGATGCGATTTTGTATCTGGATCGGGCGCAACGGCGGTTTTTATTTTTGAGTCAGCCATGCCCAAAGGACTCAATTTCTCGAGTGTTTTTTCTGTAGGGAACAGTGCCCAGACTGGCGTTGAAGAGGTCCTGGAATTCTGGGATAATACTTATAATAAGGAAATCAGCTCCCCCATTAAACTGGTATATGTTGAGAGCATTCAGAATCCCGATAAATTGCTGCATCATGCATCATCACTGATACGTAAAGGGTGCAGGATAGCTGCAATAAAAGCCGGTACAACAGAGGCGGGGAGCAGGGCAGCTTCCTCTCATACAGGAGCTATGGCCTCATCCGATTCTGCTGTGGAGGCATTGTTCAGAAAAGCCGGTATTGTAAGATGCTCGGGCCGTGAGGAGCTAACTACTGTTGCATCAGTTTTTTTTCATAAACATCTTAATGGCAGGAATATAGCTATTATTACACATGCAGGTGGACCTGCTGTAATGTTGACAGATGCATTATCGGCAGGTGGTATGAATATTCCAAAGATATCGGGTGTTCATCATGATAAATTGCTGGCTATGATGAATCCCGGAGCTTCTGCAGATAACCCCATTGACCTTATAGCAACCGCAACTATTGACCAGCTTGAAATGGTTATTGATTATGTCGATAAAAAGTTACCTCTTATTGACGGGATGAGCGTTATTTTCGGTAATAACGGTTTGAATGATATGACTGAGATCTATGATCTCCTGCACAGGAAAATTCAGGACTGTAACAAACCGCTTTATCCGATATTACCTTCAATAACCAGTTCTTCAGAAGAACTTGAATATTTCCTTGACAAGGGGCATGTCAATTTTCCTGATGAAGTGGTTCTTGGCCGGGCGCTTACAAAAATTTCAAATACACCTTCTCCTGCAGAAGAGAAGATTTTTCTTGAAAATATTGATGTGCCGCTAGTTAGAAAGATCATTGACAGTTCTTCCAATGGATATCTCGAACCTTCAGTAATTCAGCAACTTCTCAGTGCTGCTCATATTCCGGTTGTTAAGGAGACTGTTGCTGCTTCGCATAGAGAACTTCTTTCCGCGGCAAAAAGAACCGGTTACCCTCTC
>JFJP01041067.1_pt1 | contig 10247 bp, 5 predicted proteins | sample 431651 | NCBI WGS metagenome assembly JFJP01 (sample SAMN02602958, study PRJNA72255) | Microbial mat metagenome, whole genome shotgun sequencing project. | biome: fresh water; feature: sink hole; material: water; isolation source: purple microbial (photo- and chemosynthetic) mats found in... | reverse complement strand
CAACTCTTAGTGGTACCGATAAACATTCGTCCTACGCTGTGTATGGTACAATGTATGATTTTGGTGTTCAACTTGGTTTTTAAAAGTATATGTATATAAGAGACTTCTGAAAAAGTCATTGCGAGGAGCGACGCGACGAAGCAATCTTCTTACAACATGAAAAAACGAGATTGCTTCGACAAAAAACGTCTCGCAATGACACCGCACAGAGTTTTTCAGATGTTTCTGATAATTAGTATAAGAAAAAATTTTTGCTTAGTTGGGGCAAATAGTAACAACTACAGTCCAACAAAATCACATAATTTATAGGAGCTGTTATGAAATACCTATTTACTGTTCTTGCTTTGGTTTTACTGCTTTCCGCAAATATATTTGCGCAAAGGGTAGTACCTGTTCCTTCATTAACACAAGATGCTTTGTTTAACGCAATATCTACAGCTGTTGAAGGAGATATTCTTGAATTAGCAAGTGGCGGAACGTATCCTAATGTAGCAACACTTACGACTACTGTTCCTATTACAATTCGAACAGCGCCGGGTTTTACAAAGAAAGCCAGAGTTGTATATTCAGCTAATACAACCGGCGGTTATGCAGGTAATATGTTTTCTGTAGGAAAAAACCTTACAATAGAAAATGTTGTTTTTGATCTGAAGCAAGGTACAGTTTCAGCATGGGGCGGCGTCTTTTTATCCAGAATTTCCACCGGTATTCCTGGCGGCAAAATTGTGCTTGATGGTGTAGAAGTATACAGACCAGGAGGTTTTTCATCAGGTGGTTCTTTTGATACGCTTATTGTAAGAAATGGCTTCTTCTCTGCCCATCAAAAAAATGCCGGCGGCTGGGGTGTTCCTTTCTCACTTGGTAAAAATGAGTTAAAATATGTAGAATTTACTAACAATACTTTTACATTTGATTTATTTGCATGTATGTTGCTTGATGGTTGGGGTAACTTAGTTCTAACGAAAACAGGTAAGGTCATTATCGATCATAATACATTTTACAATATTACCGGTGATCATGGTGCTACACTTATGCTTACACGTACAGATGATATAGTTCTTACAAACAACCTTTTTTACAATCCAAGTAGCCGCCCAATTGAGTATTTCTCTGATAAATTTTTAGATTATCCACAGAATTACCCGCTGAGTGTTGAAGATGGTTCTGCTATTGCTTTAAAAAAATATGGACCACACGGGTTATGGATATTCTCTTATGAACTGGGTGATTCTGCAAAATCAAATGTAATGATGGAAGCTAATAATATTGTTTGGGACAAAGCCATCACTGATATATGGGATGCTAGAAATTTAAAACAATTATGGAATTGGAACTATGAAACATCCAGATGGTTAAGAAATGCTTCAGGCGTTAAGGATTCAACTAAGGCAGTCTTTTCAGAAATTCTTGCTTTTACTAAGCCACAAGCACCTTATCTTAAAGCAATTACCACAATTGCAGATAGTACTGTGCTCTATTCTACAGATGTTGTAAAATACGCTAAGAAAACAAATTATTCTGGTGTATTAATGTTTGACGCAACGACGAAATTACCACTATTTGATTTTAAAGTTAAAGACAGCGTAAATTATGCTTATCCTATCACAGCAAAATCATATACTGCTAGTGTTTATACCCCTGAAATGAAAGCATTGGGAGTTAAAGGAAAAGCAGGCTTGCCATTGGGAGATTTGAACTGGTTCCCTGCTGCTAAAGCTATATATACTGGTGTTGAAAAACAACAAGAAGGACTTCCAGTTAATTTTGAATTATCACAAAATTATCCAAATCCTTTTAACCCGACAACGAGTATCAATTTCTCGATTCAACAATCGGGTTTGGTAACTCTTAAAGTATTTAATATTCTTGGCCAGGAAGTAGCAACATTGGTTAATCAGAATTTGCAGTCTGGTAAATACGGTGTAAATTTCAATGCATCAAATTTAAGTTCAGGTATTTATGTTTATCAAATAACTGCCGGAACATTTACAAGCACTAAGAAAATGATGCTTGTGAAATAACGAGCATTTTCTAGGTGTTAATGATCTTCAAAAAAGAGAGTTCGTTATGTTCTTTAATAACGGACTCTCTTTTAATTTCTCATACTCTGCGATCACCCTTGTATCAATGACCGTATCAAAGATCTCTCCGATAAGTAATTCGTCTTTGAACTTTCCATTCAATGATTCAATGTATCCATTCTCCCGACTGATATCACGGTTGAGGTGCAGATTCCCAAAAATATTCTTCCGCAGATATGGGTGCTTTCGCAGAATTATCCAAATCCGTTCTGTCCGGAAATGGTCAATAATTAAAGCATTGAAGTGACCGGAAATGTTACGTTGGCTATTTATGATGTAACTGGAAGGCAGGTTAAAATATTGGTGAATAAACATCAGTCTGCTGGAAGAGATACAGTTAGATTTGATGGACACAACTTGTCGAGTAGTGTTTATTTTTTTTAGGATCCAAGCCGGTTCTTATACAACGTTGAAAAGTGCATTTACTGAAATAAACATAATTTTCCGCCACTACTGTTTATCAGCAGTAGCGGAATTACTAACCTTTATAGTTTGAAACACTTAACGAATCCTCCTTCTATGCACCATACTATCAAAAAAATATTTCGCCAGTTATGCTTCACGGCTCTGGCAGTACCGTTCATGCTCTCCTGCAAACCAAGCGGTTTTACTTTTTATGTAAAAGTTGAATCCTCCGCTCCGCAGGTACACTATGGAGTTGAACAGTTAAAACAATTGAGTAAAAACTATCCGATAATTTTTTCAGAAAAAAATCCGGATATGGTTATTCATGCTACAGTCGATTCTGTTAACTTACAGAAAGAAGCGTATAGAATCATAGCCAAGGATGATAACATTGAGTTAACAGGTGGAGATTACACAGGCCTGATGTATGGGATGCTGGAAATAAAAGGACAATTGGAAAAGGGAAAAAGGAAAATTCAAAGCAAGGTTGAAAGTCCGAACCTTTCTTTTCGTGCAATAAAATTTAATTTTCCATGGGATTCTTACCGAAGAAGCGAAGCACTTAGCCTGCATTACGAAACTTGCCGCGACACTCTCTTCTGGGAATCGTTCCTGGATATGATGGTTGAAAACAGATTTAACAAACTGACGTTGTGGAATTTACATCCATTCAGCTATCTTGTTAAGACAAAGAAATATCCAGAGGCTTGCAGTCTTAGTGATAAAGATTTGGTAGAATGGCAAAAATTTTGGCACTCACTTTTCCGTATGGCAAAGAACAGAGGAATAGAAACATACCTCATAAACTGGAATATTTTTGTTTCTCCTGAATTTGCCAAGGCTCATAATGTTTGCGACTATTGCATTGAAGGTAAACATTTTGTACCGCAAGGCGACACTTCTGCAATTACAAAAGATTATTATCGTGAAAGTATAAAGACTGTATTAGATACTTACCCCGAACTTACGGGGTTAGGAATCACTCTGGGCGAAGGTATGGGAAACATGACTGCCGAAGCTCGTCAACAGTGGATTCTGGAAAATTATATTCAAGGTATGCGAATGGCATCTCGCAAAGCGAAGTTTATCTATCGGGTACCTCTTTCGGCAGGAACAAGTAGTGGTGGTGCTACCTCTGTTGAAACTGAGAAGTTGACAAGAAGTGCATTGGATACACTCACTTGCTTTGATGGGCCAATTAATATCGAGCTTAAATTTAACTGGTCGCACGCATTTTCAACACCACATTTGGTAAAAGTACACGGAGGTAAACTAAACGATGTTTATTGGAATCCGATGCCGAAAAATTATTATTTAGCCTGGATGATGCGTAATGAGGATTTTTTCATGTTACGCTGGGGTCAAACCGATTTTATCCGCAAACATATTGCTACCAATGTACAACCCTATGTAAATGGCTATTATGTAGGTTCAGAAACGTATATTCCGGCAAAAGATTACATCACATCATTACCCGGTTCAAGCTATCGCTATGCGTTCGAGCGGCAATGGATGTTTTATAAAGTTTGTGGAAGGCTGCTTTATAACCCCAATACACCGGATGAATTCTTTAGAGATGAATTTGAGCAACGCTTCCCAAAACAAGGCAAAGAACTTTTCGAAGCTCAATCCAAAGCCAGTACGGTCCCATTGGTTATTGCCTCATGGCAAAATGCAACATGGGATTTTTCATTGTATTCCGAAGGGATGCTACAGTCGGTTATGATTGACAAGAAGAAAGTGCAAAAGCTTATCTCTCTGGAAGATATGTCTGAGAAAATACCGATGGAGCCTGCGTATATGAGCATTGCAGATTTTCTTGCCAGTGAAAACAATGTACCAAAAGGAAAAATTTCACCATTCCATTTGGCCGATTCGTTAGAGACAATTTGTAATCAAGCACTTAAAGAAACAAAAAATATTAAACCGGGAAAAAATGTGGATTTGCTTTACGAAGTGTCCGACATTAAAGCATGGGCGAATCTGGGATTGTATTTTTCGAATAAGATGAGGGCCGCTGTTGAATACAAGCGATTTAAAACTTCCAACGATAAAAAAAGCCTGGAGAAGGCAATAGAGTGGTTAACAAAAGCGTCTGCCGGATGGCATGCGTTGGTAGAAGTTACTACTCCCGTTTATAAACCGGTTCCGCTTACACATTTTTGCGAAAATGCTCCGGAATTCAAAGAACTATATTTCCATTGGTCGATTGTAGAGGACCAGGTGAAAGCGGAACTGGCTTCGCTGAAACGTTTGAGTAGTGAACAATAAATATTGGAAGACAATCACTGTGATCAGAATAACATTAGTAGCACTATATATTTTACTCTATAATAATAGTTTTGCACAAAAACCGTTCATAACTCACATGTATACTGCGGATCCTTCAGCCAGAGTATTTAACGATACATTATTCGTTTATCCTTCGCATGATGAAGATACAGCCTCATGGTTTTGGATGAAAGACTGGCATGTATTTTCTACCACCAATATGAAACAGTGGACAGATCACGGAGTCGGCTTATCATTGGAAAAATTACGCTGGGCACAATCAATGGCGTGGGCACCCGATTGCATCAACCGGAATGGTAAATACTATTTTTATTTTCCAGTAGATCAAAGTAAAATTGGTGTTGCTGTCGGGGATAAACCCTATGGTCCATTTAAGGATCCATTAGATTCTGCTCTCATACATACCAATTCAAAAGGCGTTATTTGCAACAGAGATTTTATCGACCCGGCTGTATTTATCGACGATGATGGACAGGCCTACCTTTATATGGGGCAGTTAGTTGTAAATGCAATCAAGCTGAACCGGGATATGATTTCTTACGATGGCAAGGTTTATCATTTAGAGGGGACCGATGATTTCTTCGAAGCGAGTTGGATGCACAAGTATAAGGGGAAATATTACTTCTCGTACGTTGGAAAGAGTGGAGAAATTAAATATTGCACAAGTAACAATCCTTTGGGTCCCTTTGTATATCAAGGGGTGATTTTGGAAAAAATGAATAGCGGTACAAGTCATCATTCCATTGTTGAATATAAAGGGGAATGGTATTTGTTCTATCACAGCTCAGATTTATATTATCGCAATCATCTGGAAAAAGAAAGACTTTTCGGATGGGGACATGAAGGAAGCCCGCATCCATTTAGAAGATCAATATGTTTTGATAAGCTGACGTACAATAAGGATGGTACAATAAGAAGGGTAATACCTACGAAGTAGAAGATGGAAATTAATTATTTGATTAACGTGAATATATTCACGAAAAGGTAAATGGTCAGCAACACGAGTATACCAAATACGAAGGAGTAACCAAACATGATGAAGCATAGGCAACAGTCCTTACTCGTAAAAAAGCTATTATATTGGCAAATTATAATATTGTTGCTTTTTACCACCTTCGATTTGTCTGCAGGGAATGCTGCTGAATTACGTGAGTCGAAAGAAGGGAAAAAACATCTAGACAATGGTAAGCCGAATATCATCTATATTTTGGCTGACGATCTTGGATATGGCGATTTGGGATGCTACGGACAACAAGAGATTAAAACACCCACGCTGGATAAAATGGCAGCCGAAGGTATTCGTTTTACTCGTCACTATTCGGGCAGTCCGGTGTGTGCACCATCACGATGCTGCTTAATGACTGGCTTGCATACAGGGAAAGCAAAAGTCAGAGGTAATCAGCCTACAGTTGAATTAAATGAAAATGATACGACATTGGCAACAGTTCTTAAAAATGTCGGATATACAACTGCATTAATTGGCAAATGGGGCCTGGGTGATGAAGGAACAACGGGGGTTCCAGGTAAACAGGGATTTGATTACTTTTTTGGATATCTCAATCAAGTAAGGGCTCATAATTTTTATCCAGATTTTTTAATAAGAAACGATGTTAGGATTCCCCTTGACAACACCGTAGTTTTCTCTACTACGGATTATTCCAAAGGTGTCGGCTCCGCATCTACTGATAAAAAAGTTTATTCTCAAGAGCTGTTTACAAATGAAGCATTGGAGTTTGTGGAAAAAAATTCCAATGCTCCATTCTTCCTGTATCTTGCGTACACCCTACCGCATGCCAACAATGAATTCAAGTTAGCAAATGAAGAACATGGAATGGAAGTTCCTGATTACGGAATTTATGCATCGAAAAAATGGCCTAACGCGCAAAAAGGTTTAGCGGCAATGATTTCTTATTTGGATAAAGAGATTGCCAAGCTCAAGGAAAAATTAGAAAAACTCGGCATAGATAAAAATACGATAATTATTTTCTCGAGCGATAACGGCCCGCATTCCGAAGGGAATAACGATGCAAAATTTTTCAATAGCAGCGGTGGTTTACGAGGTCAAAAGCGTGATTTGTACGAAGGTGGAGTTCGCGTTCCAATGATTGCATATTGGCCGGGAACCATTAAACCGGGGAAAGTGAGCAGCCACATTTCAGCGTTTTGGGATGTAAAGCCAACAATTGCAGAAATTGCAGGTGCTAAGGCTCCTACAAAGACTGACGGAATTTCATTCTTGCCGGAACTTTTAGGTAAAAAGCAAAAGAAACATGATAATCTCTATTGGGAATTTAACGAACAGGGTGGCAAACAAGCAGCAATTCAGGGAGACTGGAAATTGGTTAAACTAGATCTCTTTAAGCCGGGTACAACACGCATAGAGTTGTACAATCTAAAAAACGACCCAACGGAAAAAAACAATGTTGTAGAAAAATATCCTGATATAGTGGAAAAAATGAAAGCCATTCTTGTTGGCGAACATATTGATGACAAAAACTTCCCAATAGATAAAAATGAAAAATAACTATACTGAATGAGATGAAAACACTAAAAATAATAGTAGTCCTTAGTGTTTTAATTGCAACGTCATTTCCCTGCAGCAGTCAAAACAGAAGTCAGAAATCTATTGAACCGTTGGCTCAGAAACCTCCAATGGGTTGGAACAGCTTCGATAGCTATGGCGTTTACCTGCACGACAAAGCAGCAATGGCCAATCTTGAAGCATTTGCAAAAAAACTCAAGCCATTTGGATATACATATTTTGTAATTGATGCAGGTTGGTTTGGCGAATTCAAACTTCAAGAAGGCACTAAGTTTCCGGCAGAGAAGCATGCGGCAAAACTGAAATTTAATGAGTATGGGTTACTTCAGCCTTCCGACACCTATTTCCCAAATGGTCTGCAACATATTATTGATCGTTGCCACACACTTGGTCTCAAATTTGGTCTTCATCTTATGCGTGGTATTCCGCGTGCAGCAGTAAAAGCTAATGTTCCAATTAAAGGCACAAAATATTTTGCAAAAGATGTTGCTGACACTACAAGTATTTGCAATTGGAATTCCCAAAATTATGGTTTAGATATGAGCAAACCCGGCGCACAGGAGTTTTACAATTCGTTGATGAATCAAATGGCCGAATGGGGTGTAGATTTTATTAAGTACGACGATATAGTTCCTTTTCCAAAAGAAGTAGAAGCAGTTGCCAACGCAATAGCGCAATGTGGGCGACCAATGGTATTAAGCCTTAGCCCTGGTGGAAAGGTAGATCCAAACCATCTCGAAGCTTTTCAAAAAGGTCACATGCTTCGTGTAACTCCAGATATTTGGGACGACCAAAAAGGAATTGACGAATGTTTTGATGAATGGCGTAAATGGAATGGCAAGAGCAAACCCGGTTTCTGGATTGATATGGACATGATTCCATTTGGTCAGTTGCAGATGATGACGTTAAAACCCACCGGTGTAAAAGGAAATGAATCCAAGAAGGAATTATTGGACAAAATGAAATCTGGAGAACTTGCTACGTTTGAACTTTTAGCTGGTAAAGGGTTTAATCGTTGGAGCGAGTTTACCAAAGACCAAATGTATACTTTTATCACAATGCGTGCTTTAGCTGCATCGCCATTAATGATGGGTGGAGATGTACCAACTCTTGACGATTTATCGCTTAGTCTTATTACAAATAAAGAAATGTTAGCATGTAACCAAAATGGAATTATGGGAAGTTTGGTGTACGAAAAAGATGGTATTGAAATTTGGAAAACTCCAAAACAAAACAGCATAAATGGTTGGATAGGGATTTTCAACCGTACGGAAGAGATTAAATCTATTTCGTTAAAACCAGAAGATCTGGGTTTTGATTCTGCTGAAAACTATAAACTGCAGAATGTTTGGAATCCGGCTGAGGCGTCTAACTTCGATTTTATAATTAATCCGAATGGTGTGGCTTTCTTAAAATACATAAAGAGATAGAACTACATAGTTTTTAGCCATTAAAGAAAATTGAGAAGAAATAAATGAGAATAATAAAAAAGTATTTGCTGAACCTGTCTTTCGTAGTGTCGACAGCAATATTAATTGCTGATACAATCCAGGTTGCAAATGCACAGGGCGTTTCAGTAGAACGAAAACAAAAAGTCACAAAGGGAATACTGGCACAAACACCTCCGCTGGGTTATAACAGTTTTGATAGTTACGGAATTAATATATACGAAGAAGTAGCAATGAAAGAAATCGATGCTTTCATTGAAAAGTTTGCTCCTCATGGATACGAATACTTTGTGATTGATAATGGCTGGTTTGCATCCCCAAAATCTCAAATGTATAAAGGTTATCTTGTGCCTGTTGCAGATAAAACAAATCCTACAGAAGTAACAGTAAATGAATATGGTATTCCGGTTCCATGCAAACAATTTTTCCCTAATGGCCTTAAACCGATGGTTGATAAACTTCATGCAAAAGGATTGAAGTTCGGAGTCCATTTAATGCGTGGTATTCCAAGAATTGCAGTTGAGAAAAATCTACCGATCAAAGGGACAAAGTATTCTGCAAAAGACATTTATACTACATTCAACAATTGCACATGGTGTATTTTTATGCATGGTGTTGATATGACCAAGCCCGGCTCGCAGGAATATTATAATAGTGTATTTAAGCAGTTTGCAGAATGGGGAATTGATTTTGTAAAAGTAGACGATGTTACACATTTTGCAGCTGAAATCGAAGGCTATGTGAAAGCTATTAAAAATTGTGGCCGCCCTATTGTTTTGAGCCTTTCAGCAGGGGGAACATCGAATGTGAAATATTTGGAAACGTACAAAAAAACGAACATGGTTCGCACCACTCCCGATATTTGGGATAATCAACTAAGTATTGACCGTTCGTTTGAATCGATGCGTAAATGGCAAGGATTAGAACAACCAGGGTTTTGGCCAGATTTAGATATGATTCCATTCGGAGAACTTTGTATTCTTCGAAGACCAGAAATCGAAGAAAGAAATCCGGATAAAACCCTTGAAGAATTTATGGGCAAAATGCATCACTGGTGCAAATTTACAAACGCACAAAAAGAGACTTTTATTACTCAGCGTGCAATTGCTGCTTCTCCAATTATGATTGGTGGTTCTTTGATTTCGATGGATGACCACTCGTTCAAATTGCTTACAAATCCTGAAATGCTTGCGTGCGTAAAAAATGGTGTGCATGGTAAACTGTTTCATGCAGAAAACCAAATTGAGCTTTGGAGCGCACCAATCGCAAACAATGAGCGATGGGGTTACCAGGAATATATGTTTAAAGAGGGATGGGCTGCATTCTTCAACAGATCTGATAAAGCTCAAACTCTTGATGTAAAAGGAAGATTTCTGAATTTTATGCAGGATGGAACTTATAGTCTAAAAGATGTTTGGGGAAAGCAATCGGTTGATAATTATAAGAAAGGCAGCAAGCTAAGTTTTACCATTGAACCTC
>JFJP01028113.1_pt1 | contig 10247 bp, 5 predicted proteins | sample 431651 | NCBI WGS metagenome assembly JFJP01 (sample SAMN02602958, study PRJNA72255) | Microbial mat metagenome, whole genome shotgun sequencing project. | biome: fresh water; feature: sink hole; material: water; isolation source: purple microbial (photo- and chemosynthetic) mats found in... | reverse complement strand
TGCAGCTTTTTAAGACCTCTCTGATAAAGACGGGTGAAATGATCATCGAAGAAAAAAGCATTGAGAAGATCTGGGGAATTAGTAAGGGGCTGGGTATCATCAAGAAGGTATTGGAGAGTGGAATTCATTAATTTATTGTTTTGTTTGTTAAAAAAACGAATTTAATGAATTTTTTAATTTTTTTGAAAGGAAAAAATTAAAAATAGATTATTTTTTTTAAAAAGTTGGAAAAAACCTCATTTTTAATGCCCCATGAATAAAAATTGTGCCATCTGTCTCGAAAACACTGATAAACAACAAATAGATTTTCCATGTGGTCACAGCTTTTGTTTAAAATGTTTCCCCTATCTCCTTTACAACAAGATAATCTCCACTGGCATCCAGAAGGATTTTTTTATGGAATTAGATCGGCAATATGAATGTCTGATATGTCTAAAAGGCGAAACTCAATTTAAATTCATAAAATTAGACAAATTACTACAAGAAAAGATTAAAAACCAGACAAAATGTGAATTTTGTGAGAAGAAAAACTCAACAAAATCCTGTTTTGAATGCAATCAGAATTATTGTGATCAATGTTTAGATTCCTTTCATAAATTAAATAAAAAATTCATTAGTCATAAAATATTCAGCTTCGTACAGAAGAAACAAATAAATGTTCAACAACTCCAATGCAATTGTTCCATGATAAAAACTATCGAATGGTTTTGTCAAAACTGCAAATCCTCTATTTGCAAATCTTGTGCTAAACCTGAACATGAAGGCCATATGCAAGTCTTGTTAAGTGAAATCTTTGCGGAATTCAATAGAATTAATTCAAATCAGGTCGAAAATCATTTGACAAAATTTTATGAAGCTTTTAAGAAATTTGAAGGAAAATTTCGAAAGAACTTTGAATTAACACTTGAAAAAGAACAAAACGAATTCAATCAGTTGGTTGATGAAATCATCAGTTCTTTATTAAAGCTCAAAGAAAAAAACAAAGAAAAAATAGCCAAAGAATACCAAGTGCTTGAGAATCAACTCTCACTTATTCAGACAACCCTCTCATTTATTAAGGAAGAATTTGAAAGAAACAGTACTCTTCACCCTAATAAACTCTTTCATTTGACCCGTTTTTTTCAGAAATCTGATTGCGAAAATACCTTTTTTCTAAAGAATTTCGAAATATTTTCAACATTTGGCCATCGCAAACTCAATGTTATAAAAGAAACTCTGAATAAACTTCATCAATACTCAGATTCTCATTGCCTCACTTTCTTCGAAGAAGGCGTTATAAGAGCTAATAGTAAAAAAACTGATAACTATGGCATTGCTAAAAATTTTCAATCAGATCCCATAGAATTAATCAATAAAAAACCGATCATATTAGAGAAAGGCAACAGCTATTTACATTATGGCAAAATAAATAGCACAACTTCTTTTATCCAAAGGGATGAGACCTTTTTAGCCTGGCCAGGCTCTGAAGATGATAACGGAAACTATTCCCTTCACATTTATAATTTATCCAATAGAAAAAAAGAGATGATCTTACAAGGAAGCCGATCTTATATCACTTCTGTTTCGACATATCCTAAAGATTCGAACTATGAATCGAAGAAATGGCTCTATTGTACTGATCGTTGTGGACTATTTAGGGTTTATGATCTGGAAAAGTATAAGCAATTTAGAGAAATCATCAAAATCGATACTCTTGTTGGGTCGGGGATCTTATCTGCTGTGGTTTTCGAAGACCAATTCAAAGAAATCACTCAAAAATCTCAGGAAAACGAGGAGAATGTCTATGTGCTAATGGCTTTTCTTGAAGTTAATTTGCCCTTTCGAATTTATCGGATAAATATCACAGAAGGAAAAGGAGAAATTATTCGAGAAATTCGAAATACTGGTAAAAAATATTGCTATACAATGAATTTTTTTCATGATCCCTTTTATTCGAAAACCTGCATTTTCTTCGGTTTATCACATAGTTTCATTCAAATGTTCGATCTAAAATCTGAAACTTTCACTAAAAAGTTCGAAACTATTGCTCATGTAACTTCAATTAACTTCTTCTTTAAAAACCCTAATGAAAAAGAGAAAATCAAGCGCTATCTGCTGTATAGTCAATTGAATAATTTGATCATTGTTGCGAATATTGATTCAGGAGCTATTATAAAAAAAGTGGCTTTGCCAGATATTTCATATTTACATGATATTTGTTTGTGGGACATAATCAAAGGTTATTTTATCATAGCGACTTCTAATAAAAATTCAATAAAAGTGATGGATTTAGAGAATTTGTCTGTATTAAAATCAAAAGAAATGGGGGATTCTATTCCGCTGAATATTGTGAAAGTCTTGATCAAGAATGAGAATGATGAGAAAGAATGTTTGGTTTTGTTTGCTGATGGAGGATGTTTTCCGATAATTCTTTATTAATGAAGAAGTGATAGTTTTATATTTTTTTAATTTTCAATTCAAATTTAAATTATAAAAGATTTTACAAATTATGGTGGACTTTTTATAATTTTTTTTAAAATTAATAAGCTATATTATTAAATTGAAAGAGAATAGAAAAATAGTCCAAATCTCCTCATCAAATAAAAGAAAGAAAAGAATAATTATATTTAATTAAATTTATCATTTAAAACTTAAAAAAAAAAATCTCATAAAACTAATAAAATCCAAAACGCTTTAATTTTTGGCCATCTTCAATAAATTCTGCAGTTTATTCAGTCTCTCATCAATATTCTCTGTATTCTCCTTATTTGAAATCTTTGCAATCGAGTTCAAGCTTCCTCCACTTCCTTTCTCATACCCGCTATTCTTATTCTTATTCCTCAAATCCTCGAGTTTTCTAATCAAAGCACCATCATCATCAGAGCTTTCATGTCCTTTCAATGCTTTGCTATTGCTATTTTTACCAATATTATTCTGAATAACTTTTGGTAAAGGTGATTGATTCTTCGTTTTTGAATTAACAGCCCATGGTTTTTCGTATTTTTTTTTACCAGAGCTGCCAAATTTCTGTTCATTCGTTATTAAATTCTTCAGATTCTTCCTATTTTTATTGCTTTTATCCATATTATTCATGGTATTCACCTTATTTATTGATAGATTCTTTGGAGTTTTGTTGCTAGGATTGAAAATATAAGTCTTTTGTTTGATCGAACTGTTTGAAGTGCCTGTTAATTTCCTTTGTGGAGTGATGTTTTTCTTCACTTTTGTTACATCAGGTGAATTTTTTCGATTCCAGCGACTCAAATACCCTGAATCTGAATTTATTGAATTTTCTCTTGAATATTTGCCTTTATTGCTTAAAGTGCTTAAATGTGATGAATTCTTCCTATCAAAAGGCTTTTTTTCATTGGAAAAATTGCGATGTGGCACAGAAACTGATCTCTTTGAAGAAAGAGCTGGAGAATTGACTCGAGAACCTGAATGCAGTCTATCAGTAATTCCTTTCATTGAAGTTTTTTTCAAAGCTGATTCTAAATCCATTTCCAGCTGTTTTATGCGAATTTTCTGCTTTTTATCGTTTTGTTTATAAAACTCAAGGTCTTGTTGAAGCTTATCGAGGTCTCGTTCTTGTTTTGTCATGGTTTTTTTCGCAGAAAAGAGTTCGTTTTCGCTTTCTTCGTTCAGCTTTATTATATGATCAGTAATACGTTTGTTCACGTCCGAATGCTCAATCCCATTGACGAATTCAGATTGAAGTTTGTGGATTTCAGTCTTCTTGGAATAAAGCTCTTTTTGGAGCTCTTCTATTGTGCTATTCAGCTTAGAAATCTCTTTGATATGGTTGATTTTCAAGGTTTCAAGCTCGCTTTCAGCCTGGAAATATAGAAATTTAAGAAGAAATCAATGGAAATGAAATAAATTAACAATAAAGAAATATATAACGATAATACTTCAAGCTTTCCTTTGATAATCAAATCATATTCAACAGCTCCCTTTTTCTGATAGCTCTCCTCTTCACTCTTCTTAACCTTGGTCTTCAAATACTCATTCTCAAGCTTCAGACTAGAAATTACATTCTCCTTATTATCTTTCTCTTGTCCAGAAAAAAAACTATTGCCTGTACTACCACCTATTTTATTCATTTTGCCCATTTCTTCCATTTCACTTCTTAATCTCTTTATTGTATTCTTCAGACTCTCAACATCAGGACTTTCATTGAAATTCAAAGGTAAAGGATAGTGCACTTTATCAAATTCCACTACATAAGTCAAGATCAAATAACGCTTGTTATTAGAGGTTTGAGTCGTATTTTGACTGGGAGTCCCTTGCTTACGACTCTTTAGAACCTGAAGGTCTTGATATGTGAGAATATCTAAAAAAACTGAATCGGAGTTCTTGTTGAGAGAGGTCATCAACATTTTTAGAAAAATAGTGAATTTCTTGAAATTGCCAGTTTTTTGGGTGATTTCTTCAATGTAATCGCTGGAGAAAGTGTTCTTCCAGATATCTCCTGTTGATTTCTGCTCGATTTCTAAGGTGAGACTGTCCTCTTTTGAATAAACTTTGATAATGTAATCGATCTTTGGGGAAGTTATAAAGAAAATGAACAAAAATTAAGAGGAAATTACGCCATGGAAAGAAACTTCACCGATTTTACTGATGATTTCAGACATTTTGTTAAATGCTTCTTTTGAAAGGATGATGAGGTTTTTTTAAATTTTTGAGTTTGAGTTGTGTTTAAAATTAATTTTATAGTATAACAGTTTGATTTATTGAATTTTTTAAAAAAAGAAAGTTTTTTGAGATTATTTTAGTTCTTTGGGTGAAAAAAATATAAAAATTTTAAAAAAAAAATTCACATTGTGGCTTGCAGTGGCTGAGGAAGTTTGGATTTTATCTTCTGATGGTCATATTCCTGAATCGCTTCATCCTATAAAGAAAAAAATAAAGACTCCAAATCATTATTTCAGAAAAGTTATGACAAAAGATGAATAAATTAATTATTTGATAAACAAATTCAAGAAATAAATAATAAAATTAATTTATGAAGAAAAAAAATTTATTGAAAAAAAAACTTCATTTTATAGCATTTTTAATTAAAATAACTTATTGTTCAAATAAATGATTTAAAAAAATATTTCGCATAGTAATCCTTTATTTTCATTTAAACTTCACAGATAAAAAACTTAATTTTAGTAAGAATATCCTTCAAATTCTAAAAAATGAGCATCCCACCACGCAAATTTTCCAAAAGCCAAACAAACCTTTCAAAGAAAATAAAGAAATTCATGTCCAACGTCGAAATCATCACAGAAGATGTCTCAGCAGAATTCCAGCAGATTTCTCCATTGCAATCTAAGCCTAAACAAACACATAAAATCATCAAATTATCTCAAAAATCCGATTCACTAAATTCTCTTTCTGATGAAATTCAAACACCCGTCTCAAAGGATCAAAACTCAGAAGTTTTGTTGCAAAAAAAATCAAAATCCACAAGAAGCAATAAAACTGATGAAGATTTTGAAAAAAATGGTGCGAATTTCAGTGATCGTTTGTCTTTGAAAAGCGAAATGACAGATATGCATGTGGAGTCTGAGAGTTGTTTTTCCTATAGCGACTTTTCAAAGGATGAATTCGATCAAATCGAAGAGATTGACTTTAAACCGCAAAAAGATAAAGATATTGTGAAAGTACAAAAGAATTGGAAAGCTTTCAAAATAAGAAGAAATTATTTATTTTTATTAAGGAAATATAAGCTTTGTGAACTATTAATAGAAGCGATTGAAAAATCAAAAAAAACAATGGAAAATTCAAAGAATGAGATAGAAAATTCGAAGAATGAGTTCGAAAATTCAAAGATTCTGATAAAACCTTTGAAGAATGAACTAGAAAATTCGAAGAAAGAACTTGAAAATTCGAAAGATGAGATCGAAACTTCGAAAAATCAGATCGGAAAATCTAAAAATCACCTGGAAACTACAAAGGAAAAATTAAATGGAAATTGTCAGAAATTGAAGATTTTTCAGGAGAAAATCTTGGAATGTATAAGAAACGGGAAGAAGTTAGAACAAAAAACCAAAGGAAAATATAAAAAAGGAATGAGTGGGATTACCAGTTTGGGTGTTAGTTTGGCTGAAATTTGAGAAAACGGTTTTTTTCTTAAAAATAAATTAATGTTTTGCGTTTTTTATTAAGAATTTTTTTTTGTTTTTTTCGTGTAAAAAAATATTTAACCTTAAAATTCAAAAATAATAAATTAAATTAAAAGTCAAACGGTTTGGATATTTTTCCTATGTTTCAAAAGAAAAAAGACTTTTTCAAAGATAATATTCATTTATTTCTTATAATTTTTCTTACAACAACATTTCTTACAATGAATGAATAATTTAAAAAAAAAAAGCTGTTAATCTCTAAATAAAAAATACAAACCCCCCGATTTTTTCACCTTTGGAAAAATTTAAGAATTCCAATTTCTCGTAACATTAACAAATTCAAAAAACGCTCTAAATTAAAAAAACCTGAATCGGACGTTAAATTTTTCAAATTTAAACCTTTTTTTTTGTTTCATAATTCATAAATTTAACTGTTTTATTTTGAAAAATAACATCCAAAAAAATTTCAACACTCTACTCCCCCATAATGGAATACCAATCCCTAGACTTGAAGCCTCTGCCATCAAGACCACAACGTGTGAAAAACCCTGACATCAAACCATTGAAGCTCATCTCAAATCATATCCCCATCACAATATCCAAAAGCCAGAAGATTTCTCTATATACACTCGAAATAGAGCCAGAAGTTCCTCGTGATGCCCGTAAGAAGATCCGTTTTCTGTTTAACCAAGCCCGTGAGCAATTTGAGAAGGATATCGGCAAAGCATTGATATCAGGTTGGTGCATCTTCGCGATTCGCAAGAATATAGCCCCTTTGAGCTATAAAGTGATGGATTCGAACAACAAGGAACATGTCCTGACGTTGTTGCACAAGAAGGAATTCGAGCTTCAGCTTCTTCAAAGCGAAGCCCAAGAGAACATTGAAGTAATCACTCAATCATTTAACGTGATTTTAAAGGAAATGATGCGCGAACTCAAAATGGTCGAAATCGGTCGAACCAAGAAGTTCTTCTACAATGACATCCAACACACTGATTACCTCCAAAAATATGGTCTTGAGTTCAGAACTGGCTTTCACACCAACACTTTATCTTCACAAACCGGGCCCCGCTTGCTCATAGACTATTTCAGCAGAATCTTTTGGATGGGCACTGCTTTAGACGCTATCAAAGATTTCCAAGGCACTGAGAAGGAAATTAAAGATTATTATATAGGTTTATCAGTCATTGCAGAATATGGCAATCATAGAACCTATCAAATTGACGATATTGACTTTAAAAGCACACCTAAGAACGTGACCATCATGCAAAGCAATGGCGGTGAAATATCCTTGCTTAAATATTATAAGGAAAGGTATGAAATTAATATAAAGGATCCAAACCAGCCACTTTTCGTCGCATACCTCGAACGCAGGACTCCTGAAGGCAAAAGAATCGAACAACAAGTTTTCCTTGTGCCAGAGCTTTGCAAATTCACTGGATTGACTGATGATCTTCGCAACAACAAGAAGGTAATGAAAGAAGTGGCCAGATTCACCAAGATAGCTCCACAGGATCGAATCGAAAAACTGGTCGTTCACAAGAACAGCATCAATAAGGAATTAGAGAAGAAAAAATGGGATATTCACATTGGTGATGTCCCTATAGTCAATGGATTTCAAATAAACACTCCAAATATTTCAGTAATGGGGAATTTAGCTGAAGTGAAACCTAATACAGGACTTTTCGATATAAAGACAAAAGTGACAGATTCCTTTGTTTTATCGAAATGGTTGGTGATTCATTCGAAGAACCCTGAAGAAAATCCAAATGAATCAGACGTGGACTTCTTTGTGAACGAAATGAAGGCTCAGGGAAAGACTTTAGGCATTACGATAAAGAATCCTAAGGTGATCACATTGGAGAAATGCGTCAATGAACAGGATATTATAGAGCCTTTGAGGAAAGTTCTTGTATCTGATGTACAAATGACTGTGGCTTTGTTTAATACCGAAGAAAGCAAGTTCTTTTATAAGCCTTTCAAAAGACTTTTGATTGAAGAGAAGTCTTTGCCTTCACAAGTGTTGCTTGTGAAGAACCTTTATACTAAGAATGTTTCGCCAATATGCAAAAAACTGCTTTTACAGATGTATGCGAAGATGGGATATGGATTATGGACTGTTCAGATTTCGAATTTAATCCCAAAGAAAACCATGATTATAGGAGCTGATGTTTATCATAACGTCAAAGCAAGGAAATTGAGCATTATAGGGTTTTGTTCGAGCATTGATCAGAATTTCACGAGGTACTACTCGAGGATCAAAACCCAAGCGAAAAAAGGACAGGAAATCATGAAGAATATCTCCATTCTTGTAAAGGAAGCAGTGTCAGAATATGAGAAATTCAATAAACATTTGCCAGAAACCATCATTTTCTATAGAGATGGTGTTGGGAAAGGGCAGTTCAATGAGGTCCGAACCGTTGAAATTTCGAATATCTTATCAGGATTTGGTGAGATTAAGTCAGATTATAAGCCAAACTTCTTGGAAATTATTGTGACAAAACGAATCAATGATCGTTTTTTCGTTCGAAGTAATGATATGATTAGAAACCCACCTTCAGGTACTTTGGTATGTGATGAGGTTGTTTCGAAAAATTTTGATTTCTTTTTATGTGCGCAGAATGTGACTGAAGGGACCTGTACTCCTACACATTATAATGTCGTGTATAATACCACACCTATTACTGAAGATGAAATTGAGAAATTCACTTATCATCAATGTTTCAATTATTATAATTGGAGTGGAGCTATTAGAGTGCCTGCTTGTGTGAAGTATGCCGATTTGCTAGCTTATAACGTGGGACACTTGTTGGAGAAAGAACCCAATTTGGATCTATGTAAGAAACTTTATTATCTATAAATCGTTTTAGATTAAGCCTTTATTTCAAGTGCTTTGGAATGTTTTTTTTTTTTAAATATAGCTTTCCTTTAAATTATATATTGTTAAAAGAGAAAATTATTGAACATTTTTTTTAAATTAACTAAAAAGAACTTAAAATTAAATTATTATAAAGAAAATAATTAAAAAAAAATGATTTTTTTGTTTGTTGGGTTGAAACAGAAAGAAAAATGCATTCTATAAGATGAAAGAAATGGTGATATCTTAAGATTCCCTGATAAAATAAATTTTTAAATAAGAAATTTTCTTATTTTTCATTTAAAATTTTATTTGTGAAAAATTTTCTTCAAAACCAAATAAAGACCTTTCTTACAAAATTTCTCATAGAAAGTTCTGCTGATGCTTCTTTGAAGAATTTACTTTATTGAAGATCACGATTTTCCTTCATTATTGAATTTTTCTGCAAAACTCTTGTGAAAACAGAAAAAAAAGTTCTTCAAATTGAAGATATTGACTTATCTGGGTGCCTTTCGTCTTTGAGAAGGAAGCAAAAAGATCAATTAAAATATTATAAGGAAAGGTATGAAGCGGGATAAGAGATTTTGGTACAACGGGGGCTTAGTTGAATCAATGATGAATGAGGATTGATAGACAAAAAATTTAAGAAAGTAAAAAAACCTGTTTAAATAACTAAATAATTTAGTTTTTCTTTTAAAATTAAAATGATTTATTATTTGTTTTCATCGCATTTTATGGTAAAGCCTTCGTTTTCTTTCTTGAATTGCTGCTTTATTGTTTAAAAAAGGTCAGTTTTTTATTACTTAAAATTCTTTTTAGGCTGTTAAGAGATGGTTTTAAAGTTTTGGATCCCAATTATTAAAGGATTAAAGGTTAAAACTTAATTAAAAAATCAAAAGAATGACTTAATTTATCGAATTTTAATTAATTTGAAGTTATTTTAAACAAAAAAATAAATTAAAATTCAGTTTTTTAGCTGATTTTTAATATTTTAAGAAATAAAAATTCTTTCTTTTCTTTTTGGACCAATTTTTGGTATTTTAAAAGAGAAATCAGTACAAGAATTGAAGATTTGTCTTTTTAGCAAATGAGGAATCAGTGTTGATCCATAGAAAAGTCCTTTTTTCTTAGCAATTCCTGAATTTATTCATTAAAAACGAAAAATTAATACATTCCAAAAAACATAAAACTTAAATAATTCCAACAAATAAAATAATGTCAATAATCCCTGAATCCTCCCCTTTTCCCAAACTAACTTTTTCCTTTCACTCCCCTGAAGAAATCCTCGATTTAGCCTC
>JFJP01036310.1_pt1 | contig 10248 bp, 7 predicted proteins | sample 431651 | NCBI WGS metagenome assembly JFJP01 (sample SAMN02602958, study PRJNA72255) | Microbial mat metagenome, whole genome shotgun sequencing project. | biome: fresh water; feature: sink hole; material: water; isolation source: purple microbial (photo- and chemosynthetic) mats found in... | reverse complement strand
TGGTCCGGTAGTCGTCGAAGTCGGTGCCCCACAGCTGGGTGAAACCTCCCGATTCTTCGTTGACGCTTATGCTCGCCGATCCCGACACAAGAGGCAGTACCGCGGCGGTATGTTCAAATTCTACCGCGGTTTTCAGTATGGAATCGAATTCCGGAATGCGGGGGATATCGGCCGCCGCTCCGCCCATGGCGATCAGCGAAAAACTCTCGTCCGAAATCCCGTGCACGATGAGGTCGCCGGTGTAGTTGGCCGAATAACTCTGCTTCATTCCGGTCCGTATGCTCGCCAGCACCGAATTGCCCGCTACTATGAAAATGACCGCGAAGGCGATCAATGTTCCCACGATCGCGGTTTTGGCCTTGTGTTCAAGCAGATTCCGGAATGCGATTTTGAGGATGATCATTTCTTCTCCTCCCCGGGGCGGTAGTTCTCGCTGACGAGTCCATCCTTCAGCCGGATGACATGGTTTGCGATGTCGACTATTTTCTGGTCATGGGTGCTGAAGATGAATGTGGTGCCGAGTTCGCGGTTGATTTTTTTCATCAGCTCGAGAATCTGCCCGCCGGTGACCGAATCGAGATTGGCGGTAGGTTCGTCGGCAAGCACGATGAGCGGTTTGGTGGCTAGCGCCCGGGCAATCGCCACGCGCTGCCGCTGTCCGCCCGACAGTTCGTTCGACCGGTGTTTCGCCCACTGCGAAAGGCCCACCTCTTCGATGAGAAAATCGATCCACTCCTTCCGTTCCTTGACCGCAATCTGTGTGTCTCCGATCAGCAGGGGGAATTCGATATTCTCAAAGACATTCAGTACGGGGATGAGGTTGAAGGACTGGAAAATGAAACCGAGCGTGCGGTGGCGGAGCCGCGTGATGTCCCTGTCCCCGAGTCCTGCCGTATCGGTCCCGTCGACCGAGACACGTCCGCTCGTGGGGGTGTCGATGCAGCCGATCATGTTGAGGATGGTTGATTTTCCGGACCCCGACGGTCCTGCGATGGAAACGAAATCCCCTTTCTGTATATCGAAACTGACACCCTTGACCGCTTCGACCGTGGTCTTGCCGAGCGGGTAGTTTTTCTTGACTTCCTTCATGCTGATGATTGCCATGCTGTCCTCCATGGCTCAAGAATACCGGTGGAGGAGAATCGGGTACATTAACGGGGGATGAAAGTCGCATAACAGTGTGTTATGATTGATTACATGAATATAACCTGCGTACATGTCCGGGTCGTACCCGGCTCGGAAAAGGCGTTCATTGCCGCGACGCTCGCCAACCGGACCGGCGCCCGCGCCGAAAAGGGAAACATCAGATTCGACGTCCTGCAGTCCCCGGATTATCCGTCGCGCTTCCAGCTCCTCGAGGTGTATACCGACGAGGCCGCGGCGAAACTCCACAAGACGACGGCACACTATCTTTTATGGAAAGAAACCGTCGCGCACATGATGGAAATTCCGCGCGAGGGCGTTTCGTGGAACGTTATTGCGCCGGTCGAAGAGATGGACTGGAGATAGGACGACTCAATAAAAAGAAATTAAAAGGCTTTTAACTCCGGTACCAGGACCTCGAAGGTGTTTCGCAGGGTCGGGAGCAGTGAGAGCAGCATGTCCTGATTGTCCGCTTTTCCTGCTTCTTCCATCTGTCTCGCGATTTCCCTCATCGCTTCGCCGCCCATGTTCGCCGCCGCACCCTTTATTTTATGTGCCTGTTTTCCGGCACGCAACGCGTCTCCTTCAACGATGGCAAGCTCGAGCGTTTCGATCTGTTGCGGCATGTCGCTCAAGAATGCCTCGATGAGTATGCGACCGAAAGAGTCGTCTTCCATTATGCGCGACCGGTAGCCTTTCTTGTCAAATACCGGAGCGGCTATTTCATCTGTATTGTCAGCAGTTTCCAATTCTTCAATCTCCTCGGATTCACCGTTTTTTGCCGGAATCCAACGGGCAATCATAGCCCTCATTTTCTCCGGATCTACCGGTTTGCTCAGATAATCGTCCATGCCTGCTTCGAGGCATTTTTCCCGGTCGCCCTGCAATGCATTCGCGGTCATCGCAATTATGGGGATGCGTGACCCTTCCGCCTCCCTGCGGCGTATTTTGCGTGTTGCCTCGTAACCGTCCATTTCGGGCATCTGGCAGTCCATCAGCACCAGATCATACGGAAGATGTTGCAAGGCATCGAGCACCTCGAGGCCGTTTGCGGCGACATCGGCCCGGTAGCCGAACTTTTCGAGTATCTTGAGGGCAACCAGTTGATTTGTCATGTTGTCTTCGGCAAGAAGGATGCGGATTATCGCCTTGCGTGGTTCGTTTGCTGCTGAGTCGCTGCCGGTTTTAGTCGCGGCGAACTGTGTATCCGCGTGTCCTGCAGCGAGCGAAAGGCAATTGCGCAGTTCTTTCTGGCGGAGGGGTTTTGTCAGGTATCCCGAAAATCCGAGCGCAGCAAACCGTCGAGCGGCTCCGCTGTCTTCTATTGCGGTCAGCATGACCAGTCGTGTTGACCGGAGCAGCGGATTGTTCCTGATCAAATTTCCAAGCTCGGCTCCGTCCATGTTCGGCATTTGCATGTCAAGAAGGGCGATATCGAAGGGTTTGCCGATTGCGACTTCCTTTTCGAGCAGCACGAGCGCCGATGCGCCGTCATACGCTTCCTTGTAACGGCACCCCCAACCGGTCAGAAGAGATGTGACGAGCAACCGGTCGGCTTCCTTGTCGTCGACGACAAGAATATTGAGGTCCGTCAGATTGGCAAGCATTTCCGTGTCGGCCAGCTTTCCGGCTTCGCGTTTTTCGAATACCGCGGTAAAGAAGAAGGTGGAGCCCTCGCCTTCCTGACTCGTAATGCCGATCGTTCCTCCCATCAGTTCGGTCAGTTGTTTGGAGATGGCGAGCCCCAGTCCCGTGCCGCCGTACTTTCGGCTGGTAGAGCTGTCTACCTGCGTAAACGGAGAAAAAAGCGTTTTCTGTTTTTCCGGGGGAATGCCGATACCGGTATCGATTATCTCGAATCGCAGGGTTTCGTGGCGGTCGGTTTCGCTCTCGAGGGCGGTATGGAGGACAACGCTTCCGGTCGAGGTGAATTTGATCGCGTTTCCGGTAAGATTGATGAGAATTTGGCGCAAACGTCCCGGATCGCCCCGCAGGTGTTCGTATACGTCCGGGTCGATGTTGTTGACCAGGCGGAGACCTTTTTCCTTTGCCTTGACCGCAAGAATGTCGACCGTGTCCTCGAGTGTTACCCGCAAGTGGAAATCCATGTTCTCGAGTTCGATTTTACCTGCCTCGATCTTCGAGAAATCGAGGATGTCGTTGATGAGCGTCAGGAGCGCCTCTCCGCTGGTTCTGATGATCTGCGCGTACTGTTTTTGCTCGGCATTGAGCGGGGTCTCCAGAAGGAGGCCCGTCATTCCGATAACGCCGTTCATCGGTGTGCGGATTTCGTGGCTCATGGTGGAAAGGAAATTGCTTTTCGCGCGGTTGGCAGCGTCAGCCTGGAGCATCAGATCATTCGCACGGGCCGTTGCGTCGATTAGATATCTGTTGGTAGCCTTCAATTCGGCTTCCGAACCTTTTTGAGCGGTAATGTCCCAGTTTGTACCGATCATTCGGAGTGCCTTTCCGGCGAAATCCCGCTGTACCAGGGCCATTGCACGGATGTGATGTTCGCTTCCGTCGGGCCAGAATATGCGGAACTCCGAATCGTAGTCTTTTTCTCCGTTTACCGCCTTCAGGATTTCATCATCCTGCCGTGCAAGATCATCTGGATGGATTCCCGCTCGCCAAACGGTGGAAGCATTTTCGAAACGGGCCTGACCCATTCCGTACAGGCTGTACATCTGGGTATCCCATGTTTCTGTATTCCCGATTACATCATACTCCCAAACGCCGATGTTTCCGGCTTTTATCGCGAGAGTCAGGCGGTCCCTTGTCTCTTTGAGGTTTTCTTCAACGCGTCGCCGCTCGGTGATGTCGATCATGACCGTCAGGGAATATCGCTTTCCCTGACTTTCCAGAATTTCCCCCGAAAATAAACCGTCCAGAACCTCACCCGATTTGGTTTTCATTTTCAGCTCCACTTCGTGAATGAAGCCGTCCTGTTCCATGCTTTCTGCGAGACGCTGCTGTTTGTCATTCTCGATGAACAGATCCAATTCCGCTGCTGTTTTTCCTATTAATTCTGCCCTTGAGAAGCCTGTTTTCTCGATAAACGTATCGTTGACTTCAGTGAATATCCGTTCCGGGACGGAGGTGATGGCCATCAGGGCCGGGTTGCTGTCAAAAATTTTGTTGAATTTCTGCAGCGAGGCCTGTTCCTTCGAGAGGTCCTTGGATATGACGAAAATGCAGTCTTTTCCGTCCCACGTGCCGAACCAGATGCGGGTTTCGACCGGGACATACGTACCGTCCTTGGTCGCAAGCGGCAGAGGACAGTAATCTCGCCTGCCAGCGAACATTTCGCCGAAAATCTCTCCGGCTTCCTGCTTCTTGTCGGCCGGGTGTACGTCCAGTACGTGCATGCCGTTCAGGTCTTCCATGGAATAACCGAGTTTGCGGAACACTGTGTTGTTGGCATAAAAAATTTTTCCGTTGCGGTCGGAAATAAAAATCATGTCGTCCATTGTTTCGAAAAAAGTACGGAAATTCTGCTCGCTGATCCTGAGTTCTTCGGTCCTGTTTTCTATCTGGAGCTCCAGGTTATCGCGTTGACGTTTGACTTGCAGGATGAGGAGGAAAATTATCGTAGTCAGGAGCAACCCACCCAGAAGGGCAATCCCTCCGGTAATTGGAGCAATCAGCAGGAAAAAAGCATGCATAAGTAATAGTATAAGCGTCCCGATCAAAATGTGGTGAAATTTTTTTCATTTTTTATCAGATTGCCGCAATTTGACAAATCTCCAATATATCATACAATAGGAATTGATGAATGTTACGATAGAATGTCCATCCTCATCACCTCTTGTGCTAATAGTCGACGATGATCTGACGACAACGTTGCTGCTTGAGAGGGTGCTGCAGGGTGCCGGGTTCGAGACACTCAGTGCCGGCGATATTGCCGGTGCGCAATCCCTGCTCGGGGCTAACCCGGTGTCGCTTCTTCTCCTCGATGTCAATCTTCCGGACGGGAACGGTCTTGATTTCTGCAGGAAGATTACCGCAGTTTCGACGGTTCCGGTCCTTTTCATTTCTTCCAATGATGACACAGAAATCAAGGTTCTTGGTTTTGCCGCCGGTGCGGTGGATTATGTGACCAAACCGTTTGCCGGGCCCGAGATTCTTGCACGGGTACGCACGCATCTCAGGCTCAAAGCGGCATATGATGCGCTTGCCGGCGTGCATGAGGAGAAAATAGCCCGTCTTGTCGCATCCCAGCAGGCGCTCATGCCGTCGAGCGGGGATTTTCCCGAGGCCAGGTTTTCGGTCTGCATGCGACAGGCTTTGCTGGCCGGCGGTGATTTTTATGATGTCCGGCCCGCAGGAAGCCGCATTACCGACTATATCGTTGCGGACGCGAGCGGCCATGACCTCGGTGTGTCGTTGTGGACAGCCGCCTTCAAAACGCTTTTGTCCGAGTATGCCTCTGTTTTGTATACCCCGCTCGAAATCTGCCGCATCCTCAACAATTCCCTGTTGCGTATTCTGCCCGAGGCTGCGTATTTTACGGCGATATATGTTCGGTTGAACCGTAAAACCAACCGGATGGTGCTGGTGAATGCAGGCCATCCTTCCGTCATATATCAGTCGGCGCGGGAGGGGATTTCCCGGGTTGTCGAGCAGGAAGGAGACTTATTGGGAATTTTTCAGGATGTGGAATTCGGCGTTCTCGAGCTTCCTGTTATTCCCGGTGACCGTCTGTTTCTGTATTCCGACGGACTCCTCGAGCGCGGTTCTACGCGCGGGCAGGGCACTGTGCAGCTGCTGCAAGCGCTCGATTCCCTCCATACGGCTTCGCTTGAAGAGACGGTCCGATCGGTTGTGGATATGCTGTGCGCTGACGCCGTTCCGGAAGATGATATCGTTCTTTTAGGTCTTGAAATATGAAAAGCAGGCTCTTTTGGAACATTCCTTCCAGCCTGGAGGAAGTATATGTCATATGTGCCGACACTGCCAAAATGCTGGAGAAAAGGGGCTGTTCCTCTTCCGTCTTTACGATCGACTTGCTTTTATGCGAATTTGTAAACAACGCAATCATTCACGGTAATGCCCTGGACCATCGCAAGAGAGTCCGGGTAGCGGTGAAAGCGGGTAAAAAATGGATTATGCTTCGAGTGTCCGACGAGGGAAACGGCTTTGACTGGAAAAAAAGGCTGGGAACCGTTGCGGCACTGACAGATACCTCGGGCAGAGGGCTTGCCATCGGGCAGGAGTATGCCGGGCGCATGCGGTTCAACCGACGCGGCAATACGGTGTCGTTGTGGGTCAAGACAGAAGGAGTTCAAGCGAAATGACAGAGTATGAAATCGTCAGGGAAGGCAATCGTGCAAGGGTCGGACTGAAAGAGAAACTGACCGCGGCGGACGTACCTGCCCTGCAAACCGTCCTCAGGCAATTGATCGGTGACGGTGCGCTCGGGATTATATTTGACCTCGAACATACTGTCTCGATGGATTCTACCGGTATCGGACTTCTGATCGCGACAAGCAACAGTCTTATGGCGATCAAGGGCTCGATTTCTCTGGTGCATGTATCAGCCGACATCATGAAACTGTTGCAGAGCATGCGTCTTGCAACCCGTTTGAACGCCGCCGCATCGGGAGCCGCCAATGGATGACGCTCTGGTCAACGACGAGATTCTGAACGAGTTCATCAACGAGTCACGTGAACACCTTGCAAGTATCGAGGCAGATCTTCTGGTCATCGAGTCCGGCGGGGCCGTGATCGACGAACCGCTGGTCAACAAGGTGTTTCGTGCCGCTCATTCCATAAAGGGAGGCAGCGGGTTTTTCGGACTGGTCAAGATCAAGGAGCTTGCGCACAAAGCCGAAACGGTGCTCGATATGATCCGTTCGCGTAAAATGGTTCCGAACGCCGAGGTGGTCAATGTCCTTCTCGCCGCCTTTGACCAGCTTCGGGACATGATCAACAACATCGCCGAAAGCGAGAACGCTGGAATATCCGATCTGCTCGTAAGTCTTACGGGGCTCGCATCTTCATATTTACCGGCAGCGCAAAAAGCTGCGCTCCAGGCGCAGGGGACGCTCGAAACCGCCGAGGGGAATCGTCCGTTACGACTGCCTCAAACCGACATCGACCGTGCAAGAAGAAACGGTCAGGAAATCTATTGGGTGGACTGCGACCTGATCCATGATATAGAAAAAAAAGGCATGAATGTGCTTTCCCTATTCAAGATTCTCTCGGCAAACTGCGACATCCTCGATTGCGAGCTTGATTACGATGCGGTGGGTACGCTGGACGGACCCGTGGGAAACCGCGTACCGCTGCGGCTTATCATTGCGACTTTCATCGAACCCGATTATATCAGCAGTCTCCTGGGAAACATCGAGCTTGTGCGAATTCATCGGCTTGTCGACACTGCAGATCCAAAAACGGAGGCGACTGTACCTACAACCGATATTTCTCCGCTTATTGAAATAGTTCCAGAGCCTTCCGCACCGGGCGGTATGCCCGTTCCCGTCACATCGGTCACTCCTTCCGGCGATGATACCCTGCGGGTCAACGTTAACCTTCTCGAGAATCTCATGAATCTTGCCGGTGAGCTGGTGCTGAGCCGCAACCAGCTTCGCTCGGCGGTGGCTCAGAACAACCGGCAGCTGCTGGTTTCAGTTGACCAGCGGGTCAACCAGGTCACTTCCGAGATACAGGAAGTGATCATGCAGACCCGCCTTCAGCCCATCGGAAATGTGTTCGCCAAATTCGTCCGGCTGGTGCGTGATCTGTCCCGATCGCTCGGGAAGGAAATTCAGCTTGACATCATCGGAAAGGACATTGCCCTCGACAAGACGCTCATCGAGGGGCTTTCCGATCCGCTTACCCATATGGTGCGAAACTCCGTTGACCACGGTATCGAAACTACCGCTGATCGTCTGCGTGCGGGCAAAAAAGCGGTAGGTACCGTACGTATAGAAGCCCGCCACGAGGCGGGGCTGGTCGTTTTGGAAATCGCCGACGACGGCAAGGGCATCGATCCGGATAAAATCACCGAGGCTGCGATACGCAAGGGCCTCATATCCGCCGAGAAGGCGCAGGGACTTTCGGTCCGGGACAAGCAAGCCCTGATTTTCCTTCCGGGGCTGTCGACGGCCAGGGTAGTGTCCGACGTATCGGGCCGCGGTGTCGGCATGGATGTGGTCAAGACCAATCTTGACCGTCTCGGGGGCCATGTGGAAATCATGTCCGAGCCCGGAAAGGGATCCACATTCCGCATCAAGCTGCCGCTCACGCTTGCGATAATTCCGTCGCTCATCATTTCCGTCGAGAATGAGCGGTTCGCCATACCCCAGACCAACATCGAGGAACTTATCAGGCTTCGCCCGGAAGAGGTGAAAACCCGCATCGAAATAGTCGGCGATTCCGAGGTGCTGCTTCTGCGCGACCGTATGCTCCCGCTAGCGCGTTTTTCCGATCTGCTTGGCACCGTACCTTCCTACAGCGACCCGGTCAAGGGGCAACGTGAAATCGACCGGCGTTCGAGAATTGCGGACCGGCGTTCTGCCCGGCATGCGCTGAATGAAGCCGAAGGTGTTTTGTCTTCCGGTGCCGATTCCGAAGCGGTATACGTTCGGACACCGGGCGACCGTCGTCAGCGGGCGTCGTCCGCGCTCGAAATCGCGGTGGTAACAACCGGCACCCTGTCCTACGGTCTCGTCGTCGGGGCCTTCCATGATACCGAGGAAGTTGTGGTTAAACCGCTGGGACGAAGGCTTAAACATCTGCGCGAGTATTCCGGGGCGACCATTCTTGGAGACGGGACCGTTGCGCTGATTCTCGATGTGACGGGTCTTGCCTCGAAAGCGGGCTTGAGCTCCGTTTCCGGCTCCGCGAGGGCCGCAGAACTTGAAGCAGAGGCCGAAGCGTTGCGTTTGCAGGATGTGCAGTCGCTCCTCCTTTTCAACAATGGTCCCGATGAGCCGTGTGCAATTCCGCTCGAGCTGGTGCAGCGCATCGAACACATCGCGGGCTCGCAGGTCGAGCGGCTCGGAACGAACCGGACGATGCAGTACCGCGGCAATTCTCTCCCTCTGGTGACCCTTGCGGATGCCGCCAGACTGTCCCCGCTTGATGCGGTCGATGACCTTATCGTTCTTGTTTCGAGTGTAAACGGCCGCGATGTAGGACTGCTTGTGACCATGCCGCTCGATGTCATCGAGATGCACTCCCTCATCGACCAGAATACCCACCGACAGAAGGGAATAGCCGGTTCGACGATCCTGCGGGGTAGAACCACACTCATTGCCGATCTCTACGAACTGGTCGATACGGTGCATCCTGATTGGACCACGTCGCGCGCAGGGTTGCGTGCAAAGGATAAAATGAAAGCAGGGATGACGCCGACAATCCTGCTTGCAGAAGATTCGGATTTTTTCCGATCCCAGATGATAAAATACCTCGAGGACGATGGGTGCACGGTTCTGTCCGCCGGCGATGGAGAAAGTGCCTGGGAGTTGCTTTTAAACAATCTCGGAACCGTCAACATTGTCATTACCGATATAGAAATGCCGCGTCTTTCGGGACTGGGACTCGCATCCCGCATCAGGGCGGACGGACGGACGGCACAGCTTCCGATAATCGCGGTGACTTCCCTTGCAGGAGATGATGATGCGGCCCGGGGTAAAGCGGCCGGAATAACCGAATATCAGGTTAAACTGGATCGGGACAGGTTGCTGTCAAGCGTCCATACCTATGCATCAACGGGAATCAAGGAGCGATGAAGATGGATATCCTGAAGAACATGAAAATCGGAGTGAAACTTTTTCTGGGTTTCGGCGCATTGATCGCGATGTCCCTTCAAGCGCTGCGGAACTGTCAAAGCTCGCGGAGCAATTGAAGAGTCTGGTCGGGCAGTTTGAGTTTTGAGTAATCACCTTAGGTGATGCATCACTATTTCTTAGGAGATTTCCATGAAGAAAGCCGCAATGTATTTGGTAATGCTCGTTAGTCTGGCAAGTGTTGGAATCAATCTGTACGCCCAGGAAAAAATAACCGTTTTCTGCGGCGTTACCATGAGATTCGCGATGGTTGAGCTGACCGAAAAGTTTGCCGAAACCCACAAAGTAACATTTGAGATTTCCAATGGCG
>JFJP01041221.1_pt1 | contig 10249 bp, 9 predicted proteins | sample 431651 | NCBI WGS metagenome assembly JFJP01 (sample SAMN02602958, study PRJNA72255) | Microbial mat metagenome, whole genome shotgun sequencing project. | biome: fresh water; feature: sink hole; material: water; isolation source: purple microbial (photo- and chemosynthetic) mats found in... | reverse complement strand
TTTACCGTCATATTTATGTTGATGTTTCTGGTCTTTGCCAGTTGATTACAAACAGTGATAATGCCATTTTCAAACGTATCATGCCCGTTAAAAATTTCGGCACTCATACAGTCAACCGTGCATGCAAGGATTCCGGCATCACTGAGCGATTCAAGACTTTTTATGCCTGCATTGTTTTTGCCAATTCCGGCATCGTTGAAGAAAATAGCTTTTAAACGATGTTTCTGTGCATAATGTCCTGCGCTCAAACCACCATGAGAGCCACAAACTACAATATCGCCTGTGTTGTGCTCGTTTAAAAAAGTAATGCTATCGGTTACGGTAATGTTTACACCTTCTAGTTGGATTTGGAATTGTTTTTTTAGGATAAGTTGGCTGCTGACTTCTTGCTTTTCGTCAGTAAGAAAATCAGCATTCTTGATTTTTTGAGCCGATGAAGGGAGGTCGGTGATATTGATTATTTTAGCAACGGCATTTTTTACAGCATCACCGATTTTGATTCCGAGTTCTTCTGCCAGAGTATTGGTATGACTAATGATTCCACTTTCCCAGGTATCATGGGCAACACCAATTTCAGCACTGTTATGATCAACAGCACAAGCCAAAATCCCATCAGCCTCATAATGAATGAGACCACTGATGCCTGCCTGATTCTTTCCGATACCAGCATTGTTCAAGAAAACAGCTTTTACATGACAGTTTTTTAGCTTTCGGGCAAAAGTTCCATTGTCGCCGCAATGCGAGGCGCATACAAGAATTGGACTTGTATTGTTGGGTTGCAAATCACCTAAACTATCGAGTAGTATTACATTATCGGGTAGAATCATATTTAATTCTATATCTGCCCCCTAACCCCCTAAAGGGGGAATAAGAGATATCTACTCATCCCCCTAGCCCACTACAGGGGGGAATAAGAGATGTTAGTTTTTTAATTAATGATATAATCCCTTTTTTCTTTAAAAACTTGGTCTTAATGCCCCTTTAGGGGTTTGGGGCTTTCTCTTTATTCCCCCTTTAGGGGGTTAGGGGGCATGTTTTTGGCAATCGATATCCCTTTTTCGTATGCTTTAATATTGCCTTCAATAAATTTTTCAGGAACGCTTTCGCGTACTATTTCAATCATCTCATCGTGCGGGTAGCCTCTGAATTCAGCATAGATAGCAAGCATAACGATATTCATCATTTTGCTGATATCAAAATCCGAACTTTTATTCTCTTCGGGATCAATAATAAATGTTTTATTTACCGATCTCTTTATTAGCTCTGTTTTCGATTCAGGCATATCTTTTTCCAGTCGCGTGTTTACGCTCGAAGTGCTTAACTCAAAGGTGCTTGAGAAAATAATGCCATCGTCTTTCAGACAATGCAAATAGCGGAGTGTTTCCGTTTGTTCAAAAGATAACAGATAATCCACATCTCCGGCTTTGATAAAAGGAGATAAAACCGGTTTATTTGAATATCTGAAGTGACTTTCGACTCCTCCACCACGTTGTCCCAACCCAATTACATCCGAAATTTTCAACTCATAACCAAGTTTCATATAATACTTGCTTAAGAGGTTGCTGAATAGTAGAATTCCTTGTCCTCCCACACCAGCAATGATAATATTTTTTCCTGTGTCCTGCATTTTTATGAATTTATTGCGTCAAACTTACATGCCGTAGAGCATAATCCACAGCCCATGCAAAGATCCTCGTTAATAACTATTTCAACTTTTCCGTCTTTGCCTTTTTTACTTTCAATAGCCAAACAGCCAATATTAATACATTTACGACATTGTGTACAAAGATCCTGATCAATATAATAAGAGTCACTTTTTGGAAGCTTAAATTTTGTTACACACGGTTTTTGTACAATTACAACAGAGTTTGTATTTGAATTAACTGCATTCAAAATAGCTTTTTCGAGGTTTTCAAATTCGTATGCATCTACAGTTACAATATCTTTTACACCAATGGCTTCGCATACTTTGGCAATTTCAAGTTTATTTTCCGGTTTGTAATTAAATCCAAAGTCGCTGGATGCAATATGTTGTCCACCAGTCATTGCCAAACAACTATTGTCAACAATAATCGTCGTTGACTGACTGTCGTTGAAAATCAGATTCATCAGTCCATTGATTCCGGTTGCCCAAAAGCCACCATCACCTATCATGGCCACAAAATTTTCTTTGTGTTCTGTTGCCACATTGTAACCATGAGCCAGCGCAATGCTCGACCCCATACATTTTTGCAACGAATAAGATTCCATGTGCGGAAAACATCCGATTAAGCCACAAGTAACATCGGCAGCCGCCTTGATTTTATGATTTCGTAAAATTTGTGATATGAACAAGTGTGAACAACCGGCACAGCTAACTGGTAGTCGGAATGGAATGCCATCCATTAGCGTTCTTTTTGGTGCATCCGGAACAAGTTTTTCCTCAATAATATCGGGCGTAAAACGCATCATTACGGGGAATTTTGGGAATAATTCTTTTCCAATAACTGAAATTCCCAAATCCTTGATATTTTTTTCCATAATATCATGACCATCCTCAATCACATAAAGCTTCTCCACGTGTGCGGCCAATTTTCGAATTAACTTTTCAGGAAGTGGCATTACCATACCCAATTTTAAAATCGATGCATCGGGTAAAACTTCAGTTGTGTAAAAGTAAGGTGTTCCTGCTGTAATTATACCAATCTTTTTACCTTTCAATTCAAGTTTATTAATATCGAAGTCGTTGCTATCAGCAGCAAGACGCTTCATCTCTGCCGGAAAATCATGAAAACATTTGGTCAATTTGGGATGCTCCGATCCTTTTGCATTCATCATCATGGTAGTCATGATAACTTTACTAAAACTCACCTTATATTTAGGTCTACACTTAACGTTGTATGTGAGGCTTTCGTCTATAGCAACGCCACTGGTGGTTTTGCAAATTACCGAAGTGATTTTAAGAATCACCGGAGTGCTGTATTCTTCGCTAATCTCAAAAGCTTTAATCATTAAGTCCTTGGCTTCCTGACTGTCGCTCGGCTCCAATACCGGGATATTAAACATATTCCCATAATGACGAACATCATTATAATCATCACCAGCTATACGGCCTACATCATCGCCAACCACCAATACCAAGCCTCCGTTGATCTGACTGCCTGCAGCTCCACCCAATGCGTCGGCTGCCACATGCAAGCCCACTGTTTTCATTACTGCGAAGCTACGGTAACCTGCAAATGAAGCACCAATTGCCACTTCTAAACCTACTTTCTCATTTGTTGACCATTCGCAATAGATGTTTGGGTATCTATGTTTTGTGTAATCCATTACTTCTGTAGAAGGTGTACCCGGGAATCCGGAAGCAACTTTCACGCCTGCTTCAAAGGCACCTCTGGCAACTGCTTCGTTACCATTCATCATTTGCATTGTGCTAATCTTCTTTTCTGTATTCATATATAAAAAAATATCTTCTCAATGTTGCGTGTTTTTTCCTTTTTCTGATAATTCGGCTCAAAATTAATTCATTATTGTTACATTTCAAAATTAAACAGCAATTAAATTGAAGAAATCGTAACATTGTTGTAATGAAATAACAAAAAAAAATTATAGTAGGGTATGAAACAAAGTCACCATTGAAGGCATAAAAGAAGAGTTATTTGCGACTTAAACTATATAGTAAATATCGTTTGTTGAGTAGGTGATTTTTATAACACTTAAAATAGAGTCGGACATTACGAAGGTTTGGCATAAGGCCTGCTTTGCCGAAAAGGGGATTGGTTTTTAATATTTTCAATCCAATATCAAATCACAATTTTGTTCTGCGCCATCTATTGTAGCCCCTATGCTTTTATAAAAATCAATAGCAGGTTTATTCCAACCTGATACTTGCCAACGCAGTTTATGACAATTTGAAATTTTCGCATACTCAATTACTTTGTTTATAAGTTTAGTGCCAATTCCGTTTGCTCTAAAATCAGGCTTAACATACAAATCATCCATGTAGAGCGATTTTCCAATCCAGGTATAATAACAGAAAAAACAGGTAGCATAGCCAATGATTTTATTGTCACTTGTTAAAGCAACAAAACAGTTGAAAAAATCTTTTTCGTTAATCATTCTCTCCACAGAATTTATCATTTTTTCCGGCTGTTTTTCAAATGTAGCAAATTCTTTAAATAAGTCAACAATTTGAGAATAATCGCTTTCTTGCGCACTTCTTATTGTAATCTCCATAGTTTTTATTTTCAATATCATTATTTATTTTCAATTACTTACAATCGTAATTTCAATTTGTTTTTCATTACTTGTTTTAAAATTTTAAATCTACATCAAGCTGTCTGTTTTCGTCAAATGCTTTTTTATCCATTCCCGAGCCAACAGAAATTCCAATTGCTAGCCCTATTGGCAATCCAATGCCTAAAAAAGCCATATTGCCAGTACTTGTACCAATAGCAACACCTATAGGAATTCCAAATGCACTCATTCCAAGGCCTAACCATAAATTTCGGTAGTAGTTTTTAGGTACTAACTTATAATCTTTTTCAAGTAATTTGAGAATCCTTCTTTGTCTCTTTTTTATTGTTTTTTTAAGTTCAGAATCTGAACTAAAAGTTGCGTTAATTTCTTCAATGTCATTATTGATTGACAACACCAATCCGTCAGGTAAATCCCTTTTTCGTAATTCGACCAGTAATTTCTCAAACTGAATATAGATTTCTTGAAGTTTTACCTTTGGCTCGAAATTTTGTTTCTGATTTAATTCGTTGATTTTCATTTGTGTATTTTCTAATGTTATTCAATGATTTCTACATCAAGCAGGCAAAAATTTACTCAATTTTGCTTAGTTTATTTTACTATGTTTAATAAACTCCATTAATAATTCATTAAATCTTTCAGCATTATCCATATTTGCGCAATGACCAGCATTCTCAATTATAAAATATGTGCTATTTGGTTCTGACTTATGCCATGCAATACTCGATTTCTTTGCCAATTCAATGTCTTTATCACCACTCAATATAAGTATTGGGTAAGATAACGTTATTCCGTCTCTTTTTTGAAGCACATTTTTTAATCCCGACATTGCTAAAAATGATTTTCGTGTAAAATTCATAGCCATTTCATAAAATCGTTTTTGCTCCTCAGGATTTGCCAATGATACATTTGCAACATACCTTCTGAATGAATTCATTGAAAACAACGCTTTGAAAATCCATATTAGTTGTTCTGAACGTTGAGCTTTAGAAATCTCACTATTATCAGCATTTATGTTATATCCCCCTAAAATAGTCATTGATAAAACCTTGTTGGGACGTTTCAGTCCATAATATTGAGCAATCAATGAGCCCATTGATACACCTACAAAATGAGCTTTTTCATATCCTTCCAATTCCATTATTGTATCAATATGGTTTAAACTTGCATCAATTTTGTCTTTTGCTTTTTCTACTTTTGATAATCCATGACCAAGCATATCAATTGTAATAATCCTATAATCCTTTGCAAAATAATCAATCTGTTTGTCGAAACATTGATGATCAACAAATGCAGCATGTAGAAATATCAATAATTCTTTTGTTGTGTCACCAGTACAAAAGTAATGAATTGTATATCCGTTTTGTTTTAATTCTCTGTGTTTAATCTCACTTTTTATATCTATCATAAACGATTGTTTAAATTGTTTTTTTCGTAATTTATTTTTTTTCGTGAAACCAAACAAATCCTTCTATATTGAGTCTGATTTTGGGTGCCCTATTGTTGGGATTCGCATCTGCTTTAGAAATATGTACCAACTATTTTTACATCAAATTTATTACATATTAAGCACAACAGGGGACACTTGCTACATGCAAAACAAACAAAATTCTAATACCTTTTATCTGTTTATAATTTATTTTTTATTTTCAGATAAAACTCACAAAACAAAATTTAAACATACCCTTGTGGGTTTCCTGATAGCTATCGTGATGTTTAAATTTTGTCATGTTTGTTTCAAGTTTTCTAATTAAATCTGAATAGTATTACCATTTTGCAGTGCGAACAGTTATTAAATAATGAAATAACAGAATTGATTTAAGCTTTAATTGAGCTATAAAACTCGTCTTTATATTTATTACTAATGGGAATAAGTGTGTGACCTATTTTAATCCGATTATGTTCTATGCTTTCAATTTTACTTAAAGCAACAATAAAAGAATTGTGCACCCTTTTAAAATTATTTTCGGGAAGATATTTAAGGATACCGTTAAAGTTCTGCAAAGTCATGATTTTTTTTGTTGTTGTATGAATTCGCAAATAATCTTTCATGCCTTCAATATAAAAAATTTCATCAAGTACCACCTTTTCTATCCGATTTTCTGATTTAATAAAAATATACTCATTACTTTGCGATGCTATTAATTCATAATTACTTGCTTTATCTTTAAGTTCTTTTATATTGATTGCTTTATCGACAGCTTGCAGGAACCTTTCCAAGGTATAGGGTTTGAGCAAATAATCAACTACTGAAAATTCGTATCCGGTCAAAGCGTATTTTTCATAGGCCGAAGTAACAATCACTGCCGGCTTAACCTGTATTGCTTTTAAAAATTGTATGCCGTTAAAATCTTTCATTTCAATGTCTAGAAATACGAGGTCGATAGCATTATTTTGAAGAAAATTAATTGCTGAAATCCCATCATTAAAAATTGAAATAAGGTCGAGAACTGAAATCTTCTCGATAAAGCTCGCTAATTTTTCGGCAGCCAGTACTTCGTCTTCTATAATAATACACTTAATTTTCATTTGTTTTGGATATTGTTGAAATGTAGATACATATAAGTATTTACCATTTATCCCCCCGATAGCTTCCCTCCCGATAGCCATCGGGAGGGAAGCTATCGGGAGCACCATCCGTCAGTGGACGGACAAGTTTTACAATTTAATAAAAGATAGACAGCACAACTTGTCCCGACTCGTACCGATGTATCGGGGATCTATCGGGATTAGGTATATTAATGCGAAATTATATTATTCTCATTACTTATTTTATGTTTGACATAATAATTTTAAATGAAGATCCCCATAATCATCCCTTTTTGTCTACCTTATTTTTAGTTAGTTCATGGGTGTTTCATCTAATTGCAAAGTTAATGAAACTGTATAAACTTCATCGTTGTTTTCAATTTTTAATTTATACTGGGTTGGATACATCAAGTCAAGACGTTTAACAATATTGGATATTCCAAATCCGGAATCGGCATTGTCTTTAAGTACCGTTTTACTGTAACAGTTTCTACACTCAAATTTCAATTGATGGTTGTCGGATTCTATCCTGATATTAAGAGGATGAATGTTATCTATCAATCCATGCTTGAATGCATTCTCAATGAAAGGAAGAAATAGCATCGGAACAATTGTGGCATTTTCTAATTTCAACTGTTTCTCAAACTTAACATTAATATCAGAATTGAGTCTTAACTTTTGAAGTTCAATATAGTTATCAATATATTCCATTTCAGAAAATAATGATACTTTATCCTTTTCAGAGTTTGAATAAATATACCTTAAGAACTGTGATAACTTATTAATGGTTTCGGAAGCTTTTGCAGGTTTTGTATGTATGAGAGAATCTATATTATTTAAAACATTAAAAATAAAATGAGGATTATTTTGATTAACCAAAACCACCAGTTTTGACCTCAATTTTTCATTATCGAGTTCTTTTGCCTTTTGTTGAGTGTTTATCCTCTCGATAAATATCCTAAGAAGAATCCCGAAGGAACAGATAAATAGCGACAAGAAAATCACTTGCACATAACCCGACATAGAATAACCTTTCCAACCATTGCCCATAATAGCAGATATTAAACTATCTAAATGAGGCAATAAAGGGAATAGCAAACATACACCAACTAACGAAGCAATAAATGCCAAATACTTTTGTTTCAAGTAAAACTTAGGCACAATTAAAGAATACCCCAGATAAAAAAGGGTAATAGACCATGAAAATGTACCCGTAACAATGCCTAGTCCTTTTAGAGAATCAGTGCTAGTCCATACATTTGCAGCAAGTGTAACTAAAAAAATTACACACAGGTCGCAAAACCAGATAAAACCATGTAGTGAAAATAAAAATGTCTTTTTCATGATTGTAATTTATTAAATTAATAATTCACTACAAAGATTCATAATTGTTCTTTACTTTAAAAATCAAATATACCGTTTCTGAATAATAATCGACATTTTTCATCTTATAATCCACAATTGATTATTTGAATGATTATTTGAAAATTAATCTCTTATTTTAATCAAGCAGTAACTGTTTTCGAAGTGGTTTTAGGGTTCTTACTATCGGAGTGTCAACCGAAACGCTTGTCGTAAATACGATTGAACCGGTGCTTTGGTGTTTACCCCGATTCTTTTAACGGGGCTGCGTCGCAGAAACCGATTATTTATCGGGAGTCGTTCCGACCGCAGGAAGCCTTAGTATTATGCGGTCGTAGTTTGGTTTTATTTTGTTGTTTTCACTTCTTTAAATTTCTCAATTACCCAATTTTCGAGTTTCGAATGTTTAAAGTCAAACCATTCTTGTCTAAATTTACCAGAATTGTTAATCTCAAACATGAAACGTCTAAAAGGTTTGTTCTTATTCAGAGCATCGAATAATTTATCTTTAAGTTTGTTTCCGTCTTTAAGTTGTTCTGCAAAGTCTAACATAAATTCATAACTGTCGCTTGAGCTTGGTTTTTCAATTTCTACATAGTCATCCCAATTGTTTTCAAGTTCTTCAAGTGTTTCTTCGTAAAACTCTTTCCCGTCATCAAAATTCAGTTCAAAGTCAGGTGTAGAAATAATCTCATTTGTTTTAATGTTCAAATAGCAACGATTCCCACAGTCAAACTCTTGGGCAATTTCATTTATTTGTTTTGAGGTTAATGCTAACATATTCCGTAATTTTGTCTTGTCTTACAAAAATTTCAGCTCAAAAACGAGCAAATTGTCGTAATGTAGTTTGTTTTTCTTCTTCTTGTTTTAATCTTAAAAGTCAAACTGCAAATTTATAAATTTCTGTCGTTATTTGTCGTAGTCGCAAAAGCTAAAAGTCCAATTCTTTCCTTTTAAAATCTTTGAGCAATTGTCCGCCCCCGTTATCCGTAGAGTCTAAAATCACCTGCATCCAATGTTCGGCGTATGGCTTCAGCCTACATCACAGTTAAAAGGAAAGTTTTACTTTCCATATTCTATTTTCATGTAGAAAGCTGGAGCTTTCCTTCTATATTGTGCGAAGCGAAAGACTTTTTACTCAACATCCTGTGCAAACTACGCTACGCCGAGCACACGGGTTTCATTTTTTTAGAAAGATAAGCCAAAATTGACACTTAAAAGTCCATTATCCCTTAAATCAATTATTAGATCATGAAATGGCGAAAAGTGAAGACCGTCAATAAACCATATATCATAACCTACCCCAATATCTATAAACCTACCTTTTGATTTTTTAAAGCTCATACCAACTGTTGGGTTAAAAAGAAAACCATGATAAGAGTGATTGCTAAGCAAGTAATAACCTGTATTAACAGAAAAATAAGGAGTAGTTTTATCAGTATATAAATTAGCCTTGAAATTGGCATATAAAGGAATTAAAAAATAATTTGGAAAGTATATATGCAAACCAGTTCCAATACCCCAAGAAATATTGGAATTAATTGGAAAACAATATATAAAGTTTGCTTTGAATTTTGCTATTCCTTTTTCTTCAATACCTATGCCTACTTCAAAAGCACCTGTATTCTCTTTTTTATTTGACAGGCTATCTGATACATTGATTTCATTAATTGGATTCTCGCTGTAAACACCTGTTGAACTAAATTCCCTCCGGGAAGGGCTTTAGATTAGCACTGTCTGTCAATACTTTATATTTAAATATTTCGTTTCATAGAGTTGAACGGGAGTTTCACGATTTCAATTATTAGTCGTGCCTTGGCAACAGTTGCCGGTTTCGACCGTGTGTATCACACCCTTGAGCAGCAAGTAGTGCTGCGCGGACAAGCCAAAAGTACGTTCGAGAACTACATTCACCGCATTGCACAGGTAAGTTTGCATTTCAACCGCTTGCCCGAAGATGTATCTACTGAAGAACTCAACGAGTATCTGGTTTCACTGGCCGTATCGGCAGTGTCACCTTCGCGCAGTGCTTTTAAACATTCGGTTTACGGACTTCGCTACTATTATCGTTATATAGGTTTGCCCGATCGTGCCGTGCGACTTCCTTCGCTCAAGAAAGATG
>JFJP01041065.1_pt1 | contig 10249 bp, 5 predicted proteins | sample 431651 | NCBI WGS metagenome assembly JFJP01 (sample SAMN02602958, study PRJNA72255) | Microbial mat metagenome, whole genome shotgun sequencing project. | biome: fresh water; feature: sink hole; material: water; isolation source: purple microbial (photo- and chemosynthetic) mats found in... | reverse complement strand
CGAAGCCAAAGGCGAGTTGGAAAAACGTCTTGAGAACGAAGGATTGAAAGAACACGTACTTGATATTGAAACCGTGGATAAGATGACGGATCGCCAGATCGCGGCAAAAGTTCGGGAGCGTTTTCCAGCCTAAGATCGTGCTAGACAATCAATCCACATCCAGGCTGCCTGCTCTTTCTCTTTCAATTTGGCTCATAACTCACTAATTGTATATGCGCAGGAGGCAGATATTATTTTTCCTGCCTCGATTGCGCTTGGTCTGACTTTATGGAGTGAGCGATGTTTCAGGTAATGGCGCTATCTGTGTATTCCTGCCATAGCGCCATCTGGCGTACTTTATCTACCAAAGATTGGGGAAGTTCCAGGTCGCGTTTGGACTCACGCTCCCGCTCATCCATAAGCGGGTTGGAATCCAGATGGCAAATACCATTAACAACGTTCCCTTTTGTGCTTTGGCTTTAATTTCATCGGCTTGCACTTGCTCCAAATCATGCTGACTGTTTTCCACCAATCCCCTTGTAGAAAAAGCCATATCAGGGCAAAATAGTTCTCGTGGGTTCATTGGTTTCTCGCGTGATTTGGAAGTCGCAAGAATTTGCCAATGAACTCCATTTTTCGCAAGGTTATGCCCCTCCACGTTTCACTGTGGTGCTACCACACAGAGAACACAGGGATTTTTAATGGTTTTTTCTCAGCGAACTTTGTGGGTATAACCACACTCGGTAATGCGCAAATAAAATGCACCCAGTTGGGTGCATTTTATTTTAAATTGCGCGGCGGAGTCAGTCCAAAGGCGTTTGATTTCCCATGCTTGCCATGTTCATCGTTTAGGTATGTGGGTGCAAGCGGATGGAAGTGGATCACCAGTCACAAGCTGAATTTATGATCCTTTCTAGGGCAACCGCTGTCCCGCCATATTCCCCACCCCATTCGAATTATCCACTACCAATTATGGCTATACCCAACTTGAACCATGTGGGTATTTATTACAAGAGAATGCCAAAAGTATGCTTTATGCCGCTTGCTTTTTCAATTTATGTTATCAATAGGCTACGTTGAGTCCACTACATCATGAACTTTCCAGTCTGTATGTTGTATCTCACTTACAAAAAAAACAGTCAGGCGGTTCCCTTCAAGGAGAAAGCGATGAATTCCAAATACATAAAATCCATAATGCGGGCAATTACTGTAATCATGCTGATTATCTTGTTGGCAGGATTGGCTCCAAAGGCGGTTCGTGCGGCCGGTGGAACTGCTGTGGTAACAGACGTTATATCCAGCACCACAACAGGCAGTTATAACGCTGGAGATGCCATCCATATTAGCGTGATGTTCGATGAAGCAGTAATTGTTACCGGAATCCCATCCCTATGTTTGGAGACTGGTACGGTTGATCAATGCGTAACTTATGCAGGCGGAAGCGGCACCAGCATTCTGACTTTTACTGATTACATTGTTCAGGCTGGCGACACATCCGCTCGCCTTGACTATGCCAATACTGCTGCGCTTACCTTGCCTGGGGTCGCAACCATTAAGGCGGTTGCCGCACCAAGCCTTGCCATTCTGACCTTGCCCGCCTTAGGTACCAGTAGTTTCTATGCAAAAGCTTTTGTAATTGATACGACATCACCGACTGTTGGCATTGGAGCGCCGAGCGTTACGACCGCAGCAGCGGGACCGGTTACATTTACCGTCACCTATACCGATACGAATTTCGGCTCAAGCACACTAGCCGTCGGCAATATCACCTTGAACAAGACCGGCACTGCGAATGGCATAGTTAACGTTGATGCTGGCACAGGCTCCACGCGAACAGTGACCATCAGCGGCATCACGGGCGACGGAACGTTGGGAATTTCGATTGCGGCTGGCACGGCTAGTGATACGGCAGGCAATGCCGCTCTGGCGCCGTCAGCGAGTGCAACTTTCCTCGTGGACAACACCAAGCCGACGGTTGGGATTGGCGCGCCGAGTGTCGCAAGCACGGCAGTGGGTCCGGTTACATTTACCATCACGTATGCTGATGCGAACTTCAATTCAAGTTCGCTTACAACCGGTAACATCACGTTGAATACGACCGGCACTGCGAATGGCACTGTTAATGTTGATGCTGGAACGGGGTCTACCCGTACCGTGACCATCAGCGGCATCACGGGCGATGGCACTTTAGGTATTACCCTTGCGGAAGGTACGGCTAGTGATACTGCGGGCAATACAGCCCTGGCATCGTCAGCGAGCGCAATTTTCCTCGTGGACAACACCAAGCCGACGGTCAGCATTGGCGCGCCGAGTATCGCAAGCACAGCAGTGGGTCCGGTTACGTTCACCATCACGTACGCCGATACGTACTTCAGTTCAAGCACACTTACTACTGGCAACATTACTTTGAACACGACCGGTAATGCGAATGGCGTAGTTAGCGTGGATGCCGGCACAGGAACCACGCGTGTTGTGACCATCAGCAGTATCACGGGCACAGGCACTTTGGGTATTTCCATTGGGGCAGGAACGGCTAGTGACATGGTGGGCAACACTGCCTTGGCGTCGGCCGCAAGCACGACTTTCATCGTGGATAACTCTGCAAAGAATATTACTGCTTTCAGTTTCGCAAGCCCCGCAGTGATCGGCGCGATTGCGGGAACCAATATCTCTGCCGCGGTTCCCTTCGGGACGAATATCACTGCGCTTGTGGCAACCTTTACTACCACAGGGGCGTCGGTGACAGTTGGTGCGACTCCGCAAGTAAGCGGAATAACGGCGACTGATTTCACAAATCCAGTGGTCTACACCGTGACCGCCGCGGATGCTTCAATTCAAACTTACACAGTTACAGTTACGGTTGCTCCCAATCCGGCAAAGGCGATTACGGCTTTTAGTTTTGCGAGCCTGTCGGCCACTGGCGTGATCACAGGAACGAATATCTCGGTCACAGTTCCTTTCGGAACGAATCGAAATGGACTTGTGGCAACCTTTACTACGACTGGTGCATCAGTGTCTGCGGGCGGCACAGCACAAACAAGCGGAGTGACGGCCAATAATTTCATAACCCCACTGACCTACACTGTGACCGCCGCGGATGCTTCAATTCAAACTTACTTGGTTACGGTAACCGTTGCGGCGAATCCGGCAAAGGATATTACTGCTTTCAGTTTTGCCAATCCCGCAGCGACTGGTGTGATCGCTGGAGCCAATATTGCAGTCACGGTTCCGTTTGGAACGAATGTCACCGCGCTTGTGGCGAACTTTTCCACTTCGGGTGAATCAGTGGCGGTGAGCGGAGCCACACAAGTAAGCGGAACAACATCCAATAACTTCACGAGCCCAGTGACTTACACAGTTACTGCTGCCGACTCTTCAACCCAGACTTATACGGTTACGGTAATAGTTGCCGCCAATCCGGCAAAAGCGATTACATCGTTTAGTTTCGCAGGACTGCCCAGCGGCGTGATCACTGGAACGAACATCTCGGTCGCAGTTCCTTTCGGCACGGATGTCACTGCGCTTGTGGCAACCTTTACCACGACTGGCGCATCGGTGGTAGTTGGGGCGACTGCGCAAGTAAGCGGGACGACTCCCAATAACTTTACAAGTCCAGTCACCTACACCGTGACCGCCGCGGATGCTTCAACTCAAACTTACACAGTTACAGTTACGGTTGCCGCAAATTCAGCAAAAGCAATTACCGCGTTCAGCTTCGCAAGCCCGTCTGCTGTCGGCGTAATCACTGGAACGAATATCGCAGTCACAGTTCCCTACGGAACAAATCGAAATGGACTTGTGGCAACCTTTACTGCAACTGGCGCATCGGTGAAAGTGGGCGCCGCTGTTCAAACAAGTGGAATAACATCCAATAATTTCACCAGCCCCGTGACCTACACAGTGACCGCTGCCGACGCAACAACCCAGACTTATACGGTCACGGTTGCTGTTGCCGCCAACCCAGCAAAAGCGATTACCGCGTTCAGTTTCGCGAGTTTGCCTGCAACCGGTGTGATCAATGAATCTGCACATACCATCTCGGTGATGGTTCCTTTCGGAACGAACCTCACCGCGCTCGTGGCTACTTTTTCCATTTCAGGAGAAGCGACGGTGGCTGTGGGCGCTGCTCCGCAAGTAAGCGGAACTACGGCTAATAACTTCACCATCCCGGTGGATTATACGGTTACCGCCGCTGACTCTTCAACTCAGACTTATACGGTCACGGTCACCGCAAATCCAGCGAATAAAGAAATTACCGCTTTCAGTTTCGCCAACCCCGCGGCAACAGGCGTGATCACTGGAACCAATATCTCGGTCACAGTTCCTTTCGGAACGAATGTCACTGCGCTTGTGGCGAACTTTACAACTACTGGGGCATCCGTGTCCGTAGGCGCTACTCCGCAAGTAAGCGGGACTACGGCTAATAACTTCACCAGCCCAGTGGATTACACGGTAACCGCCGCCGATACTTCAACAAAAACTTATACGGTCACGGTAACCTTTGCCGCAAATCCGGCAAAGGCGATTACTGCATTCAGTTTCGCAAGCCTGCCCGCCACCGGCGTGATCACTGGAACCAATATCTCGGTCACAGTTCCTTTTGGAACGAATGTCACGGCACTCGTTCCAACCTTTACCACTACAGGATCGTCTGTGACAGTGGGCGCTACCCCGCAGGTCAGCGGGACTACGGCTAACAACTTCACCAGTCCGGTGACTTATACAGTTACCGCCGCCGATGCTTCAACCCAGACTTATACGGTCACAGTAACATTTGCCGTGAGTTTAGCAAAGGATATTACCGATTTTAGATTTGTAGCTCAGACGGCTGTTGGAGTGATCAGCGGCACCAATATTGCGGTGACAGTTCCATTAGGCACCGATGTCAGCGCACTCGTGGCAAACTTTACAACAACTGGTACATCCGTAAAAGTTGGATCCACGACACAGGTAAGCGGAACGACAATCAATAATTTCATCAATTCGGTGGTTTACACTGTTACTGCTACAGACGCTTCAACAAAAGATTATACGGTCACAGTAACGGTTGCCCCAAGCCCTGAAAAGGATATTACCGCTTTCAACTTCACAACCCCGTCGGTGACTGGCACGATCAGCGGAAGCAACATCGCGGTCACAGTCCCATTTGAAACGAATGTGACTGCGCTCGCGGCGAACTTTACCACCACTGGCGCGTCTGTAAAAGTTGGAGCCACGGCACAGGTAAGTGGAACGACAACCAATAACTTCACCAGTCCGGTGACTTACACGGTCACAGCCGCCGACTCTTCGACAAAAGTTTACACGGTCACGGTAACAGTTGCCGCAAATCCAGGAAATAAGGATATTACCGCATTCAGTTTCCAGACCCCGGCGGTTACCGGCGTGATTAGCGGAGCCAATATTGCGGTCACAGTTCCATTTGGAACGAATGCCAGCGCACTCGCGGCGAACTTTATAACAACCGGTTCATCTGTGAAAATTGGAGATACGGAACAAGTAAGCGGAGTAACAGCGAACAACTTTACCTACACCGTCAAGAAACCAATCATCTACACGGTTACTGCCGAGAATGGCACAACAAAGAATTATACGGTTACTGTTACGATAGCCGCCAAACCAGCAAGGGATATTCTCGCCTTCGGCTTCACAGATCCAGCGATTAAGGGTGTGATCAGTGGTACCAATATCGCGGTTAAGGTGCCGTACGGAACGAATGTCAGCGCGCTCACAGCAAACTTTATAACAACCGGTATCGCCGTAAAAGTTGGGTCCGCTTCACAGGTAAGCGGAATAACCGTGAACAACTTTACAAAACCTGTGGCTTACACCATTTATGCCGCAGATAGATCAGTAAAGACTTACACGGTCACAGTAACGGTTGTGGCAAAGGATATTACTGCCTTTGGCTTCAAAGCCCCGCTGGTTATGGGCGTGATCGATGGCACCAATATCTCGGTTACAGTTCCTTTTGGAACGAAACTCAACGCGCTTGTCGCGAAATTTACAACCACCGGCGCGTATGTAAAAGTTGGGGCTACGGCACAGGTAAGCGGACAAACAGCGAATAACTTCACCAACCCGGTAACCTACTCCGTTTATGCGGCAGATAAATCAATCAAAACTTATACAGTCAAGGTAACGGTTGCCCGTAATATTGTTACCGAAAAATTTAGGTCCACTGGATTTGGCGATGGCTGGGTGCTTGAATCAAACGAATATAGTAATGCGGGCGGGTTTAGTGATCCGAGCAGACAAATTAGAATTGGCGACGATGCCGAAGACCGTCAATACCGCGCTCTCTTACATTTCCCAACCTATTACCTGCCGGACAACGCAGTAATTACCAAGGCTGTTCTGATGATCCAGCCGAAGGAGATTGTTGGCACCGATCCGTTCACCACACACGGATCCATTTCCGTTGATATTACCAAGGGCTTATTCCTCAACGCCAATCTTTTCAGTTTGCAGCCTTTGCCGACTCAAGTTTTCCAGGCGCCGGCGGATATGTATGCGGCGGGGACGATCCAGAATAATCCAGACAATGGCTGGTATTGGTCTGCGCTGGACAGTAAAGCGCTCTCGTACATTAATTTGATCGGAGGGACGCAAATCCGGCTCGGGTTCCAGACAGATGATAATGACGATCTGGGCGCTGATTACATAAATTTCTACAGCGGAGACAGTGCGCCGCAAGGCAATCGCCCCTATCTGCAAGTAGACTATTATGTGCCATAAAATCTTCTGGTTTCTGATTAACCCAGCCTCACACGCCAGTGTCCGACCTTCTCGCTTTTGAGAAAAAAAATAAAGGTGTCCCAGCGCAACTGGGACACCTTTATTTTGGATTAACACAGGGTAGATTAATTGGGCGAGACAAAACCATTACTTTGTTGTGGGACAGCCATCCGCTGGCGCTGGGATGATATCGCCTTCATGCTGATCGTGACCATTCAAGCCGTTCACACTTACTGTGATCTCGTTATAGGGATTTTTCTTGCTGCCGGTGGCATGGCAAATCGTAACCTTGTCATTGTTTACCGGGCTTGTTATCACTGGGCTTGTGGCAGGACAACCACCCTCAGCCGCCGGAAAGACATCGCCTTCATGCGTGCCGTGCCCATTTAATCCAATCACACTCACTGTGATCTCCTCATAAGGATTGGCTTCGATACCGGTAGCGTGACAGATCGCAATCCTGCCATCACTGATTACCACCAGGCTTGTAGGACAACCGTTTACCGGCACCGGGCTGATGTCGTTGGTGATGGTGATCACTTCATACGCATTCGCCACATCGCCTGTGGCATGACAGGCAGTTGACGAGGTGGTGGCGTCCAAGGTGACTCCCTGGGCGCTGCCCACCGTGGCGCAAGCCGTCAGCAGGGTAAGCGCGAGGATCTGGGTAACCACCAACAGCTTGATCATAATTTTGCTAAACTTGTTCATTTGATATTCCTTTTTCTACCGTACAAATGTCAATCGCCCTACGGAATTGGCGTCGCCAGCGGGTTCTGAACAGGCTGGCCGGCATTGCTGCCCTGATAATAGGGGAAGGTCACTGGCAGTTCAAAACCGAAATAAGCTGAAACGCGCGCCACGATTTCGCCCGTGATCTGTGCCCGTCGGGTGTTATAGGCTTTGACGGCGTCGTTCCAATCGGTGCCTGCCAGTTGAATGGTGTTCATTCCTTCGTCAATGGTATCGCCAAGCGCCAGAGTTACTGCGGCATCCGGCACGGGTGGAGGAGCCTGGGTGATGGCGTTAACATAAAGCGTGAAGCCCTGTCCTAAGCCATCGGGCAATGCGCCCTTCTCCTGCAAATCGTTCAGGTTCAGTTTGGTCGGGTCCAACGGCTGACCGTTTTCATCGCGATAATTATTCAACAGGTTCGTCATCGCATCGGCTTGCGAACGGAAGTTCCCAGTCCACACTTCGCCGCTGGTGCTGACCGCATCGTAATAATCGCCGGTGATCTGCGTTTTAGCCTGGATCTTGGCATACTGCGTATCCGTCACTAATTGAAAATTGGCTGCCGCAGACTGCACACCCTGCACCAACGCAACCAACTCGTTGTATTCCGTTGTGCCTGTCTTGACAACGCCGCAGCCGGTCAGACCGACCAACAGGACAAGCGGCATAAAAATCGAAATGATCTGTTTTAGATAGCGTTTCATAGCTTAATATCCTTTTCTTCCTAATTGCCACGCCCGACGTGACCACTGCCGCTGCCGCCGCGTGTTGACCGTCCGCCGCCACTCCTGCCGCCGCCTAACGGGAATCCTGATCCCCGCATCCCAGAGCCGGGATTGAAGTTGATCCCACTGCGGGCTAACTTGGGGAGTATCCATAAAAAAAATAACAAAAAGAAAACACCCAGGCACAGCAGACCGCAAATAGACAAAATCCCCAGCGGACCCGAAGGCAGCGCGGGCAGGTCGATTGTCTGCGGGGTTTGCGTGGGATAAATCAGCGGCGCGTAGTTGTTGCGCGTCACCGTGTCGAATCCCTGTACCAGAGTCAACAGTGCCTGATCGATACTTTGCGTGGATTGATAGGCTTCCTCGGCGGCGCGGTTAAGGGTTGTCAGTTCGGGGGCAGTGAGCGCCGGCAAGCCAAGTCCCACGCCGTAATGTACGTCAATGCGGGTAGGTTCAACAACGATCAAAAAGACAAAGCCGTTATCCTTGCGCTCGCCTGTTGGCAGCCCAAGCTGCATGTAACGCAGGAAATGTGCGGCGCAGTTGACTCGATTACCGACCTGATCCTGCGACTGGATAAGGATCATTGTTTGCGCGATGGAATCCCCATTCAGCCGGTCGAGAATCACATCCACTTCGGTCACCGCCTGCTCCGAGGTGTAGCCCTCCCAATTTACTGTCCAATGCGCCTGCTGTAGATCGTAGGTGAAGCCGTAGTCTGGAGCGGAGCCTTCGCCGCATAGGGGTGCGGCGAAGGCCGTCTTAGCGTTGGCAGAACTGAAATAAACGAAAAGACTGAATATCAACACCATAACCGCGGTGACACCTGCAACAATCAGCGTGATGCCCCGCCGGGCTGTGTTACGATCCACAGAATTCTCCTCTAAGTTATGATGTGAGTTGCGGTTTTATCGCAAGTAGCCGAGCAAGAACAATACGATTAGAACGATAACGACTGTATAAATCATGGGATCTCCTTTCTTGTATTACACTACTGCCCGTACTAACAAAGTGAGGAATTACATAATCCCCAACAGCCTCAGGATAACGAGGATGACAGCGATAACGATCAGGGTATGGATCCAACTGCCTGTTTTTGGAAAACTGGGATTGATATTTGCCCCCAGAAAGCCGAACAGCCACAAGACGAGTAGAATTACAACGATGGTATACAACATGAGGTTTCTCCTTTTTGAGCAAATTACTCTATAACCATCATATGACAAACATACCCCAGCTGCATCCATCGGCTGGGGTATGTTTGTCTCCGCCACTTGGGGGATGAGGATAAAAAAAGTGACTGTCACATCCGTTTCTTTACTGTTTAACAGGGTCAAGGAACAATGGCTTGCCGTAGCGCAAACGTCACTGCCTCCGTATGGTACATCTTGGCATAAAATTTAACTCGTCGTGTCGTTGAGAAACAATTCGAATTTCGTAAGCAATGCACTGGCGATTCGTAAATAAGAAATTAACAAATTTCACCCTGCCAAAACAAATCATAATGGTATAATGCAGGTCGTCCGGGGTGTGGCTCAGACCGGTAGAGCGCACGGTTCGGGTCCGTGAGGTCGAGAGTTCAAATCTCTCCACCCCGACACATTTTTTATTGCCTTACCCGAAGGCATCTGTTGTTGGAACAGTATGGAGTGGTTCAAATCCATACTGTTCCAGTGATAAATTAATCGCCTTGAGAAAATCAAGGCGATTGTACAAAAAGTGGAGACCCTTCAGTGCAGGGGACTCATAAGCCCTTGGTCGGGAGTCCAAATCTCCCCCTCGGCACTCACATATTCGGGTTCGTGTTCAGTTCATCTGAATAGTCCGCCCGATGCGAACACAATCGCTTCAGGCTGATACCTGAAGCGATTGTGTTTTAACAACTTAAATAAGTCGCCGCCTGTGTAAAGAGTACAGGCGGCGGGTGGAAGATTAACTTCATCAAAACCAGCGGTCAGGAGGCTTTGACGATGAATACGAACAAGAGGATATTTTCACTATGTCCTCTGTGGAAATACAGTTAATGATTTTATTTAGGTCATATAGTTGCTTTTTCCTATAATCGTCCG
>JFJP01027685.1_pt1 | contig 10249 bp, 5 predicted proteins | sample 431651 | NCBI WGS metagenome assembly JFJP01 (sample SAMN02602958, study PRJNA72255) | Microbial mat metagenome, whole genome shotgun sequencing project. | biome: fresh water; feature: sink hole; material: water; isolation source: purple microbial (photo- and chemosynthetic) mats found in... | reverse complement strand
TTGATAGTTTTCATCGATAATTCTATTTTCTTCTTTCTTTGCTTTATTCAAATCCTTTAGGAATTTAGTCTTATAAGTCTCTGATAAACTGTTCAGATGGAGCTTGATTTTCTTGAGGGTTATCTCAGTGGTTTTTATCTTTATAAGGCTTATTACTATTTTTTCAAGTAAAACTTTAAAATAAAAGAAGAAAATTTTTTATTAATTAAAAAAAGGGTTGATTAATTTTTTTTCATTTGTCTAAAAATTAAATTTTTTCAAAAATTTTCCAAAAATGACCAAATTGAATAAATAATTTCAAAATTGGAAAAAGAAAAAAATAAATACGCTACCATATAAATTTATTATTCAAATTTTTGCATGTTCTGAAATTTTTAAGCGAAAAATAAAACAATGCAATTTATTAAAAAATTAAAAAACTCAAAAAAATTCCTCTCAAAAACTTTAATAATGGTCGAGACTACCCAATCTCTTTCACTGATAGACTACATCAAATCCAAGCCAACCCCCTTAATCGAAGGACCAGAGCCAGGGCAAGACATTTCTTACCAATGGGTTTCAAGAAATGAAGAGTTGAAGCTTATAGAAGAAGGTATAGCATTTGATGAGTTTTCAGACGCGATTGCACAAAGAAATTTAGAAATGGAGTTCCGAGTAATTAAATGAATTATTCATCAATATTTTTTCAATCCTTAAGTTATTGAGACGTATGACTGAAAGCACTTACCATTGTCAGAATTTAAAAGACTTTGACCCGAATCTGAATAAAATGAATAGATATAACAACATAATCCCATGTAAATTTTCTTCTATAATTTGACTTGTTTTTCATTTTTGCACTAAAATATATATGAAATAAATACATGAAATATGAATAATTGTGAATATAAAACATAAAATTTCAACAAATAGTCACTCATACAGAAGTGGTGGTTCCCAGGTTTAGGAGCGAAAATGAGGATTGGGATACCTATATTAATGCAAATTATATCAACGTTTTTTAGCAGAATCTATATTTTAATAGAGATTTTTTTTGCTTAGAATTGCTTCAATGAAACGGTATTCATTGCAACTCAAGGGCCTTTAGATGTGACCTTCAGCAATTTTTGGAAGATGATCAACACAGAGAATATTGAATTGGTTGTGATGTTATGCAATCTCCAAGAAAACGGAAAGGTTTTTTATTAATTTTTTATCAAAATATTCATTAAATTTCAAAAATAGAGCCAATGTGAACCTTATTGGCCTACAGCTGCAAAAACTTTAGAATTTCCATTGGGCGCTCATGAAAAACAGATAAAAGTTACGTTTGAAGGAGAACAAGACATCGGATTTAAAATCATTGAACGTGTTTTCACGCTTGAAAGCAATTTAAATAAAAGTTGTAATTGGGAGAAAAAAACTGTCAGACAATTGCAAGTCTTTATTTTTCTTTTTATTTCTTTTTAATTTCTTTATATTTCCTTATTTTTCTTAATATTTTCAAAAAAAATTATTGATATTATAAACTGATTTAGTGGACTGGATGGCCTGATCATGGAGTTCCTGCCGATTCTGAATTTGAAATTATCAAGGCTTTGCTGGATAAACTACTGGATTTTTACCTGAAGAAACAAGCAGGGAAAAAAATCGTGGTGCATTGTTCTGCCGGCGTGGGAAGAACTGGAACTCTGATTGCTTTGTTTAATTTAACACTGACGCTTATGTATTATGAAAATGCCTATAAATCAGCTAAAGATAGTGGTAATTCATATGGAAATTATTACTTTATATTAGATTTTATTGGAAAGCTGCGAAAAGTTTTTGCAAATTGTCGGTTTTTGGATCGGTAAGGAGAATGAGGGAGCAAAGATGGGGAATGGTTAATACTAGTGTAAATTAATATTGTTGGTTGAATCTGTTGTTTTATAAGTTTTCTAGGAACAATATAGTTATATTTACAGATATATGAAGAAGTCGATTGAAGGATTGATGATTAAGGAATAGGTTCAGAGAAGTTTGTTTTTTAAAATATAAATTATTTTTTTAAATTCAAAAAAAAGTAAAAAAAAATTTGTTAAATTTTTAAAGAAAAATATAATTTCTTGATTTCAGAAAAAATATTTTCTAAATTGAAAAAATTTGAAATTTTTAATTTTTTTGCAATAAGTGGCAAAAGGTATTCTGGGAAGGATTTTTTTTTGGAAAAAAAAATAAATGCCTATACCATTTTTCAACACAAAAATTATAAGATTGTCAGATGAGTTAAAAAAATTATTTACCTTCAATTTTTATAAAAATTGAGGTTTCTGATAAAATTAAGGAAAAAATAGGCTGGAAATTATGAAAGAAATAGATGAGAATATCACAGAAATTGATTTAGATGATGGTTTTGACTGGGATTTCGTGTTAAAAAATGAAGAATCCGACAAGGAATTTCTCTTGAATGTTACTTACGATTCAGATTATTCCATTGTTAAAGAGTTTATTCTTAAATGAATTATAGTATTAAAAAAGGCTTCTAGTATTAATTTACGTTTTTTTAAGAAATTTTGCTTTTTGAATTTCCAAAGATTTAAAAATTCACAAAAGTTCATTGCATTTATAATTTTCAAAAAACTTAAAATGTTTTCGTCCTACCTTTTTTCTTTCCTCTTTCTATTTTCATTCTTCCATCTCTTTTCATGCAGATCCCACATTGTGAACATGTATTACGGCAACTGGCAATACTTCAATGAATACCCAGTCTGCAAAATCCCTGGGAACAAGATAGACAAGCTCTTCTACAATTTCATGATCACCAATGTCGGCACCTGCGCCTTTTCAAACACGCATATCGAGCTCGATTACGCCGGTCCTGTCGACGGTGTTTGTGGTAGTGCTTTACAGCCTTCAACAGACTCTTTGAAAGGTAATATGTACCAATTCTTGCAATTGAAGAAAAGATTCCCCCACATTAAGATCATAGCTTCAATAGTCGGTAATGTAGAGATGCATTCTGCTATGCTCACAAACACAGCCAGAGAGAATTTCGTCAAAGGATGTGTAGATTTAGTGCATTCCTACCCCAGCGTCTTCGATGGCATAGACATTGATCTAGAGTACCCATGTTTGCCGACTGATCCTTATTGTGGAGGAATCACACCTAGTGACAATGATAAAGGTTATTTTTATTTAATGGTGAAACTATTCAGAGAAAAACTCGGAGCAGCGGCTTTTGTCAGTGTTTCAATGAACTTGGACTTCATTAAAAACGACGCTTTTGATTTCGTGAACCTCGAGCCTTTGGTCAATGAATATCATCTGATGACCTATAATATCGCTGATGGAAGCTGGACTACTTTTTCAGGACATCACACTCAAACTTATGGCAACCCCAATGACCCAATTTCCTGGAGAAGAGAACTTACCACTGCCAATTCAGCCAAATATATGATCAAGAAAAACATCGTTCCTCCTTCAAAAATTTTCATTGGAGCCTGTTTTTACGGCAGAGGATTCAAAATCCAACCTGGACCTTATACATCTCCATTTGTGCCTTCATTAGGTGTCACAGGCCTTGGCACATTCATTGACACACCTAACATCTTCTACTATTGGGATATCAAGGCGAATTACGTCACGGCAGCGAATTATCACTATGACAGTGCAGCTGAGGCTCCATTTATTTATGATGGAGTCAAAGGAATCTATATTTCTTATGATAATGCCCGAAGTGTTCAAGCCAAAGTTGATTTGGTGCATGAATTAGGTCTCGGAGGTATTTTTGGATGGGAGCTAGGAATGGATCGCGATGGTGAATTGGTTGATGCCCTGAACACAAGCCCGACTACTTGTGATCCTACCAAATGTGTTGCAGCTAATGATTGCAGATGTGCCTCTGTGGATATTCCAGGAAATTTACCTTTGAGTCAAGTTCCTCAATTCGTGGTTCTTGGTTTCGACAATTCAGTTTTGGCCAGCGATTTCAAAAACGTTCAACAATTCGATTTTTTGATCAAGAATACAGGGATTAAAGACGCTTTGGGATGCACTCCTAAACTGACATCTTATCTCGGTGGCAAATATTGTGATTATAACATGGTTAATTATGCCAGCAAAATGGGCTCAGTTGCATTTGAAGGCTATACTCAAACCACAGGTTCGACCACGGATGCAGCCACTTGGAAATTAGAGCTAGAGACCATGGCAAAAGACTTCACTTATTTGGCACAAGCCACTGCTGTTGGATCTCGTGCGCCTTATTTCCAAACAAATGATGCCTATTTCCAGCAATTATTGAGTATGGGAATCAAATATGATAGTTCTATGGTTGTCAATAGCATAAGCAGAGTGAACAAAAAGTCCTATTGGCCATTCACTCTAGATTTCCCTGAAATGATTGAAAAGAATCTGTGCAATTTCTTGGGTAAATGCCCCTCGAAACCTGTCAAAGGATTATGGGAGTTCCCAGTGACAAACTTCGATGATGAAGATCAGTACAATTTTGTGGATTTCCGAGTTGATGAAACAAATTTCGATGTGATGTTGGAGAAATTCAAACAAAATTTTAGAGATACCTACACAAGCAACAAAGCACCAAGAGGCCTTTACATGCGATGGAACTATTTCAGCAAAACTTGGTTTGATGAAGTCAACCCTATCAAATCCAAATTTGTAGTGGACTTCCTCACCTGGATGACAACTACCTATAGTGACATCATCTTCGCAACAGAATCACAAGTAATCGATTGGGTGAAAAACCCACAGCCTTTACCAGGACTATTGAACACATGGCCTTCCACTTGTCCTGATATCACCCTCACTCCTGAAACTTCCTGTGCCAATGGCATACAGAAGCAATGCCTATTTGGAAATGATCGTATTCAAGTGTGTGGAAACCTGTGTCCTAGTTTAAAACCTGATTTGAATGTAGTTTGGACGATGGTTGCAGAACAAACTGGTGGATCAAATGCCTTCCAAAACCGTTGGCCAGGGTCAGTCAGAATTGAAATAAACCCAGGTGATGTGTGGGGCTCTGGATTTTGTGCCTCGTTGTATATGAAAAGCGAACTATCAACCAATAATGCAGCGGCTTTTGTTTTCACAGCAAGTGCTTGCAAAAAAATTGGAAGCTTTTCAGCTTATTGGGGATACCCTGGAGATAAAGTTGAGCTTCCTCCGAATCAGATAGCGTTTAGAACAATTGGAAGATGGCTTGATGTGAAGCCTGATGTTGAGAATTATTTGGGAGGCTTTTGCATGAATATTAATGATCCGAAATATGCTGACGCGAAATATATCAAGTTTGGGATTGATTTCTATAATGAGAATTTGAGCTGTGAGTTGGGAACTTGTGGCATATTCTGCGGAGATTTGAAGTGTGCAGCAGATAGTGGAGAAACTTCAGGAAATTGTGATATCGATTGCAATCAATTTAATTGTGATACAATTTAGATTTAAAAGGAAGTTTTAAAAGATTTTTTTTTGAATGAATATTATTAAAAATTTGAAAAAAATTTTAAATTTCAAAAATATCTCATTTACAATTTAATTTTGCACTTAATTTTAAAAAAAAATCACTATTTTGTTTGACCATATTTTTCCAAAATTCCATTAAAGCTTTTAAATTTGATTTTTCCTTCTAAATCTTCCCCAATCTCATCTATATTCAAAATCTTCACAAATTGTTTGATTTTTGGCCTCAAATCAAAATAATTTATATCTAACCTCAAATACTTCTCATCACAATATATATATAAACTCTTTACGAAATATTTGCTCCAAACTCTCAACCCTTTTTCTTTTTTCACATATTTAATCTTAATCTCACTTTTTTTGACCAAATCGAGTTTTTTCGGTTCTTTCATGAAATAAAAATTCTCCCAAACATTTTTTTCTTCTTTTTCCACAACTCTCAAATAAAAAAATACATTGTTTTTAATTTCCTCACAGACATCGAAGGTTTTGACTATGCTATTGCTCAATCCCTTCAGCACATAATCATTCATTCTGATCACATCAAGCACATCTCCTCTCATATTATATTGATGAATTTCCAAATCTACCCTTTTTTCAACTTTTAATTCCGATAGAACTCTTATTTCAATCAGTCCAGATCCATTATTTTCTCTGCCAATAAGAATAAGATCCTGATTAAACCTCCTAGCCGAATAATGCAGTGCTTTCCAATGGCCATAATGATCAACACTGGCCCAAGAAATTGCAGGCCAAGCATCATTTAATTGCCAATAAAGAGTCCCCATGCAATATGGTTTATGTCCACGATGACTGACGACAGCTAATTCAATAGCATAGGCCTGCATAATTTGACTTAAATAGACATAATCCTCGAAATCTACAGGTAAAATTCCATGGGTCTCATTTATATATAGATTCAAATTCTGAAAGCCTTTCAAATGTTTCTCATGCATTTTCATTGTTGAACTGTTTAGATTTCGATCTTCTGGTAAGGTGAAAAGCCTTATGCTATTTAAGTCTAAAATCCCTTGCATTCCATATTCGGACATAAATCTCCCCACATTATTTCTATAATTCTCAATAGGTTGACCCGCAGCCCAAACTGACCAATAATGTGAATCTCCGAACCTCAAGCTTTCTGAATGATAATATCCGAAGAGCGGCGAAGAAGGCCAATATGATCTTTGTGAATCATAACGTGAAATTACGTTGGGTAATAATTCTTTGAATATAGATAAATACCAACCCCATACAGTTTTAATGTTCTCTTCTGTAAGATTTGTGGTGAATCCCCAATTATGCCAGGCCTCATCAACTTCGTTATTTCCAATCCAAAGTGCGATTGAGGCATGTGTTTTCAAATTAAGTATGTTCTCTGAGAATTCCTCTTGGTAATTCGACATAAATTCAGGGGTGCCTGCGTACATTTCACAGGCGAACATAAGATCATGAAGTATCAGAATGCCGTTTTCATCACATTTGTTATAAAAATATGGCGATTCAAAATAACCACCTCCCCAGAGTCTTATGGCATTGTAATTTGCTCCTAGTATATCGTTGATTATTTGATCGTATTTAGTGGGGGTCACACGCGTTAGAAATGAGTCAGGAGGGATGTAATTAGCGCCTTTGATGAAAATATCTCGATTGTTTATTCTTATATTAAATCCAGCACCGTTTTTATCATTATCCTCTGTTTGCATCAATTTAATCGTCCGAATCCCAAAACTTTTCTCAGATTTATCAATAGTTTCATTCAACGAATCGGATATTTCGAAAAGAAAATCATAAAGTTTTGCAGACCCCATGCCTCTTGACCACCAAAGCTCTACGTTATCGAGCTGAAAAACTTTCTCATAATTTATAATAGATCCATTGTTCTGTTGTATCATGCCAGCATCAATAAGATGCTTTTTCTCTGAATTTTCGAGCCAAATAAGTTTATAATTGATGAGTTTTTCTGAATCAATTTTTTGAATAAATGCTTCAACTCTTATTTTCGCTGAATTTTTTAAAAAATTTGATTCCTTTATTTCCAATGTTTCTAGATTGAAATTTTTTATCTTAGTTCCTTCATAACCTACTAATGATATAGGTTTATGAATCCCACAGGTCACCAACCGAGGTCCCCAATCCCAACCATAATGATACCTTGGTTTCCTGCTGAAAGGAGTTCGAGCTGGATCATCTGAAGGTACTATTAGTGGCTGAAATTTCGCTTTCATTTCATTATCATAATTAACAGCTGATTTAAAATAAATTCTTAGAATGTTATCAAGAGGTTTTAAATGATCCTTGACATTAACAACCCAGGATCTGAAGAAATTATTGGCTTGGAGGATCAATGCCTCGTTTATGTAGACTGATGCATGGGTATCTAAACCTTCAAATCTCAATTCTATCACAGGGAAGAGGAGAAGTTTTGAGGAAACGTTAAATTTTGTTTGATATTCCCAATCATAATTCTCAATCCATTGGACCTTCGCCTCATTGTCTCGGTAATAGGGGTCAGGAATCAGTTTGTTTGCTAAAAGATCGAGATGGATTAAACCGGGAACCGCCGCAGGATACCAGTTGTTTTCTTGGGAGTTTTCTAACGGGATTTGCCGGAAAAACCAATTTTCAGACAGGATTTGAGGTTTTATGAGTGTTTCCATTGCTGATTGAAAAAGAAAGAGAATAATTATAATTTTATAAGTCATTTAGTGTTTTTCTTTTAAATAAATATTAAAATTTTTTCAAAAGTTTCTTATATTGAGGTTTTACAGAAATTTTAATGTTATTTTTTCTATTTGACTGTTTTTAAACTCTTTTCTTTTTCTCATTTTGAATATAATAATGATTCCTAATTGTCTTGAAACATTCTTTTATCACATTGATATTTTCAAAACTCCTTTCCAATTGTCTTTTAATGGCAGAATGCAATCTTCAACATGTCTTGGCTCATTTTTTTCTTTTTCAATTTTGGCCTTAGTCATCTATTTGTTTTTTACAAGTAATATGCTACTGAAAATCAACCCTCAAGTTATAAATCAAATAATTACCAGTGATCAGGCCCCATCTATCAAATTAACTCATCAAAATTTTGAAATAGCAGCAGGAATAGCAGATTCTTTCGGAACAGGTCAATTTGATCCCACAATCTTTAAAATTAAATTTTTTCTCGTTGAACTCAATTTGTTTGCAAATGTGGATTCTCAGAAAAAAATTACAAAGGAAATTCCCGAAGCAAATCCTTGTTCAGAAAAGAGTTTTTCAGACCCCAATGCTTTTTATAATTTGGCCTTGGCGAATTTTACATGTTTAGAAAAATTTTCATTGAATTTGGAAGGTGGTTTTGATGAACAATCAGTTCATTCAGTCGTTGTCATGATTTCCTATTGCGACAATAAAACAGATGGTGTCATTTGTAAACCACAAACAGAAATAGATAACTTCTTCACTGATAAAGGACTATGGTTATATTATCAAGATGATATATATGATGTCTCAAATTATGAAAATCCAATTAAAAAAAATTGGAGAGTACAATCAGTTCAATGTGCTAATGTAACAAGATCCATAGACCTTTTTTTTAAGAAATTGATATTTATCACTGATGATGGCCTTTTATTTTCAAATGAGCACATTACATATGGATTTATGAAGGAAAAAATTGAAGCTTTAAGCGATTATATAATGATTGATACCCAAAAAATTTCAATAAACTTGTTTTCGAGCAAAAATATTCAAAAAACTCAACGACAATATCAAAAGTTTGGAGAACTTTTGGCGAATATTGGAGGTCTGATAAATGTTCTTGTGATGGTTGGATTTTTTATCACAAATGTGCAAAATCAACTTAAAATGCAGAATCACATTATGAATAGTTTGTACTATTATTCTTTTGAAAAAAAAGCAAAAAAAACTAGAAAAAAAATGCTGAAAAGGAAAAAAAGTATGAGTGACCCAAATTTATATAATTGGAATGAAAACTATGAAGAAGGCATTAATTGTCCTATGTCCATTAATATAGGTAACCAAGATTTCCAGAATAGAATATATGAACCATGTAAGTTTGACCTTAAAAAACCTAATTTGGAAAAACTCGATCCATACTCTCTCAAATTAATCGATATTGATCTCAAGAAGAAAATATTCATGTCAAGCATTAATAAATTGGAAAATTTAAAAAAAATATCAGATGCTCCAAATAAACGAAGAATTACCTTAAACCTTAAACCAAAAATTTTGGAAAAAAGAAAATCAAATACAGAAGAAAAAGATTTAAATGAGAATAGACCGATTTCTTTGAAGCTTTTCGGGTATTTTAAATTACAATGGAAACTCTTTTGGAGAAAAAAACTAAAAATTGAAGAAAAATTATTCCTTTTGTCAAAGAAACGGCTCTTACAAGAAACTGATATTGCACATATTTTAGATAAAATTCATCAATTTGAAAAATTTAAAATGATCATTCTGAATCCAAAACAATTGGAATTATTCAATTTTTTAGCGAAACCCCTTATCGTTTTGGAGAGTCAAAAAGAAAGAATTAGCAAAAAATCTATTTATATGCTCTCAGAAAACTTCATTATGAGTAGTAATAGGAAAATTGATGCAAAAAAGAGAAAAGAAAGAATGAACCTTTATTATAAAGATTTAGCTAATACTTTGAATTTGTCGGAAATCGATAGAAATATATTGCATCTTATTGAAGAGGATATTTTAATAAATAAATAAACATTGTTCTGTTATATCATTAAGTAAATTTCATTATTTTTATTCTTTTTATTCAATTTTTTTAAAAATTTAACAGGTTTCTTTAATT
>JFJP01041064.1_pt1 | contig 10251 bp, 8 predicted proteins | sample 431651 | NCBI WGS metagenome assembly JFJP01 (sample SAMN02602958, study PRJNA72255) | Microbial mat metagenome, whole genome shotgun sequencing project. | biome: fresh water; feature: sink hole; material: water; isolation source: purple microbial (photo- and chemosynthetic) mats found in... | reverse complement strand
CGAGAAGACTCTATATCGATTTCAAGAAAAGTTATATTGAACCTCAGTATAGAGCGCCTGTACCCATTGAAGATGGTCTCCTCAAGCGAATTCGCACCGGCCAATTCTCCCCCGACACCGTTCGTGTCGTTCTTGATATAGAATCTATCGGAAATTACAAGATCTACAGTCTTCCGGATCCTTTCCGTGTTGTAATCGACGTTCGAGGGGAAAAATTTGCGAAAGATCCACCGAAACCTCTTGAATCGGTCGATACGGCAAACGCAAATCAAAAAGAGAAGAAACCTGAAAAGGTAGATGTCAGTAAACCCACTGATGGCATCGTGGTTTTACGCGATAATAAAAAAGTTGCGGTTAACAGCAAAACGCCGGTTGCCGACCCCCCTAAAGTTGCCGCATTACCTGGGACAAAGCCCCTTTCTCTCGCGCAACAGTTAGGTCTGGGGGTAAAAAAGATAGTTCTTGACCCCGGCCATGGCGGCAAGGACCCGGGTGCCATGGCCTTTAATTTGAAGGAAAAGGATATCGTTCTTGATATTGCCAAAAGACTTGCACCGGTCTTGAAAAAGGAACTCGGCTGTGAAGTCGTGCTGACACGAAACGATGATACCTTTATTACCCTTGAAGAGCGAACAGCTCTTGCCAATACAAACAATGCCGACTTATTTATCTCACTGCATATCAATGCACATACATCGGCAAAAGTAAGGGGTATAGAGACCTATTATCTTAATCTTACAACCAATGCAGAGGCTATGCGGGTTGCCGCCAGAGAAAACGCCACATCCACCCATCAGATGAGTGAACTTCAGGATATTCTTTCCGATATCATGAAAAACTCCAAGATTGATGAGTCTTCACGCTTGGCCCAACAGGTTCATAATTCTATTTTGACCGAAACCAATAAACGCGGCTTTTCCGATATTAAAAATCTGGGAGTAAAACAAGCCCCCTTTTATGTGCTCATTGGCGCGCAAATGCCTGCTATACTGATTGAATTAGCTTTTATCAGTAACGAAAAAGACGTCGAAAACTTAAAAAATCCGACCTTCCTTGATATGCTCACCAAAGAAATTGCCGACGGCATCAGAGCATATATCAGCGATACAACTGCTCAGTTATAAATAAAAAAGGACGAACACTGAGAAAAGCGTTCGTCCTTTTTATGGGTGTTTCTTTGATCATATATCTCTCCGAGGAGAGATATATTCTCTGTACATCTTCTAGCGAATATTCGATACCTTCAATCGAGCAAGGGCGCGCTGCAAAGCAACTTCAGCCCGTTTTCGATTAAAATTTTCGGTTTGTTGGGCAGCTTGCGCCAAACGTTTTTCTGCCCTTTCTTTTGCTTTAAGAGCCCTTTCCACATCAATCTCACTACCCTTTTCAGCACTTTCCACAAGGAAGGTAATCTTATTGTTTGAGACCTCGCAGAACCCACCACTGACCATGAGATTTTCGCGCTTATTGCCGCTCTCATAGGTAAGAGTACCAATTTTGATTGTCGACAGAAAGGGTGCATGGTTTGCAAGCACACCGAAGTCACCACCAAACCCTGGAGCATTAACGATATCTACATCCTCGTTAACTTTAGCGCCGGCTGGAGTCACGACTTCAAGTCTTATCTGTTGTCCCATCGAACTTTCCCCTTTAGCAGATTATTTACCTGCAGCCTTGGATTTAGCATCCTTTTCTACAGCCTCGTCTATAGAACCGACCATATAGAAGGAGTTCTCATTCAAATCATCATGTTTGCCTTCCAGAATCTCTTTGAAACCCTGCACTGTGTCTGCAACTTTTACAAACTTTCCAGCCATACCGGTAAAAACTTCGGCTACGGTGAACGGTTGAGAAAGAAATCTTTGCACTTTACGTGCCCTGGAAACCAGCTGCTGATCATCTTCGGACAATTCGTCCATACCGAGAATCGCAATAATATCTTTGAGATCCTTATATTTCTGCAAGGTAACCTGAACACCGCGAGCAACCGTATAGTGATCTTTACCGATAACATTGGGATCGAGAATCCTTGAAGTCGAGTCAAGGGGATCAACCGCAGGGTAGATACCAAGTTCTGCAATTTGCCGGGAAAGAACAACGGTTCCGTCGAGATGCGCAAAGGTAGTTGCCGGAGCAGGATCGGTCAAGTCGTCCGCCGGCACATATACACACTGTACAGCGGTAATCGAACCCTTATTGGTCGAGGTAATTCGCTCCTGGAGGGCTCCAAGATCAGTGGCCAATGTGGGCTGGTAACCAACCGCCGAAGGAATACGTCCAAGAAGTGCGGAAACCTCGGAGCCTGCCTGGGTAAACCGGAAGATGTTGTCAATGAAAAGAAGAACGTCCTGGCCAGCTTCATCACGGAAATATTCAGCTGCAGTCAACCCGGTGAGAGCAACACGCGCCCGAGCTCCCGGCGGCTCTGTCATCTGCCCATAAACGAGGGCGGCCTTTGGAAGAACTCCGGATTCTTTCATCTCATGATACAGGTCGTTACCCTCACGAGTACGTTCACCTACACCGCAAAATACGGAGATACCACCGTGGTGCATGGCGATATTGTTTACCATTTCCATCATGATAACGGTTTTACCACAACCGGCGCCACCAAAGAGCCCCATTTTCCCGCCGAGTGGGAAAGGTACGAGCAGATCAATAACTTTGATTCCGGTCTCAAGTACTCGGACTTCAGTATTTTGCTCGGTGAAGAGCGGTGCTTCACGGTGAATCGGCATGGTTTTAGTGGAGCTGATGGGACCAAGTCCATCAACCGGCCTGCCGACAACGTTCATAATCCGACCCAGTGCTGCATCACCTACGGGAATAGTGATTGCGAGCCCGGTGTCCTTGACCGCCATACCCCTGACGAGTCCGTCGGTTTGGTCCATGGCAATACAACGACAGACGTTGTCACCGAGATGTTGAGCTACCTCGATAACGAGATTATCCGGTTGATCGTTGATACCGGGATTGGTTACATAGCAGGCATTAAGAATATTCGGCAATTTGCCTGGCTCAAATTCCACGTCTACTACAGGACCGATTACCTGTGTGATTTTTCCTATTTTTTGTTCACTCATTGGGCCTTACCTCTCCTCAAAAGTATTTGATTATCATAGAGATAATAATTTATTTCAGGGCTTCCGCGCCGCCAACTATATCCATAAGCTCGCTTGTTACCGCCGCCTGGCGAGCTTTGTTGTAAATGATGCTCAGGCTTTTCACCATGTCCTTACATGCGTTCGTCGCGTTATCCATGGCTGTCATCCTGGCGGCATGTTCACTTGCACCTACTTCAAGCATTGCATGATAAATGATGACGTTAAGATAGAGCGGCTGCAGGACATCCATGATTTCTTCACTTGAAGGTTCATAGATGTAATCTCCTGAAAACTTTTTCTCTACTTCCTTTTCAGCACTTGTCGGTTGAAATGGCAAAAGAGCTGACAATGCCGGAATCTGCGCCGCTACGGATTTAAAATGTCCATAAAGCACCTCGACCTTGTCACTGGCCCCGCTCAAAAAATTTTCAGCAAGATCCGTTGCAATCTCCCTGGCATTGAACATCTGGAAAGTGCCCATGATGTCACGATAGCTCTTTCTGACACAACCTGTTTTATTGAGAAGCTGACTGCCTTTTTTGCCGACGCAGACAAAACTTACCTTTTTCCCACCGGCCTCATATTCGGCTTTCATTCTTAAAGCCAGCTTAATGATGTTGGCGTTAAATGATCCACACAGTCCTCGATCGGAGGTGACGACAAGGATTTCAACTGTCTTGACATCACGAACTTCCATCAAGGGAAAGCCGGTGGTATTTGCGCCGCCGGAAAGATTGGACATTGCTTCATTAAATTTGGAGGCATACGGCCTGAATGCCTCCATCTTTTCCTGAGCTCCGCGTAACTTGGCGGCGGCAACCATGTTCATTGCCTTGGTGATCTGAGCCGTCTTTTTAACGCCCGCGATCTTGGTTTTTACTTCTTTTAAACTCGCCATATCTTGTCCTATCTGTGATTAGTTAAGACCTTTTGACGCCTTGAAAGTATCACCAAAGCTGGTCAACACCTTGTTGAGTTTCTCTTTAATCGCATCAGTGAACATTTTTTCCTTGTCAAGATCGGTAAAAATGGTCGGCTCATTGGAATCGATATAGCTGTAGAGTTCGCTTTCGTAATCAGCCAAGCTGTCCACCGGCAATTTATCAAGATACCCATTGGATCCGGCATAAATAATTACTACCTGTTTTTCCATCGGCAGCGGTTGATATTGAGGCTGCTTGAGAATTTCAACAAGCCGTTCACCGCGTATCAGTTTCGCCTGGGTGGCTGCATCAAGATCGGAACCGAAGGCGGCAAAAGCTGCGAGCTCGCGATACTGAGCGAGATCAAGACGAAGGGTACCGGCAACCTGCTTCATGGCCTTCACCTGAGCCGCGCCGCCGACCCGGGAAACGGAAAGACCGACGTTGATGGCCGGACGAACACCGGAGAAGAAGAGGTTGGGTTCGAGGTACACCTGACCGTCGGTAATGGAAATAACGTTTGTGGGAATGAAAGCGGAAACGTCGCCAGCCTGGGTCTCAATAATCGGCAGGGCAGTGAGAGAGCCTGCTCCAAGGGCGTCATTAACCTTGGCTGATCTTTCAAGTAACCTGGAATGGTTAAAGAAAATATCACCAGGATAAGCCTCACGTCCCGGTGGGCGACGGAGCAAGAGGGACAATTCGCGATAAGCGACAGCCTGTTTTGACAAATCATCATAAATAATCAGAGCATGTTGTCCATTATCACGGAAATACTCACCCATGGCACAACCAGCAAAAGGTGCAATATATTGCATGGGAGCCGGATCAGAAGCACACGCTGAAACAACCGTGGTGTAGCCCATGGCACCGTGCTTTCTCAGGGCCTCGACAACGAGGGCAACAGTCGATTTCTTTTGTCCGACTGCTACGTAGATACAGTGGATATCAGTGTTTTTCTGTGCGATTATAGCATCGACACAAAGAGCAGTCTTACCGATCTGCCGATCACCAATGACCAGCTCACGTTGACCTCTGCCAACAGGAGTCATGGCATCTACTGCCTTCGAGCCGGTATAGCAAGGTTCATGAACACCCTTTCTCGATATAACACCGGGAGCAAGAACTTCGATCTTAGAGGAAAGCTCAGATTTAATCGGACCAAGACCATCAATGGGTACGCCGATACCGTCTACCACACGCCCTTCCATCGCCGGACCGACAGGGACCTCGGCAATCTTGCCGGTACGCTTGACGATATCACCTTCCTTGATGCCGGAAACATTACCAAGAACAGCACAACCAACGTTGTCTGCTTCAAGGTTCAGGGCAAGACCCATGATTCCACCAGGAAACTCCAGAAGCTCCATGGCCATACAATTCTGCACACCATAGACACGGGCAATACCATCGCCTACTGAGATTACGGTACCGGTCTCGTTAAGATCTATGCTGGTCTCGTAGGCGCCAATCTGATCTTTGATAATTTGACTAATTTCTGCGGCTTTGATCTGCATCTATTCTCTCCCCTTAATGGAATCTTTTAAACCTGCAAGTTGTGTTCTTATGCTCCCATCAAATACCAAGTCACCGACTTTGGCGATAATTCCGCCGATAATCGCTGGATCCACACTGGTGGTGAGCTTAACCTTCTTGCCAGTTAACTTTTCTAAAACCTTTTGAACATTAGCTTTTAAAGCATCATCCAGTTCCACTGCCGAAATCACGTTGCCATGGCTTATGTTCTTTGCACCATCAACCATGGATTGAAATGCTTCTGCGATTTCCGGCAATAATTCGGCCCGTTTCTTCTGCACCAAAAGATTGAGGAAGTTACCGACGATGGTATCCACCCCCATCGAAGCGACAATTCCCTTCATGACCTTTTCTTTGACATCCATGGGGTACAGTGGGTTGGTAACGGCATCGACCACTTCCGGATGTGAAGCATATAATGCAGCCAATCCTTGAAAAACTTCGTTATATTGATCGTATGTAGCCTGCTCCTGGCCTATGCTGAATATTGCTTTGGCGTAACGTCGTGCGAGGATTGTCTGTTTCACTGTACGGCCCCCACTTTAGCTAAATAATTATCAATGATCTTCACCTGATCGTCCGCAGTGAGATTGTTTACAATGAGCTTCTCCGCCATAATGGCTGCTTGGTCGGCCACCTCATTTTTCAGCGTCCGGCGAGCTTCCGTTAACTCATTCTGGATGGCCATTTCCGCGGCACGTTTAATATCATGGGCAGCCTGCTCGGCCTTTTCTATGATTTTCACCTTTTCAATTTCCGCTTGGGCCACAGCACGTTCAACTATTTTGTCGATTTCCGATTCAACTGAGGCAAGCTTTGCCTGAAAGTCATTATAGGATTTTTCGGCGTCGGCTCTTTTCTGCTGTAAATCATCGATTTCGTCTTTAATCTTCGTCCGACGAGCCGCCAAACCAGCACCGATCGGCTTGGCTCCGAATTTAACGAGGATTATCATAAGAGCGATAAAGTTAACAATTCTCCACCCAAGGTCCTTTACCTTTTCAGCAGATAAGCTGGAAGACACCTTGGCGCCATGGCCGCCGTCCGCAGCCACGGCATGATCCGTTGCCGAGGATCCACCGGCCTTTTCTGAAGCCATTACGGAACCACAAAACATGGCCAGCATAAGGGTCAGGGCGAGAAGACCAACAAACTTGGTAATATGCGTTACTCCATTCATATTTAGAGACTCCTCCCCAGAATTTTACTTGCCATGTCGGTTGCAAATCCATCTAAATTGGACCGCAAACCCGTTCTGGCGTTCTCGATTTGTGCTCTCAGCTCAACGAGTTTTGCTTCTTTGTCCGCATCCGCTTCGGCACGAATAGCAGCAAGTTTCGCATCACCTACAGCCTGAGCTTCAGCCCGAGCTGCATCCAAAGCAGCCTTAGCTTTGCCGGACGCCTTCGCCATCTTTACATCCACTTCTTCCTGCCGCAGCTTGGCATTTTTCTCAAACTTCGAGATGTTTTCCTCCATGCCCCGCAGTTTTTCAGATCTCTCCCTAAGAATGTTCTTTATTGGTTTGTAAAGAACCCCGTTAAGGAGAAACATGAGCACAACCATGTTAACAATCTGAATAAACAAAGTAATATCCGTCGTAATCATGTTAGTAGCTCCTGCTTAACTAAATAAAACGAAAAAAACTAAACATTCATTTACAGAAATGAATGATGACCGCACACGATATACCTGGAAAATAACGACTAAAACTATAAGATTCTGACTGAACAGCCATTCACAATAGCAAAAAATTCTTACTGCAAATAGCTTACTCTGTCAACTAATTTATATGGTGATACGCCCGCCCGGTAAAAGCCGAAAGGTGGCTGAAATACCTTCGCCCAACACGACATTTTTTCTTTTCGGAAATTCCTAAATTATTTCTTCAGTAGATTTCCAACAACCTCAGGAACCGATTTAACGGCCTCCCGTAATTTGTCTACCATTGGCCCGCCGGCTTGCGCCATATCCGCTCTTCCTCCCCCCTTGCCACCTACCAACACTGCAACTTTATTGATGATATCTCCTGCCTTTATCCGGGCAGTCAAGTCTTGCGTTACAATTGCCAAAAGAGCAGCCTTGTCATTGATGCTGCCGCCTATGACGGCAACACCGGAACCAAGAGCATCCCGAAGGGAATCGCCGACCTCACGAAGTGTCTTTTGACTATCGAGTGGAATCTCGGCAGCAATCACCTTAACTCCATCTATCAGCACGCCATTCTTCAGTATGGCATCGAGATCAGTGCTTGCCAATTGTCTCGACAAATCGGCAATCTGCTTATCCATGTTTTTCAATTGACTCAACAGCACTTCCACCTTAGGAATAATTTCAGTAACATTTCCAATATTCAGCAAGCCGGCAAGACACCGCTCTCTCTTACCCTGAGCCTGAAGATGATAAAAGGCAGCGGCCCCGGCTACCGCCTCAATTCTCCGCACTCCTGCGGCAATACCATTCTCCGACAGGATCTTGAAGACGCCGATCTCTCCGGAAGCCTCAACATGGGTTCCGCCGCAAAGTTCTTTACTGAAATCCGCCATCGAAACAACTCTTACATTTTCTTCATATTTTTCCCCAAAAAGAGCCATCGCCCCTTCTTTCATGGCCTCGTCACGCTGCAGTATGCGCGTTATCACCGGGACATTACGCCATATATGTTCATTTACCTGCATTTCAATTTTTTCAATCTGTTCGTCGCTCAGCGGAGAAAAATGGGTAAAATCAAAACGCAATCGATCGGAAGCAACCATAGACCCTGCCTGTTTCACATGATCACCAAGGAGATTCCTCAATGCCGCGTGCAGCATATGCGTGGCGGAATGATGCGCCGCAACAGCCCGGCGTCTGTCCACGTCAACAGCAAGAGAAATCTCAATTCCCTCGGCAAGTGTTCCTTCAATTACCTCAATCTCATGGAGCGTTAATTTTCCGCCGGCCGATGCGGTGGAAAGAACCCTGGCTCTACCGTTCTGCCAGGTAGCCATACCGCAATCACCGGTTTGACCACCGGCCTCTGCATAAAAGGGCGTCTGCGCGACAAAGAGTTTTCCCTTTTGTCCGACTGCCAGCTGCTTTACGGTGTTCCCCGCATCATCGAGCAATGCAACTATTTCCGTTGTAGCTGCAAGGTGTTGATATCCTACGAATGCTGTTTTTATTCCTGATGCGGTGAGGTTTTTAACACCCTCATCAAAAAGTCTTACGCCTTCATCCTTACGTGACAACCGTGATTTCCGCCGTTGATTTTCCATCTCCGCAAGAAATCCAGGTTCATCAAAGCCGTACCCTCTCTCCAGAGCAATATCCCGGACAATATCGAAAGGAAAACCAAAGGTATCATAAAGTTTGAAAATAAAACCTCCGGAAATACAATCGGACTTTTCCTCCTTCAATCGCGAAATTTCTTCATCCAACAGGGCCAAACCGTTTTCCAGAGTTTCACGAAAACGCTCCTCTTCTTTGATTACCACCTTGGCAAGAAGAGACATGGCGCCATTGAGGTGGGGATACGCTTCGATCATTTCATGCACTACGGCATTACAAACCTCTGCCATGAATGGTTTTTGCAGACCGAGATGCTTGCCGTAGCGAACGGCTCTTCGTATGATTCGCCGCAGAACATAACCGGCCCCTTCGTTACTCGGCAGAACACCATCGGCAACGAGAAAGGTGGTCGCCCTGGCATGATCGGCGATAACGCGCATTGCCGTGTCGTCCTGGGTGTTTTTGCCATAGGAGGAATTTGCCAGCACTTCGACTGTAGCGATAATCGGCGTAAAGAGATCAGATTCGTAATTATTAAATTTGCCCTGCAAAACCGCAGCAACGCGCTCAAGCCCCATTCCCGTGTCGATGCTCGGTTTCGGCAGCCTCGACATCGTCCCGTCGGCGGAACGATTGAATTGCATAAAGACGAGATTCCACAGTTCCAGGAATCGGTCGCAATCGCAGCCGAGGGCGCAATCCGGTTTACCGCAACCGGCAGCAGCGCCTTGATCTATATGTATTTCCGAACAAGGGCCGCAGGGGCCGGTATCACCCATAGCCCAGAAATTATCCTTTTCACCCATCCTGACAATCCGTCCTTTCGGCAGATCGTCAACTTTCTCCCAGAGACCGTGCGCCTCATCGTCATCCTCAAAGATGGACACCCAAAGTTTCTCCGAGGGAATACCGAGTTCAACCGTCAGGAAGTTCCAGGCAAAACGAATGGCATCTTCCTTGAAATAATCTCCGAAAGAAAAGTTGCCGAGCATCTCAAAAAAGGTATGATGCCGCGCCGTATAACCGACATTCTCAAGATCATTGTGCTTTCCACCAGCACGGACACACCGCTGACTGGTCACTGCCCTGACATAGTCGCGTTTATCCTCACCCATGAAGACCATCTTAAATTGTACCATGCCGGCATTGGTGAAAAGAAGCGTCGGGTCGTCTTTGGGAACAAGCGAGGAACTGTCGACAACCGTGTGGCCCTTTGCTTTAAAGTAGTCCAAGAATCTGCTACGAATTTCGTTTCCTTTCATAGTTTCAATATAAAAATCAGTAGGTAATGATTATGTTCAAGCGCATCTAATCTTTTGGTTGCCGGCAAAAAAACAACGGTCAACCCCACACGCCCAATTACACTGTGGCACTCTTATTCCCCTCGACTGATAATGAGAGGCAGTATCTGCTTAAAT
>JFJP01034992.1_pt1 | contig 10252 bp, 8 predicted proteins | sample 431651 | NCBI WGS metagenome assembly JFJP01 (sample SAMN02602958, study PRJNA72255) | Microbial mat metagenome, whole genome shotgun sequencing project. | biome: fresh water; feature: sink hole; material: water; isolation source: purple microbial (photo- and chemosynthetic) mats found in... | reverse complement strand
GCTGCGGTCGTCCGTATCTTGTTCACGTAGACCTCGTCCTCTGATACGGCCACGATGCTCATTTCGGTTATCGTGATGGTCGTTGCCGTGCCGGAGTCTGGCAACATGAGTTCTATCCCCGGGGCCGTCTTGAAGGTGCTCGAGATCATGAAGAATATGACCAGCTGGAAAACGATGTCGATCAGCGGCGTGAGGTCTACGTTGATCTGCGGTTTCAGCCTGCGTTCTATGGTCATTCGCCAGCTCCCTGGCCGGTGCCGGCTCCCTGGCTGGCCCCGTCCCTGGCGGTTGCCGGCAGGACGGCGGGTTCCATCGCGGAGACGCGGCGCTTGCCCGAGTTGATCATCATGATCAGGGCCGTTACCTGGTTTTCCATCTTGAGCAGTATCAGGTTTACCTTGGTGACGAGCAGGTTGTAGAAGATTACCGCCGGTACCGCTACCACGATGCCGCCCACCGTGGTTATGAGAGCTTCCGAGATGCCCATGGCGAGTATGGACGGATCGGCCACGGCGCCGAACCTGCCGAGCACGCCGAAGGCCTTCATGGTACCGGTGACGGTTCCAAGAAGCCCCAGGAGCGGCGCGATGTGGGCTATCGTGCCGAGCGTCGAAACGTTGCGCTCCAGGCGGGGCACTTCCTGGGCCGCGGCGTCCTTCAGGATTTCCTTCTGGGCGGCTTCCGGATAGGAGCGGTACTCTATGCCGACCTTGATGAGGGCGGATAACGGCGATTCGTTGTTGTCGCAAATGGACAGCGCTTCTTCGAAGTGGCCCTTTTCAACTGAAGCCTTGACCCGCTGGAACAGCTTCTCCTCGTCGGTTTTAATGCTCCGGAAATACAGTACGCGTTCAATAATGATGGCGATGCCAATGACTGACATTGCCATGATGACCCAGAGCACAACTCCGCCCTTGACTATGAAATCGAGCATGCAAGCCTCCGTGATTCAGGTATTCGTACCTAAGATACTAGCGCGATTATCCGTTTACGTGAAGGTTCAAGGCATTTTATTGCTGGAATTCCTTGAAAAAAGGCCAGAAGGATGCGTTTCAGGCATCCTCCTGGCCATACTAGGACTACTTCGCTCCTCAGACGGGCGGAAGTGCGTTTTTATGGGAACGGGCGAGCGCTGCCACGTCGAGTATCAGCGCGATCCCGCCATCCGCCAGTATTGCTGCCCCGGAAATACCGGCGGCGAAGCGGGCAATTTCACCTATCGGCTTGATGACCGTCTGGTATCCGCCTATCACCTGGTCAAAGCCGATAGCCAGCTTGGAATCGAAAATGCTGACGATTACCACTTCTTCCCGCACCGGCGCTTCCTCGTCCTGGCCGAACAGGTCGCGCGAGGAGACGTAGGGTATAAAATCCTTGCCCCTGACGATAAGCCGTTCCGGTTCCTTGGTGCGTTCCCGCTCGAAACACGAATCTACCGACGACAGTGGGATGACGTACATGCGCACGCCGGAGCGGACGAGGAATCCATCGATTATGGCGAGCGTCAGCGGTATGTCCAGGTTGAATTCGGTGCCCTTGCCCTTCTGGGAATGTACGGTGAGGATACCCCCGAGCTGGTCTATGGCCGTCTTGACGACATCGAGTCCCACGCCCCGTCCCGAGACGCTGGATATGACTTCTGGTCGACTTCATCGTCCGGGAGGCGAACGTCGGGTGGTACGAGTCCTCGGTCTATGGCCTTCTGGAGGATTCTCTCCCTGTCCAGTCCGTCGCCGTCATCGGAAACGCTAATGCGGACAAAGGCGCCAGCGTGCTGTGCCTTCATGGTGATGGTACCGGTTGCCGGCTTGCCCTTGCGCACGCGCTCGGCTGTCTGCTCCAGTCCGTGGTCCGCCGCGTTTCGTACGAGGTGCACCAGCGGATCGTTGAGCACGTCTATCACCGATTTATCTATTTCGGTATCGCCGCCTTCCAGCCGCAATTCCAGTTCCTTGTTCAGGTTTTTGGAGAGGTCCCTGGCGAGGCGCTTGAATTTAGCGAAGAGCGAATCAACGGGCACCAGGCGCAGCTCCATCGAGGTCGCCCTGAGCTCTCCCGCCAGCCGCTTCACGTAATCGCTGATGCCGTGCAAGTGGCGGTCCCCGGAATCCTTGACCGTCTGGGACAGCTGCGCCTGCACCGTAACGAGCTCTCCCACGAGGTTGAGGAGGCCGTCAAGCTTGTCGGAACGGATGCGGATAGTCTTCTTGTCGCTTTCTTCCCTAGCTGCCTGCACGATGCTGCGGGCGTGCTGCTGTTCAAACAGCGCATCCTCCACGACGGCCTTTGGCGTACCCAGGTCTTTTACCAGGATTTCACCAATCGTGCGCTGTTTTGACAGGGCCGCATCGATGTCTTTCTCCGGCAGGCTCCGCGCTGCGAGTATCTCGCCCAGCCTGCGTACTTCGGTGCCATCAAAGACGTCATCATGGTCGGCTTCTTCAATCTGTACGGTAGACGTGCCTTCCTCGAAGATGAACACGTCTTCGATGGCACTTCTGGCCAACGAAGTCGTAAGCAGCACGGTCCATGAAAGATGGCACTCCTCGGGGTCGAGGGTCGCCAGTACGGGTATGCTGCTCGCGTCGCAGCGTACGCTGGCCTCCCCCAGTGATCTGAGCTCCCTGACAAGCGATTCCGGTTTGACTCCCCGGTGGTAGGCATCCAGTGAAGGCTTGTATCGTATCCTGAACGTCTTGAAGGCGCTGGAGCTGAATTCGGCAATTTTTTTCGGTGCGACAGCGGGTGCCTGCTCCTGTTTCTCCGTTACCTTGCCGGCAATGGCAGCGAGCGTGGCGATGAGGTCTTCACGCTCTTCAGTCGAAGCTGAATCAGGTGCGTCGAGCAAGGCGCGGATATGGTCGCGGGAACGCAAAACTGCATCCGAGAGTTCCGGCGTGGCGGGCAGCGACAGGCTCCTGAAGTGGTCCAGGGCAGCCTCCACCTCGTGCGCAAAGGCTCCCACGGCTTCAAAGCCGAACATCGATGCGGAGCCCTTTATGGAGTGGAGCGCCCTGAATGCCGCGTTCATGGCCTCGACATCGGATGGATTCTTTTCAAGATCCAGCAGATGATCCTCAAGGCCGTCGAGCAGTTCATGCGCTTCGTCCAGGAATGTTTCGATGAGTTTATCGTTCATGGCAGACCTCCTCGTTCCGGCCTTCCATGGAGTCGCAGCAGCACAGTGTCTGCGGGGTGCGATGAGCATCGCCGTCCTTGATCACGGCCGTATGCCCTTTCGCTGCCGCCTCACGTTCAAACCCGATGATCAACTGGGCCAGCGAAGAATCGGCGCGCTTGGCCTTGCTGATGTCAAGGATGATGGTGGAGCCAGGAACGGCTTTTCCTACGGCAGCCAGAAGTTCAGCCTTTATTCCCGCCGCGGCGGAGATGCCCGAGTCTTCCGGTGCCAATACGGTGATTTCAAGCACGACGACCTCCTTCGCTTCCGCTGAACAACGATTCCCTGGAAGCGAGTTCTTTCAGGTTGATTATCGAGTGCCTCGTAGTACCGACAAAGCAGAAACCTTCAAAGAAACGCGACGCGTTCTCGGGCAGGAAATCCGGCACGGCGGATATGTCAGCCTCTTCAAGGTTGACGACCTTGCCTATCCTGTCGGCCTGCATGCCTATGAACGGAAGGAGCGTTCCATTTTCAACTTCGAAGATGATGATGCCGCCTTCTTCGTCTTCAAGCGACTCATCGGAGGCGCCCGCATTCCTGATATCGTCCACTTTCGTTTGCCTGAGCGTTTCGCGTGGATTGAAAACCGGAACCACGTTACCCCTGACATTCGTAAGCCCCGTGACAATGCTGGATCCATGCGGCAGGGGAGTGATCAACTGGTTATCGAGTACGGAATTGACATACTCTACAGCCACTCCGTACCGTCTCTTCTCCAGTTCAAAAGTCAAATACTGGCGCATATTGAATCCTCCATCAGTGTATGGCCTGGGTTGCGTCAAGCCTGAAGAAGGCTATGGCATCTTTCAGGATCGTGGCTTGTTCCGCGAGTTGCTCCGTAGTCTCAGCCACCGTCGTGGCCTGGCTGGCAATTTCCTCGCTGGTGGCGCTGAATTCCTCTGACAACGACGCATTGTGCTGGATTACAGAATCCAGCTGGGCTATCGCCTGGGTAATCTGCAGGGTTCCCGTGTCCTGCTCGCGGCTGGCCAGGCTGATCTCCTGTACGAGTTCCGCGGTCTTCTGGATGTCCGGCACCATGCTCTGGAGCAGGGCTCCCGCCTTCTCCGCCACATCGACGCTCCGCTTCGACAGCGCCGAAATTTCTCCCGCCGCCAGTTTGCTGCGTTCCGCGAGTTTGCCGACCTCGCTGGCCACGACGGCGAAGCCTTTGCCGTGTTCTCCAGCGCGGGCCGCCTCGATGCTGGCATTCAGAGACAGCATGTTGGTGGAGCGGGCTATTTCCTCGATGATGGCGGTTTTTTCTACTATCTGTCGCATGGCCACGACGGTCTCAGCCACCGCTTCCGCACCCTGCCTTGCATCGCTCGCCGCCTTGGCGGAAATCCGCTCGGTCTGTGACGAGTTGTCGGCATTTTGCTTGATGTTGGCGCCCATCTGCTCGATGCTCGCGGATACTTCCTCGGCGCTCGCGGCCTGCTCCGTTGCGCCTTGCGACAACTGCTGGCTGGAATTCGAGATTCCTTCTATGCCGAGGGCCATCTGATGCGCCGTATCGGAGAGTTCCCTGGCGCCGGTGAAAACCGAATCGCTCGTTTTCTGCGCCTTTGCCAGCACGTCAGAAAGCTTGGTTACCGTTCCGGACAATGCCCGCGCCAGTTCACCGGTTTCGTCCTTGGTACGGGTCCATCGCTCGGCAACCCGCACCGCCATGTTCCCCGCGGCGAGGGCATCGGATATCTTGACGCATTCCTGCAGCGGCCTGGTTATACTCCTTGTCAGCAAGATTGATACCGCGACGGTCAACGCGATCGTGAGGCCGGCGAGGATCAGCATGTACAGCACGGCGGACGAGGTGAACTTGACGGTCGAGGCTTTGAGCGCTTCGGCATTGTTCATGACCAGTTCTTCAAGCTTGTTGATGGTTTCCCGCATCGCATCAAAGGCCTGGCTGGCTGGCCCGAGGGACAGCGCTGCCGCTTTTCCGGCCGCGCCGGGGGAGCTGTTCCTGGAATCCGCCATGACGCGTCTGGACAGCTCGACCCATCGTTTGTGGCTTTCAAGATATTCAGCGTAGAGTTGCTTTTCTTCTTCCGTTTTAGCGAGATCCGCATAGCCGGCCATGCGTCGTATCGCCTGGTCGAGGTTCTCCTGCCAGGCCTCACCCCAGCGCTCGTCTTCTCCACCCGTCGATGCTACCAGCAACTGGGTTCGCTCCGCCTCGATGAGCTGATAGTAATCGCGGTCGGCCTGTTCCAGGAAGTCGATGGAAGGCAGGAACTCCTGCACGACGATCAGAAGATTCCCGGACGTGGACCTCAGCAGCGTTATGCTGAAAAAGGTTATGGCGAGCAAGAGCAGTACGATTGACGAGAAACCCAGCGTAAGACGGGCTCTGATCCTCATGGGTATTTCCTTTCTTGAATTCGATCAGTACTCGATGAAGTCGTCATCGTCCATCCCGGATTCCGGTTTTGCGCTTCTAAGGGTAATGGCCGTGGAAGCCTTTTTGATGGTTACAGCGGCCCCGCGATCCGCTGACTTGCCGGCCGGCAGCGCTACCGGTGCGTCCTGTCTGGATTTTTCTTTTGAGCTGCCGGCGCCTGCGGGCCTGGCGGAGCCTGGAGTGCTGGTGGTCGCCTTCGAGGAGGCTGAGAGCCTGAAGAATGCCACGGCTTCCTTGAGCTTGCCTGCCTGGGCCGCGAGTTCTTCGGTGGTACCCGCGACCATCGTGGCCTGACTGGCTATTTCTTCGCTGGTGGCGCTGAATTCCTCGGACAGCGAGGCGTTCTGCTGTATCACGGTATCAAGCTGGGAAATGGCCTTGTTTATCTGCTGGGTGCCCGTGTCCTGCTCACGGCTGGCTACACTGATCTCCTGCACGAGCTCGGCGGTCTTCTGGATGTCCGGCACCATGCTCTGGAGCATCGCTCCGGCTTTCTCTGCCACATCAACGCTGCGCTTGGAGAGCGTTGATATTTCGCCGGCGGCGAGCTTGCTGCGCTCGGCCAGCTTGCCGACTTCACTGGCCACAACCGCGAAACCCTTGCCATGCTCACCGGCCCGGGCCGCTTCTATGCTTGCGTTCAGCGAAAGCATGTTGGTAGAGCGGGCTATCTCTTCGATAATAGCCGTTTTTTCGACTATCTGGCGCATCGCGATGAGCGTTTCCGCAACGGCCGCTGCACCTTGCCTGGCGTCCCCGGCGGCCTTGGCCGATATTCGTTCCGTCTGCGTGGAGTTGTCCGCGTTCTGCTTGATGTTGGCGCCCATCTGTTCCACGCTGGCCGATACTTCCTCCGCACTGGCGGCCTGCTCGGTAGCACCCTGGGAGAGTTGCTGGCTGGATTCGGCGATGCCGGCGATGCCATCGGCCATCTGCCTGGCCGCGGTGGATACTTCGCCGGCGCTGGTAGATACGCTTTCACTGAAGGCTTGCATTTTGCTGACGACTTCACCGAGACGGTCAAGCGTCGTCTGCATGGAATCCGACAGCAGCCCTATTTCGTCCTTGCGGCCGAGGAGCCCCTCGGGTACCCGCATCGTGAGGTCGCCTCGTGCTAGCTGTGATGCCACGCCAGAGATGGCCAAGATGGGTTTGCTTATCGACCTGGCGATGAATATGGAGGCGATTACCGATGCGATGACGGCAAACGCCGCCGCGGCAAGGGCCAGATATACGAGCGCCAATACCGGTTGCAGGACCGTGCTCATGGGAATGACGAACCCCATACTCCACGGCTTTGGAACGTTGGTGAACCGTACGGGCAGGTTGATGACGTAGAAAGCGTCACCGTTTTCGTTGTATGAGCCGGTCCAGGTGGCTCCCGAGCCTATCTTTTCAAGGATGCCGGCCTGATCCTTCGGAGCGGCGCCTTCCGTGATGTTCTTGCCGACCATTTCGGCATCCGGGTGGGCAGTTATGCTGCCATCGGTAGACAAGAGGTAGGCATAGCCGGTTCCGTAGGGTTTTACGGCCGCGTTTATGTCCCTGATCGCATCCATGGCAAAGTCGACGCCGGCCCCGCCGATGGTCTTGCCGTTATGGAAAATAGGCGTGCATACCGACACCGCGAGCGTCATCTTGCCGGCGATCATGTATTCCACCGGCTTGACGATGTACGGCTTCCCGGTCTTGAAGGGCTCGGTATAATAGAGTCCCGCTTCACCTGGATTATCGTAATCAACGGTATGCTCAAGTATCGGCGTGCCGGCGAACCTGTTCCAGTAGGGGGCAAAACGGCCGTCATCCGCGGAGCCAGGTGATCCACGGTGCTGGTCGTCGGCACCATCAAAGGCGTCGGGTTCAAACGTTGCCCACACGCCGCCATACTGGAGGTTGCCTTCAAACTCGGCCTGGATTATCCGCAGGGCAGTGTTCCGGGGATCATCGCTGTCCTTGGTTACCGCGAGGGTCCGCGCGAGCGTGCTTGTCTTCGCCAGCGCTGTGGTGAAAGGTTCGGCAAGCTCCAGACTGGCCTTGCCACCCATCTCGAGCGCAGTCGATTCCACGAGCTTTCTGGTGGTCGAATAGGTCATGGAGGTGGTTACGCCGATGACAGCGCAGAATCCCAGTATCGAAATGATGCCGTATGCAACGGACAGTCTGGTCTGAAGTTTCATGCACGCTCCTTGCCTGGAATACAGGCTTGATCCACCGGGCCGCTAGTATTCTATAAAGTCAGTATCGTCTATCGATGATTTTGAAGTGGGCTGCCTCAGGGTTATGGCCGTGCCTGGCTTTTTCGTCGGAGCGACAGCGGGCCGTGTCTCGGGTCTGGTTGCCGGCGCAGGTGCCCTGGTCGCTGGACTGGACGCCGACACGGACGTAGCCCGCACCGGTTGCGGTTCCTGTCTGGCCCCCGTAGCGGCGGCGGCGGAAGCGTCGAGCCTGAAGAACGCGACGGCCTTCTTGAGGTTGGCCGCCTGCGTGGCGAGTTCCTCGGTGGTGTCGGCTACCCTGGCTGCCTGGCTGGCTATCTGCTCGCTGGTGGCGCTGAACTCCTCGGAGATCGAGGCATTCTGCTGGATGACCGTGTCCAGCTGGGCGATGGCCTGGTTTATCTGCTGAGTGCCCGTATCCTGTTCCCGGCTGGCCACGCTGATCTCCTGCACGAGTTCCGCGGTCTTCTGGATGTCCGGCACCATGCTCTGGAGCATGGCTCCGGCCTTCTCGGCTACATCGACGCTACGCTTTGAGAGGGTTGATATCTCGCCGGCCGCGATCTTGCTGCGTTCCGCCAGCTTGCCGACTTCACTGGCCACCACGGCGAAACCCTTGCCGTGTTCACCGGCCCGCGCCGCCTCGATGCTGGCGTTCAGTGACAGCATGTTGGTGGAGCGCGCTATTTCTTCTATGATCGCGGTTTTTTCAACGATCTGGCGCATCGCGATGACCGTCTCGGCGACGGCGGCTGCTCCCTGCTTGGCATCACCTGCCGCCTTGGCTGAAATGCGTTCAGTCTGCGTGGAGTTGTCGGCGTTCTGCTTGATGTTTGCGCCCATCTGCTCCACGCTGGCTGATACTTCTTCGGCGCTCGCGGCCTGCTCGGTAGCACCCTGCGAAAGCTGCTGGCTTGAGTTCGCGATGCCCTGGATTCCCTTGGACATCTGGTCCGCGGAAACGGACAGCTCCCGCGAAACGCTGGCTACCTTGTCTCCCGCGGACTGGACATTGGATACTACCGACCGGAGCTTTTCAACGGTACCCTGGAGCGATCCGTAGAGCGTTCCTATCTCGTCATGGCGGCGTTCGATGGCAGAATTGCCATGGTCAGTGAGGTCACCCGAAGCGAGCGCGATGGCCATCCGATTCATGGTAAGGATTGGCGCGGCAAAGTACCTGGAACTGAATAGCACTGAACCCGCCACCACCAGCGCGGTGAATATGGCTGTAAAGAGTATGGAGCGGCCGCTCAGGGCCCAGAACGAAGGCACGAAGTCGGCTACTGGACCTTCGAATACCATGGTGTAGCCGGATTGTAGTATCGCCGCCTCAGAGAGCACCGTTTGGCCATACGCCGGATGCTCAAACGTCTTGATGTCCTTCCGCCCGGCTACGCTCTCCATTTCGCTGTCGATCATGGCTGAAAGCATGTTTCCTATGGCTGCTTCATCCGACGATACGACTATCATGCCCTTGGAATCGACGAGGTGCAGGCTGCTTCGCGCGCTGGGTATCGCCTTGGTAAAATCCGAGACGACCTTGTCCAGCGACAAGGCGATACCCGCGACGCCTACCGCATCGGTTCCGGACAACACCCTCGTGTTGAACCACAGCGCTGTGGTACCAAGTTGCTCGTTGTGATCCAGGTTGAGGCTCAGTTCCGTACTCGAGGCTAGAACATCGAAGAACCATGAATCGTCGGGTTTGCTGCTGGACAGCGTGTTTATAAGGGCATCGCCGATGTAGAAGGAGCCCGTGGACTCGTTGGCTATGAAGGCCGACGAGAAGCCCGTCCTGGAGGCATATTCCTTGGTGGTGGCAAGTACCTTCCTGCCCAGTGCCGCGTCCTTTTCATCGCCCGTGAGCCATTCAACCAGGAACGGACTTCGGGCGAGTGCCAGAGAGACTTCCCAGCCGCGGGCTATCTCAGTTTCTATTCCCGATTTTGATGATTCCACGATCTCGTCTATCACATCAAGGAAGTTGTCCTGGATGTACGACCTGGCGGGGAGGATTCCCATGATCAGGGACGTCGCGACGCCGATGAGCAACGCCACGACTATGAACAGAGAAAAAGCGGTCCTGAGTTTCATGGCAAGCTCCTCTCTTCAATCATATCGCGTCAGTATTCAATGAAATCGTCGTCATTGGCCCTGTTAGATGCAGATGGAGCTTTCCTGACGGTTATGCCCGTTGATGTGCTTCTGGTCCTTACCGGGGACCCGTGCTCCGTGGATTTTTGTTCCGTGGCCCGGACTGCCTGAGGAAGTGTTCTTCGAAGCTGTTTTCTGGCTGGCGGTGTTTCGTCGGGAATTGCGGTAGCGCCTGATGCGGCTGCGGAAACGGTGGCATCGACCTTGAAGAACGAGATTACTTCCTTGAGCTTTTGTGCCAGCTGGGCCAGTTCATTCGTCGTGCCCGCGACCATCGTAGCCTGGCTC
>JFJP01020639.1_pt1 | contig 10252 bp, 11 predicted proteins | sample 431651 | NCBI WGS metagenome assembly JFJP01 (sample SAMN02602958, study PRJNA72255) | Microbial mat metagenome, whole genome shotgun sequencing project. | biome: fresh water; feature: sink hole; material: water; isolation source: purple microbial (photo- and chemosynthetic) mats found in... | reverse complement strand
ATGAGGCGCTTGTTCATGACTGCTCCTGGAGGGCGATGATGAGAGTTGAAACGATGGCTGTGAGGTGGTTCCGGAGATGGGTGTCGGCGTCTGCCGCTGGGCATCTGCCATGCAAGGCCACGGCGAGCGGTGGCTGGCCCGGGCAATCCACGGCGATGGCGGCAGCAGTATCGCCAAGATGATCCCAATGATCGGTGCGCAGGATCCCGTTCCGGCAGCGGGCATGGGCGGCCCCCAGGCAGGCGGCGGGATCGGCGGGCGTGGTCGGCGTTGGTCGCTCCCAGCCATAGCGGCGGGCGGCTCCTTCCAGGGCGGTTAGTCCGATCCTGTCCGGGCGATCGATCAGCAGGCGCAACCCGACCACCGACAGGTGCAGCGGCCAACCACCAGCGATCCCGGACGAAGCGGTGCCATCCGGCGTGATGCGATGCAGATAGAGGACCTGGTCGCGATGCAGCGCAGCGAGTGCCACGTGCATCCCGGAGGCGGCTGCTGCGTTGGTCAGGACCGCTCGCGAGCGTGCGATGGCCGGAAGCCGCTCGGCGGCGGAGCCGGCCAGCGCGAGCACCCCGAGGTCGGGTGCGAAGCTATGGTAGGTCGGCTTGCGTACGTAGCCGTGCTCGCCCAGCACACGCAGGGTGCGCGACACGTTCGAGACATGCAGGCCGACGCGCTTGGCGATGGCTGTGGCGGTCAGCGGACCATCAGCCTCGGCCAGGATGCGCAGGATGTCCAATCCGACGGTGAGCATGAATAGAAGCATATTGCGTTGAACGCAATATCAAATAATCGATACAAGTTTTTTAACAGCAAGGCTTAATCGGATAATCTATATGCTATTGAAGCGGGTCGCCGGCTTAATGCCCGCACGCGGCTGCGATGACTCCGGCGATGTCGCGTTGGTGCCAGGCAGCGCGCGCCCGTTGCTGATTACTGCCGATCACCACGGCGCCCTGGCCGGGCGTGGTGGCAGGGCGCCCGTGGCTGCCGCGCACCAGGCTGGCATCAAGCGGCACCGCATCCATGAGGTAGCGGAAGCCCATCAGTTTGCGCGCCAAGGCCCAGGCGGCGCGGCGTTTGCCGCCGGCCGGATCGAAGAACAGCTCACGCGGATCATAGCCCGGCTTCTTGTGGATCTCGACGCAGCGGGCGAAGTCCGGCCGGCGATCGTCCTCCAGCCAGTAGTCGTGGGCGAACCACGCGCCACGCGCCGCCAGCACGATGAGCTCTCCGCTGCGCGCATGGTCGAGGCCGAGTTCGCGGCGCTGGCTGCTGGCGAAGACCCGCTCGACCCCGGGCAGCTTGGCGAGCAGTGCGGCGGCGCGGTCGCAGGCCGCCTGGTCGGCGCAGTAGACATGGGCGAGCTGGTGATCGACCACGGCGAAGGCGCGGCTGGCGCCCGGATCAAGCAATTCGCCGGCGGCATTGTGCACCGCCGCCAGCAAACCGTCCTGGCGCAGGCAACGGTTCGGGAAGACGGCCTGGTCGGCGGCCTCGATGCCGTATTCGCTGACCACCAGGATCTCGTAGCCCTTGGCCCGGGCATGGTCGATGACCTTGCCGGCTTCGCTGTCGAGAGCGCGCAGGTTCGTCGCCAGATGCGCCCCGGTCGGACCGAAGCGCTGCAGGTCGTAGTCGAGATGCGGCAGATAGCACAACGCGAGTTCAGGAGCGCTGTGATCAAGGGCGGTGGCGAAGCTCTCGGCGATCCAGCGTGTCGAGTTGATCGAGGCGGTCGGTCCCCAGAAGTTGAATAGCGGGAATTCCCCGTGCTTGCGCCGCAGCGCATCCTTCAGGTCGGTGGGCAGGGCGTAGAAGTCGGGACTCTTGCGGCCGTCATGATGGTACACCGGGCGCGGGGTCACCGTCGCGGCGACCGCGGTGTTCATCGCATACCACCAGAAGTGCTTGAGCGTGCGCGGCCCGCCCGCCCGCTGCCACGGCAGTTCGGCCTGGATCAGGCGCTCCGACTGGTTCCAGAAACGGATCTCGCCCAGCTCGCGGAAGTACCAGCCATTGCCGACGATGCCGTGCTGATCCGGCAGCACGCCGGTCAGCATGGTGGTCTGCGCCGTCGTCGTCACCGCCGGCAATGCGGTCTGCATCGGCGCCGCGAATCCCGCCGAAGCCAGCCGGGTCAGATTCGGCGTGTCGGCGCCGAGATGGTCCGGGGTCAGGCCGACGCAGCAGATGACGGCGAGGCCGCTCATCGGTAGGTGGCGATGCCGTCCGGGGTGGTGATGGCGACCTCGCGGCCCTGGGCGCCGCCCTCGATGCGTCCGACGACGCGCGCCTCGATGGCGCAGTCGCGGGCGATACGCAGGCAGGCCTCGGCGCGGGCTGCGGGCACCGCCGCCTCCAGGCGCCAGCCCATGTTGTAGGTGCCGTACATCTCGGCCCAGCCCATGCCGGTCGCGGCCTTGATGGCGGCGAACAGCGGTGGCACCGCAAAGGGGGCATCCTTGATGTAGCGGTTGCCGGCGGCGCCGAACTTGACGATCTTCGACTGACCGCCGCCCGAGCAGTGGATCAGTCCGTGCAGGTCGCTGCGCGGCAATTCGCCGAGCAGGGCGGCGATCAGCGGCAGGTAGGTGCGCGTCGGCGAGAGCACGGCGCTGCCGACGGTGAAGGCGGGATCGCCCGGCAGGGGGTCGGCGACGCGGTGCGGGCCGCAGTAGACCAGTTCAGTCTTGGTCTCCGGGGCGTAGGTCTCGGGGTATTTGCCACGGTAGTCGCCGCCGAAGAGATCGTGGCGGGCGCCGGTCAGGCCGTTGGAGCCCATGCCGGCATTGGGTGCACTTTCCCAGGCGGCCTGTCCGGTCGAACTGAATCCGACCAGCACATCGCCCGGCGCCATGCGCGCAGCATCGATCACCTGGTCGCGGCGCAGACGCGTCGCCACCGTCGAATCGACCACGGCGGTGCGCACCAGGTCGCCGACATCGGCGGTCTCGCCGCCGGTCATGACGCAGCGGATGCCGCGCTCGGTCAGCAGATCGCACACCGACTGGTAGCCGGCGACGATCTGGGCGATGACCTCGCCGGGCACGCGCCGGGCGTTCCGGCCGATGGTGTTGGAGATGAGGTACGGGCCGAGGGCGCCGACGCAGGCGCAGTCGTCGAGGTTCATCACCAGGCTGTCCTGGGCGATGCCGCGCCAGGTGTTCAGCGGGAAGCCCTCCTTCCACGCCAGGTAGGCGAGGGCGCTCTTGGTCCCGGCCCCGTCGGCGTGCAGCACGATGCAGTGTTCGTCCGAGCCGGTCAGCTCATCGGCGACCACCTTGCAGAACGCCCCGGGGAACAACCCCGCGTCCTGACGGTCGATGGCGGCGTGGACCTCGGCTTTGCCGGCGGAGACTCCGCGGGCCTGGTAGCGGGCATCGTGGCGCTGGTCGGTCATGCGGGTGGCATGCTCGGCCAGTTGGCGGTCCTGCAATGCCGGGTTGCTGGCCCTCCCCCAAGGCGCATCCTGGCGTCATGCGCACCTTCCTGCGCTGGATGGTCTTCGTCATCGGCATCGCCCTCGGCGGCCTGCTGGCCACGTTCACCCTCTGGCCTGAAACCGTTCAACCGGTGATGCTGTGGTTGCGCGACGATGCCGCCGGCCGGCTTGTCGCCTCGGCCATGAGCGGCGTCCTGCTGTCGAGTCCGCTGCTGTGGCTGCTGCGCTGGTTGCAGGCCATGCGCCGTAGCCGCGAGATCAGCTACACCACCGACAACGGCCGGATCTCGGTCAATCTGGTCGCCATCGAGGAGGCCCTGACCCGCGCCATCGAGGGCGAGAACGAGATCCGCAAGGCGCGCGTCTCGGTCTACGAGGACCGCGTCAAGCGCGGCATCGTCATCGACGCCGTGGTCACGCTCTGGGAGGTGGCCAACGTCACCGAGCGCAACCTGTTCTGCCAACGCCTGCTGCGCCGCCGTTTTGCCGAACTGATGCCGGAACGCAGCGATGTGTCGGTCAATCTTGCGGTGCACCGCCTGACCGTGCGTCCACCGAGCAAAGGCAACGTCCCAGCCTCGGCATTGCTGCCCATCTCCAGCACCGCCGCGAGCGAATCGAAAGAGGCCTTCGAGCGCAGTCCGCTGGGCGTGCCCCGTCTGCCGGCGAAGGAAGCCGAACATCTGCCGTTGTCCGCTGAACCGAAGGACGAGGACGATCTCTATGTCGGGCCGTCGTATCCGGTGACGCGCGAGGACGAGGACGAGGCTACCGGCGTGTTCAGGGCGCCGCGCAAGAACTGAGTCGGCGCAGACCTTCCGCCAGGGTCGCCTGCGTACAGCCGTAGTTCAGCCGCACGAATCCCGGGGCACCAAACGGTTTGCCGTCAGACAGACCCAGGCCGCCGCTTTCGAAGTGCGCCGCCGGATCGGGCCAGGCCCGCGCGGTGCAGTCGATCCAGGTGAGATAGGTGGCCTGCGGCAGGCGAGTGCTCAGGCCGGGACAGGCGTTGACGGCGGCATGCACCTGGTCGCGATTGGTGCGCAGTTGCAGCAGCAGCGCTTCCAGCCAGGCGTCGCCATGTGTCCACGCCGCCTCAGCTGCGATCAGGCCCATGAGGTTCGGCCAGGGCACCAGTCCGAGATCAGCCTTGGTGAAGGCGGCGCGCAGCGTCGGATCAGGGATCACCACCGCAGCGCAGGACAGGCCGGGGACATTGAAGGTCTTGGAGGGCGCGAGGATGGTGATGCTGCGGGCGGCGGCTTCCCCCGGCAACGAGGCGAAGGGGAGGTGCCGGCATCCCGGTTCCAACACGAGATCCATCCACGCCTCGTCGCTGACCACGTGCAGGCCATGGCGCTGCGCGAAGTCGGCGAGGCGCTCCAGTTCATCCCGGGTCCATACCCGGCCGGTTGGATTGTGCGGCGAACACAGCCACAGGACCTTGGCGGCGGGGGTGGCTGCCCGTTCCAGGGCCGTCCAGTCGATGCTGCTTCCGTCCAGGGGTACGCGCACGCAGCGGCGGCCGGCATGGCCAGGAGCGCGCAGGAATGGCGGATAGATCGGGGTCAGCACCAGCCCATCGCTGCCCGGCTCGCCGAGGATGCGGGCGGCCTGGTCCATCGCCACGACCATGCCGGGCGAGGCCACGACCCAGCTTGGATCGATGCACCAGCCATGGCGGCGCTCCAGCCAGCTGGCGAGGGCCTTGGCGAAGGACGGCATGGTCCGGGTGTAGCCGAGGATGCCGTGGTCGAGGCGGGCGCGCAGGGCGTCAAGCACGCACGGGGGCGCGCCAAAGTCCATGTCCGCGACCCACATCGGCAGGATGTCCCGTCCGGCCCAGTGCTCCCACTTTTCGCTGCCGGTGCCGCGGCGGTCGATGACGCCGCTCACTGGACGGGGTGCGCAGTCATCCAGACGAAGCCACGTTCGATCGCTTCCTGGCGCTTGAGCAGTGGATCGTCCGGGTGGAAGCCGAAATCCTCACCGGTCAGCACGCGCAGGGCGCGGACGATGTAGGCGCCAGCGACGTTGGCCTCGAGGGCCATGAGCAGATCGGGAACAGCCGGCTTGTAGTCGAGTTTGGCGAGGGCCTCGGCGGCATAGCGCCTGACCATCGGGTCAGCGTCGGTCAGCGAGATCTTCAGCTTCTCGCCATGCACCTTGTCGCCCAGTCGGCCGAGTCCGATGCAGGCGGTCTGGCGCACCAGGGCGCGCTCGTGGCTGAGACCCAGAATCAGCGCCTCGGCGGCTTCGGCGTGCGACAGGTGGCCAAGGGCGGCAAGGGCGTTGAGACGCAGCGCCTCGTCATCCTCCTTGGCGCGCAGCATCCAGTCGCCCGCGCCGATCGCGCCGATCTGTGCGAGTGCCGAGACCGAAGCCTTGCGCACTTCAGGGTCAGGACTGCCGGTGAAGGAGCGGATCTGCGGCACCGGGGTCTGGAAGCCCATGCGCCCGAGCACGCTGACTCCGGTGATTTGCTCGGCCGGGGTGCGCTCCGCCTGCAGCAGCCAGGGCACCAGGAGGGGGATGACACGTGGTTCGCGCAGTTCGCCGAGGGCGCGCACGGTCGAGATGCGTTGCGCTTCATCTGCCGACTTCAAGCCGTCAGCAAGGGTCTGGAAGCGATTCTGGTACTCGAGGCTGACCGCACGGGCGGCCGAGAGGACCTGCGCCTCGTCAACAGCGGTCAGGGCGGCAGCGGCCAGGAAGAGAGCGGCAAGACGGGGCATGGCCGGAGGCTAGGGGGCGGCGCGTCTCGGGCGACCGCCGTGGGCGATGGCGGGTGGCTGCGTGTGCAACGCTGGCGGGTCGGGAAAAGACCAACGAAAAGACCCCCTGCGCGATGCAGGGGGTCTGGATTGCCCGCTTGGGAGATCAGGGCAGCGGCTGCGGCTTGGCGGCAACGTGCGGGTGGGTCGAACCCTTGTAGACCTTGAGACGCTTCATCATGTGCCGGCCGATGACGGTCTTCGGCAGCATGCGGCGGACCGCGAGCTCGATCACGCGCTCGGGGTGCTTCTCCTGCAGCTTGCCCAGGGGCATGAGGGTCAGGCCGCCGAAGTAGCCGCTGTGGAAGCGGTAGATGTGGGTTTCGAGCTTGTTGCCGGTGACGGCCACGGCATCGGCATCGGTGACGACGACGAAGTCGCCATTGTCAACGTGCGGCGTCCAGTCGGCCTTGGTGCGACCCATCAGCGCTTTGGCCACGCGCGTGGCCAGGCGACCGAGGACCTGCCCCTTGGCGCTGGTCTGGAGCCAGCTGCGCTGGATCTTGGAGGGATGAAGGAAGGTTGTCTGGTGCATGGCTGCGTTCCGCTCGCGTCTCGTAACTTATTTGATCTTCAGGAGATCGGCTTCGATCTCCGCGACGATAAGGTCGATCTTGTCGTAGTTCTTCTCACCACCAGGAGGGGCGACCATCGGGGGTGCCCCGTTGTTCAGCTCCTTGATCCGGCGGATGATGATGGTCACGAAGTTATAATAGCCCCCGACCTTCGAGATCGCTTCGGCATACTGCGTGTTGACCAACGTCATGGGCTGGGCGCTCCGTGGGAGGGCGGCAAGATAGTGGGGGTTGGGGCGGCGTCAAATGGACAATCCCCAAGGCTGTGGCTGGTTCGCGGCCCCGTTGGGCGTGGTGAACGGATGTGGCGGCGCATCCCAGTGGCAAACGTCCCGTTCCCACCAATATCGCCCCCTCCCCATGAGCACGCCTACCCCATCGTATCTCGCCTACCACGACGGCGCCTGGAAACCCCTGCCGGAATGTCAGGTGCCGATCAATACGCACGCGCTGCAGTACGGTACCGGCTGCTTCGAGGGCATTCGCGGCTACTGGGACGGCACGCGCATCAACCTGCTCTTTCTGCGTGAGCACTTCCAACGCCTGGCGCGTAGCGCCGCCACCCTGCTGATGCAGGCACCGTCAGTCGACGAGATGCACGCGATCGCCTGCGAGGTGGTGCGGCGCAACCGCCCGACCAGCAACGTCTACCTGCGCCCGGCTGTCTATAAGAATGGCACCGGACTCGGCCCGGTGATGGTCGGTGTCCCCGATGGCTATATGTGCTACATGATCGCCCTCGGCGACTATCTCGACACCAGCAAGGGGCTCAACGTCTGCGTCAGTTCGTGGCGGCGCCTGCCTGACAGCAGCATCCCGACCCGCACCAAGGCGCTCGGCGGCTATCTCAACAGCGCCCTGGCCAAGAGCGAAGCCGTGCTCAACGGCTATGACGAGGCGATCTTCCTCAATGATCGCGGGCAGGTCTGCGAAGGCAGCGCCGAGAACATCTTCATCGTCCGCGATGGCCGCCTGCATACGCCGGACCGCACCGCCGACATCCTCGAAGGTATCACGCGCCGGGCGATCATCGGTCTCGCCCAGGATCTTGGCATCGTGGTCGAGGAGCGGCCGATTGCGCGCACCGAGTTGTACGTTGCCGACGAGATATTCCTCGTCGGCACCGGCTGCCAGGTCAGTTGGGTGCGCTCGGTTGACAAGCGCACGGTCGGCGCCGGCCGGGGCACCATCACGGCGCGTATCCAGGCTGCCTATGAAGAGGCCGTCTATGGCCGTGATCCCAAGCGTGCCTCCTGGCTGACGCCGGTGTGAAGATGCTGTCGCTTCCCGCGGATATTGTCGGGGCGATCGCTACGCAGACTTCTGACGGCTATCCCTTCGAGACCTGCGGGCTGCTCTTCGCCGCCACCGGCTCGGCGACCTGCACGCGCATGCTGCCGATGGAGAATCTGGCCGATAAGCTGCACGCTGCCTATCCGCAGGAGTATCCCCGGACGGCACGTGACTATTTTGCGATGAACGGCGCCAAGGTCGCCCGGGCGGTTCGCGAGGCCGAGGCCGCCGGCGAGGTCTGGCTGGGAATCTGGCACAGCCACATCGACTGCGGCTCGTACTTCTCCTCCGAGGACGTGCGTACCTTCGCGCCGGACGGGGTGCCGACGTGGCCTGAGTTGTATCAGGTCGTGGTGGATGTGCGTGGCCATCGCCTGGTCGAGGCGCGAGCCTTCCGCTGGGACGGGCGCTGTTTCGCCCCCGTCGCCACCTTCCCCGAGTTCTCCAGGAACCGCTGATGGCCAGATCGATCGATACCCTGGCGGTGCATGCCGGAGAGCGGCGCGACAAGGCGCACGACAGCCTGGTCACGCCGATCATCCTCTCGACCGCCTATCCCTTCCAGGATACCGCTGAACTGCATCAGTATTTCCGCGGCGAGATCACCCGCGGCGAGGAATACGGGCGCTACGGCAATCCGACCCAGGAGGTGGCCGAAGCCCGCCTGGCGGCGCTCGATGGCGGCGAAGCGGCGCTGCTCACCAGCACCGGCATGTCGGCCATCGTCACCACCCTGCTGGCCATGGCCAAGCCGGGCATGCACATCGTCATCACTGCCGACAGCTACCGCAAGACGCGGGTCTTCGTCCGCGAGTTCCTCGCCAAGTTCGGCATCGAGCACAGTTGCGTCGAGCCCAACGTGGCGGCCATCGCCGCCGCAATCACCGACAAGACCAGGCTGATCATCAGCGAGAGCCCGACCAACCCGTATCTCAACTGCATCGACCTGGCGGAGCTCGCCAAGGTGGCCAAGGCGCGGCGGATCAAGACGATGATCGACGCCACCCTGGCGACGCCGTTCAATCTGCGTCCGCTCGAGCACGGCATCGACATCGTCGTGCATTCGGCGACGAAATATCTAGGCGGGCACAACGATCTGCTCGCCGGCGTGGTCGTCGGGCGCAAGGACTTCGTCGACGCGGTGCGCGATCACCAGGGCATGCTCGGCGCTCTGGCTAGCCCGTTTACCGCCTACATGCTGATCCGCGGACTGAAGACCTTCGGCGTGCGCATGCGCCGGCATAACGAGAGCGCCCTGCGCATCGCCCAGTTCCTCGAGGCGCATCCCCGGGTCGAGCAGGTGTGGTACCCCGGTCTGCCGAGCAACGCCGCACACACCATCGCCGCGCGGCAGATGACAGGTTTCGGCGGGTTGATCAGCTTCACCATCAAGGGCGGACTCGAAGACGGGTCGCGCGTCGTCGATGCGGTGAAGATCCCGTTCCTCGCGCCAAGCCTGGGTGGCGCCGAGTCGCTGATCGAACAGCCGGCGCTGATGAGCTATTACGAGAAGACGCCGGCCGAACGCGCCGCTGTCGGCATCCGCGAGAATCTCATCCGCATGTCGGTGGGGCTGGAAGATTGCGACGAACTGATCGCCGATCTCGCGAGCGCTCTCGAAGCCTGATCGAGTCAGCTGCCCAGATCCGTCCGGCAGCGGGCGACGATCGCGTCGATGGCATCGAGTTGCACCTGCTTGAGCGGCATGGCGAGGTCGCCGAGCGCCGCGCCCTGCGCCGCCGTCCGCGCCCCGACGATGATCCCTGAAACACCTTCGTGGCAGAGCAGCCAGCCGATCGCCAGTTGCGGCACGCTCAGCTCATCGGCCTCGCCGAGTGCGCGCAGCTCTTCGACCGCCTGCAGCCAGCGCGCCAGGCGCGGGCCGCGGAAGTCGTCACGTTCGCCGCGATGGTCGCCGGGCGGGAAGGTCTTGTCGGCCGTCCAGGTACCCGACAGCAGGCCGCGGAACAATGGCGAATAGGCGAGCAGTCCGACGTTGTGCTCGACGCACCACGGCAGCACGGCGGTCGAGGGCTCCGGCTTCGGCAAGGAGAAGCCGTTCTGCACGCTGTGCAGCGGCACGCCGGTGGCATGCCAGGCGGCGAGCTGTTCAGCCGAGCAATTGCTGACGCCGATGGCGCGGATCTTGCCGGCCTTGAGCAGCGCCG
>JFJP01012437.1_pt1 | contig 10252 bp, 6 predicted proteins | sample 431651 | NCBI WGS metagenome assembly JFJP01 (sample SAMN02602958, study PRJNA72255) | Microbial mat metagenome, whole genome shotgun sequencing project. | biome: fresh water; feature: sink hole; material: water; isolation source: purple microbial (photo- and chemosynthetic) mats found in... | reverse complement strand
AGTAGGTTGACATGTTTTTAAATTGGCAGCAAAACTTAGAGCCTGCTTTTTGACCACAAAGGCACGAAGTCTCAAAGACTCGAAGGGAAAAACTTTGTGGCTTTGCGTCTTGGTGACTTCGAGGTGAAGTTATTAAACATTCTCATAGCGCGAAAAATGCAAGTTGGTCAAGTTTTTTCTACTTTGAGAAAACCATGATTGCTGCGGGACTGAGCCTTGATGAGGGCTTCAATTGGCTTATAATTATGAAAGTTAACACACCAACCATCAGGGTGGGGAATGTTCCTCTTTAGCGTGGCAAGCCAATTGTTACCCGCAGGGGGCTGCGCCAGCAAGAGGTGGTTCCACTTCCCCTGAAATTCATATTTAAGGCATTCCATCCATGAGTGACGAAGATACCAAACCGACTGATTTTATCCGCGAGGCAGTTGCAGAAGATTTGAAAAGCGGACGCTTCAACTATGTTCGCACGCGCCTGCCCCCTGAGCCAAATGGCTATTTGCACATCGGGCATGTGAAGGCGTTTATGATCGACTACCTGATCGCGAAAGAAAATAACGGCGAGTTGATCTTGCGTTTTGACGACACAAACCCAGCAAAGGAAGAAACCGAGTTTGTGGATGCAATTATGGACGACGCGCGCTGGCTTGGCATTGAATGGGTTAAGGTAACTTATGCCTCTGACTATTTTGATGAACTGTACGAGTGGACGAAAAAACTTGTGCAAATGGGCAAAGCCTACGTGGATGATCAAACTCCTGAACAGGTCAGCGCCAACCGTGGCACATTGACTGAACCCGGAAAAAATTCCCCGTTCCGTGACCGCTCAGTGGAAGAGAATTTGGATTTGCTTGAACGCATGAAGAACGGCGAGTTCGCAGACGGCTCGCGGATTTTGCGCGCAAAAATTGACATGGCGCACCCAAACATTAACATGCGTGACCCAGCCATGTACCGCATTGTTCACCAGCCGCATCACCGCACGGGTGAAAAGTGGAAGATTTACCCGATGTACGATTGGACGCACGGACAAAACGACTCGATGGAAGGCATCACACATTCATTGTGTTCGCTGGAATACGAAAACCATCGTCCACTGTATGAATGGTTCCCGAAACAGTTGGGTGTGTTTGAGCCGCGTCAGATTGAGTTTGCGCGTTTGAAAATGAACTATACGTTAACAAGCAAGCGCAAATTGCGTCACCTTGTAGAAGAGAAAATCGTCGCAGGTTGGGATGATCCGCGTATGCCTACTTTGCGCGCCATGCGCCGCCGCGGATATACAGCCGAAGCAATTTTGGATTTTATCAATCGCGTGGGCGTTGCCAAAAACTACAGCGTCAGCGACATAGCGTTGCTCGAGTCGTGTGTGCGCGAAGACCTCAACAAAAAATCATTGCGCCGCATGGCGGTGTTGAAGCCGCTCAAAGTGGTGATTGATAATTATCCCGAAAATCAAACTGAAGAAATGGACGCGGTTAACAACCCTGAAGATCCATCGGCAGGCACGCGCAAAATTCCATTCTCGAAAACACTTTATATCGAGCAGGAAGATTTCCGCGAGACGCCGCCGCCAAAATATTATCGCCTGTTCCCCGGCAATGAAGTTCGGTTGCGCTATGCTTATTTCATTAAATGCACGCATGTGGTCAAAGATGAAAAGGGCGAGGTGATCGAAGTCCATGCCACGTATGATCCCGCCACACGCGGCGGAGATTCTGCCGATGGGCGCAAGGTGAAATCTACAATCCATTGGGTTTCTGCCGAACATGCCAAAGAAGCCGAAATTCGCATGTATGATCGCCTCTTCACAAAGGAAGACCCCGAGGAAGGCGAAGAAGGTTTCCTTGCGTGTATTAACCCCAATTCGCTGATCATTTCCACGGGATATGTGGAGCCGGCTCTCGCCTTACCCAAAGCAGGCGACCGATTCCAGTTTGAACGTCAGGGATATTTCTGCGCCGATGTTGATACCACGCCAGCCAAGCCGGTCTTTAATTTAACTGTGAATCTCAAAGACGGGTGGTCAAAGATCGAGAAGAAGACGAAGTAATAAAAAATAGCCATTTGTTGCGCGCCGTCTCGAAGGTTGATTTTTGGAAACCTTTGAGACGGCGCGCAATTTTATTTAACTGATGTTACGCGCGAACAACTCCGAATGAGTGAAATGATTATAGATTTGCTTCGGGATTGCAAACTGCGTAACATCAGTTACTTAAGTCACCTTACGCACCTAAAGAGTGATTCCCTGAGCGGAGCGAAGGGTCTCTACCTTGAGATAAGAGGTTCTTCGCTACGCTCAGAACGACACTACGTAAGGTGAGTTACTTAAAAAGCAAAGCAGATGACAAGATCGTTGACGTTTGTACCGCTTGAACCCGTCTTGATCAGATCTCCCAGCGGGTTGAAATAGGAATACGCGTCATTTCTTAACAAATAGTCTGGGGCGGTCATCCCAAGCATTTTCGCCCTTTGAGCAGTTTCGCCTGTTACCAAGGCGCCTGCCGCGTCGGTGGGACCGTCTTCGCCATCGGTTGCGAGCGAGATCAGCATTACATCCTGCAATCCAGCCAATACATCCACTGCGGCAAGCGCCAGTTGCTGGTTTCTGCCGCCTTTCCCATTGCCATTCAACTTAACGGTTGTTTCGCCGCCTGCCAGCAAACAAAACGGACGCTGGCGGGTTTGGATTGATTCCTTTAATTGCAAGGCGATTTCGCGCCCAATAATGCTTGCGTCGTCTTGCAAACCGGCGCGAAGGATTAAGGTTTCAAATGACTCTTTTTGCGCCTGACCCTGCGCGGCGCGTAAGGCAATTTCATTGCTGGCAATAATGGCGTTTTGTACTTTTTCAAAAACGGGATCTTTGGGTTTTAAAGTTTCGATCAACGCCGGGGTAATGGATGCGGGAATTTTATTTTTCAAGTTGTATTTTTCGATAATCGCCAGAGCATCTGCGCATGTGGTGGGATCAGGCGCGGTGGGTCCCGATGCAATTGCTTCCACAGAATCATTGACCACATCCGAAAGAAGCAGGCTGACGATGCGCGCGCCGCGCAAAGCGGCAGAACGCGCCAGTCCGCCGCCTTTGAGTTGATCAAGATGACGACGCAAAATATTAATCTCATCAATGCGCGCGCCGCAGGCTAACAAAGCCGAAGTGAGCGACTGTAAATCTTTCAGCGGGATGCGCGGCGCGGTCATCAATGCCGAGCCGCCGCCGGAGATGAGGCAAACAAGCAGATCATCTGGCGTGAGTTGTGCAGTAAATTTCAACGAGGCATTTCCTGCGGCAAGACTGGCAATGCCTGGAACTGGATGATCTCCCAGAATAACCGTAGCAGGCTTGCCCTGAGTTTTATCGAAGGGATCAACGCGCAGGGGCGAAGCGTGCTTGGTGATGATCAGGCTGTCGCACAATCTGGTTTCATCAGCCAGGGCAGAGGTCATGGCGTAGGCTGCTTTCCCCAATCCCAAGGCAAAGATACGGCGCGTGGTTGGCAGGGGATTTTCACGCAAATATTTTTTGACCGCCGCGCCTGGTTCAACCGCATTGAAAGCGGATGCCAGTGTGCGCATTACAGCGTTGCCGCGAGCGCAGGTCTTTAATGTGGATGTGTAAAATCGTTCAGGTTCAAACATGCTTTATAGTATAAACTCATCTATGATATGATTTCATAATTCGCCTGACTGATGGAGGACGCAATTGAATCTTTGGCAGAGAGCAGGTTTTTCTAAAAAAATATTTTTCTTTGCAATGCTTTGCGCGTTATTTGCTCCGCTTAATGTTCGCGCGCAAGCGCAGGCAAGTGTGACCATCATCGCGCAAGCCGGACTGGATGGTTTTTGCAAAGTTGATAAATGGCTGCCCGTGCATATTACAGTTGAAAACACAGGCGCGGATATTAATGCGCGTGTGCAAACTTCCTACAAAAATAGTCTGGGTGGACAAACTGTAAATGGTGTGGATATTCCCCTGCCTGCCACGTCGCGCAAGGAATTTTTTCTGTATGTTAAGCCCGAAGGATTAATGCGGACTTTTAACGTGAGTGTGTTGAATGGGAATAAAACGCTTGCGAGAAAAAACCTAAACATAAATTGCGCCAGCAACCCAACCTTGTTTGGCGTGTTGGCCGATAATCCATCCGCGTATACTTTGCTGAATAATGTGCGCCCGCTGACAGGCGCAACGCGAACCGCGCAATTAAATATTTCAGACCTGCCAGATCAGGTGCAAGGCTGGGGCATGTTGGATGCGCTGATCATCTCCAATGTGGATACCGGCACGCTGACTCTTGAACAAAAAAAAGCGCTTGAGTTATGGCTGGCGAATGGCGGAAAATTATTTGTCACGGGGGGTATTCAATGGCAAAGCATCACGGCTGGAATAAGCGACTTCTTGCCGATCCAATTAACGTCCACGCAAAAAGTAACGGGGCTTTCTGCCTTGTCGGCATACGCAATGGATTCAACTTTGCCAGAGTCCGATGCGATTTTGGCAACGGGCAAGGTGCAGGCAGATGCAAACATCCTTGTTGCGCAAAATGGAATCCCTGTCTTGATCGAAAAAGCAATTGGGTTTGGCAAAGTGTATTACTTTGCCGCTGACCCAGGCTTGAAACCGCTCAATGACTGGATCGGAATGCAGGCTATTTACGAGCATTTGCTCACTTTCGCCACATCCAAGCCATCCTGGGTAACTGGCACATGGACCAGTTCGTATCAAGCCAGCGCCGCGCTTGCCACCTTGCCCGAACTTGCGCTTCCATCTTTTATTTATGTTTGTTGCTGGCTTGGGTTATACATTACGATCATTGGTCCTGTAAATTATTTTATTCTGCGTCGCATGAAACGCGCGGAATTGGCGTGGATCACCGTGCCTGTGCTGGTTATCATTTTTACCAGTCTCGCCTATTTTTCAGGGTATTTATATCGTGGCACGCGCCCCATTTTGAATCGTCTGACTATGTTGCAAGCCTGGCAGGGTGTGGATCAAGCCAAAGCCGCCTCCCTCATCGGTGTCTATTCGCCGAGCCGAACCGCCTATAACGTGGAAAGTCAGGATCAATTTCTGATCTTTCCGTTCCCAGATTTAAATGGAAACTTGCAGGGAAATAGCAATTGGCTGTCGCTTAAAAGTGATGCGGGAAATACCCTGCCAGATGTCCGCGTGGAAATTGGCGGGATGCAATCGCTTGCAGTTGATGGCGTCATGCCTTCTCTCGCAGTCCAACACGATCTTACGCTCACGCTCACAGATAATATTCCTGTTCTTAAAGGAAGCATTACCAACACAAGCAAATACACGTTAAAAGATGCCGTCTTTGTCACCACCAACGGCTGGGAATTAATTGGAGACATTGCGCCGCAGGAAAGCAAAGATGTGAGCATCAAGTTTATTAATAATTCCAGCGCTCAATCTACAGACCGGTATACGGTTATGTCCAATTTGGGGCTGGATTCCTATTCACAAGACCTGGTCAAGCGACGACATGCTTCATTCTTTGAAACAGTCACAATGTCTAATTACGGCTATATCTATGCCAAATCTGGCGTTTATTTAATGGGGTGGTTGGATAATGAAATTCCTGCTCCCGTCGAACTGCAAGATCAGGAGATAAACGCCACAGATACCCTGCTTTATTTTGAAAAACTTACCCCCACTCTTAAAACAGAAGCAGGAAAATTAATGCTTCCCTCCAGCCTATACTCATGGGAGACAACGCTTGGAGACACGCTTTTACTAGTCAATAATAGTTTGGGGCAGGATGGATATAGTGTGCGTTTCCAGCCCAGCGTGCCAGTCCACTTCAGCAAAGTGGATTCGCTGAAACTTGCCATCGGAACAAACACCGCGCCCGATAAAATACAAATCACACTTTGGAATTTTGAAACCCAAACATGGGAGCCGATTACGATGGATTTAGGCGAAGCCAACGTCCCCGAAGCATGGCAATATGTAGGCATGGATGGCGAGATATTACTGCACCTCAATGGCGATCCAAATGACTACATCCAAATCACCTCCATTGACTTCGTATTAATGGTGCGTCCATGAGCGCGATCATTGAAATCAAAAACCTGACCAAGCGTTTCAAGAAACGCATCGCTGTCAACAACATCAATTTCAATATTGAAGACGGAGAGATTTTTGGGTTGGTTGGTCCCAACGGTGCGGGAAAAACCACCACCATGCGTATGCTCGTCACTTTGCTCAAACCTGATCAGGGTGAAATTCTCGTTGGCGGATATTCCATTCGCAAAAAGCCAAATGATGTGCGCCGCCAGATCGGCTTCATGCCCGACTCATTCGGCGTGTACGGCGACATGACCGTGCAGGAATATCTTGATTTTTTTGGCGCCTGTTACAAAGTTCACCCACAGCAACGCGTGCGCTTAATTACGGATCTGCTCGATCTTGTGGATTTGGGACATCGCCGCGATGATATGGTGGACACCCTCTCAACTGGACTTAAACAACGCCTCGGACTCGCCCGTGTGCTGATCCACGACCCGAGCATTCTCGTACTCGACGAGCCTGCCTCGGGACTTGATCCACGCGCCAGAGTCGAAATCCGCGAGTTATTGCTGGAAGTTGCCCGCCTTGGCAAGACCATCCTTTTTTCCAGCCACATCCTTGCAGATGTGGGCGAACTTTGTTCGCGCGTAGGGATCATCGAAGACGGCAAATTGGTGGCGCTTGGTACTTTACAACAATTAAGCGAACATGTCATGCCGCACCGCCAACTACACATTGGACTGCTGAACCGAAAAGAGGAAGCGCAAAGCATGTTGCAATCCATGCCCGGCGTTTCAGAAGTCCGCGCGGTGGAAAATGGGCGCATCTCGCTCGAAGTGGATTTCAGCGGAGACGATGAAGCCATTCATCAACTGCTTGCCAAATTATTGGAGCAGGGACTCCCCATCATCCATTTCAGCGAAGAATCGAACAACCTCGAAGAAGTCTTCATGCGTACCACGAAGGGAATCGTGTCTTAGATGGAAACAACACCCCGCAAACCCTCCGCGCTGAAAAAACTTTTCAGCCGCACGATGGATAATCCCATCATCACCAAGGAATTGAAAGGTCGAATGCGCGGACGACAGGGAGTCTTCAATATCACCGCGTATCTTTCATTGATCAGTTTCTTTATTTTTTTGTTCTACTTTTTTCTGACCTTGGATGGAAGTAACTCAAATGGTGACCCAGACTTTCTGCAAACAGTCGGCAAGGCGATTTTTAGCATAGTGGTTCTGCTTGAATTATTGATGATCGGTTTCATTGGTCCCGCGTTAACCGCAGGTTCAATTTCTTCAGAGCGCGAACACAAAACCCTTGATCTGTTGCGCGCCTCCCTACTTTCAGCGCGCGAACTGGTATTTGGAAAACTAAATTCAGCGGTTGTATTTTTGCTTCTTCTGGTATTCACTGCAATTCCCATCCAAAGCCTTGCTTTTTTTCTGGGCGGCGTAGGCATGGCTGAAATGGTCGTTTCCACTTTGATGCTGGTGGTCACTGCCATTTTCTTCTGTACGCTGGGATTATTTTTTTCAAGTTTTTCAAAACGCACATTAATTGCAACCGTACTCACTTACGGTTCCATCCTGATTTCCTTTATCCTGTTTATTCTTCTCTTCTTTTTTGTCAGCATTTTTGACTCATACGGTAATTACCCCCCGCTGTTGATTGATAACGTCCTGACCATTGCCGCCTGGATTTTGTTTTCAACCAATCCATTCTTTGCGGCAATCATCAGTGAGACAACCCTGGTGGAAAGTCAGACCCTTTACACGACAACCGATATCTTCTTCGGAAACACAGCGCTTATCCTGCCCTCACCCTGGATTATCTACATCGCTTTTTACATTTTCCTGACAATTATCTTGATTGGGCTGAGCGTTTATTTCGTCAACCGCCCTGATCGCTAAACGCCAGAGGAACAAAATTGGAAACAACCACGTCATCCGTGCAGGAAAACCCCGTTCGCTGGAATCTCATCCACCGAGTGATGGATAACCCGATCATCTCGAAAGAGTTGAAAGGCAGAATGCGGGGCAGGCAGGGCTTCATCATGTTAACTGCCTACCTTGTGCTGATTAGTCTGGTAATTGCCGGTGTGTACCTTTATTTGGCAGACGATATAAATAGATCAACAGCCGATCCGTACGCCCTGCAGGAAATTGGCAGAGCCGTTTTTAACACGGTCGTTATGTTTGAAATTTTGCTGGTCGTCCTCATCGGTCCCGCGTTGACATCGGGCTCAATCTCATCGGAACGGGAACGCGGCACATTTGACTTATTGCGAACCACCCTGCTTTCATCGCGCGCGCTGGTTTTTGGCAAACTTGGTGCGGCAATTGCCTACCTGTTGTTGCTTATTTTCGCCGCTGTGCCTCTGCAAAGCCTCGCCTTTTTTCTTGGCGGCGTGGGGCTGGGAGAAATGGTCATCTCGCTCATCATGCTGATAACTTCGACTCTGTTATTTTGCACCATGGGAATCTATTTCTCAGGCATTGCCCGAAAAACCTCCACCGCAAATGCTTTTACATATGGAACCATGTTAATTCCCATTGTTGTTGGCGGGATTCTCTATTTCCTGATGACCGCAGGCGATCTCGATCTTTCCTCCGCATCCATTGAGTTGCAGGTCATCATGGTCGTCCTTATCTGGTTAATGCTTTCCTCCAACCCTTTTACTGCCGCGCTTGTTTCTGAAATTGTGCTGGAGGAGGAGCAAAGCCTTTTTATATTTACCCTTTCAGATTCAAATATTTCGATGACCGTACTTTCGCCCTGGATTTATTACACCATCTTCTCTGTGACTCTGACCTTTTTAATGATATGGTTAATCGTGTTTTACTTGAATCGGTATGAACGATAAAATGATCAATCAACTCACTCAAACCCTCGCGCAATGGATTCGCTGGATGCGCCTGCAACGCGCCATCACCTGGTCTTTACGCGGACTGGCGGCGGCGTTGGGGCTGTCTCTGCTTTTGGGCGGCATTGGGTTGGTTCAGGCAAAGTTGCTCAAAGTAGAATTTCTAACGCTGATTATTTTCTGCATTGTGGTCTTGCCCGTGCTGTTTGCAACCGTGGCTTACATTTGGAAAATCCATCCCATGCAAGCGGCGCGCTATTTTGACCGCGCCTTTCATCTGGATGAACGAGTCAGCACCGCGCTGGAATTGCAGGCGGAGAATCATGCGGTGGAAATGATTCAGAAACAGTTGGATGACGCGGTGAACGCCTCGCGCAAAATCAAACCCAGCCGTGACCTGCCTTTGCGATTCTCAAAGATTGACCTAGCCTCAGCCTTGTTCTTCACTTTGCTCATCGGCGCTCTTTGGTTTCGCGGCGAGACTCTGTTCAACGCCGCCAGCCAACAGCGCAAGGTGGAAGAAGCCATCGCGGCACAGCAAACCCAAATTGAAGAAATCATCAAGGAAATAAAAGCCAACGAGTCTTTAAGCGATGAACAAAAACAGGCGCTTGCCAAACCGCTGGAAGATGCACTGAGCCAATTGAAAGAAAACCCAACAATGGAAGGATCAGTTTCCACGTTGGTAAGCACCAGCGAAAAACTAAAAGCCATGAACAGCCCGCAGGCAACTCAAACCATGCAGGCGTTGAAAGAGGCGGGCGGTTCGCTTTCCGCGCAGGAAGGGACTCCGCTGGAAGATGTGGGAAAAAGTTTAGCCAATGGAGATATCACCAACGCCGCCACCAAACTGGCAAACATGGATTTAAGCCAGATGACTCCAGAACAGTTGCAAAAACTTGCCGAACAAATGGAAGCGATGGCAAACTCACTGGCGGCGACAAATCCGCAACTGGCGCAACAATTAAAAGATGCGGCGCAGGCAATCCGCAGTGGAGATTTGACAAAGGCACAGCAGGCAATGACAGGCGCGGCAAATCAAATGGCGCAGACGGGGCAACAACTCAACGCTTCGCAAATGGCAAATCAGGCGGCGGGTCAATTGCAACAGGGCGCGGGTCAAATCCTTGCGGCGGGTGGCGGACAAACTCCGTCACAGGGCGGCGCGATGGCACAAGGTCAAAGCCAGCAGGGTGGACAAAGCAACGGAGGCGGCGGATCAGGCTCGGGGTCGGGTTCTGCGCCACAGAGCGACCAGTCCGGGGGCGAAGCATCCAGTTCTCCAATCGAGCAAAATAATGGAGCGGGCAATGGCGGCGAATCGGCTTACGAACAAATCTACGCTCCCGCACTTTTGGGCGGCGCGGGCG
>JFJP01000097.1_pt1 | contig 10252 bp, 6 predicted proteins | sample 431651 | NCBI WGS metagenome assembly JFJP01 (sample SAMN02602958, study PRJNA72255) | Microbial mat metagenome, whole genome shotgun sequencing project. | biome: fresh water; feature: sink hole; material: water; isolation source: purple microbial (photo- and chemosynthetic) mats found in... | reverse complement strand
TGGGATCTCGGCATCACGGTGGATGGACCCAGAGGTCCGCGCCAACGCGTCAAGCCAGGCGTGCTCGCGGTTTCACGGAAAACGGGAGCCTGGCTGGTGCCTGTCTGCGTGGCCTATACTCGCGCTTGGAAACTCAACACCTGGGACGCAATGCTGGTGCCTAAGCCCTTCTCAAAGGTGGTGGTGTACTACGGTGAGCCCTTCCGGATCACCGATGCCCACGCTGAAGCAGGTCACCAGGCTGACCTCGAAGCCAAGCTCAACGAACTGGAAGCACGCGCGGAGTCACTCAATGGTTGATCTCGCCGTCATTTCCCTTTCGGGTGGCTTAGATTCCTGCGTTGCCGCCGCCATCGCCAAAGCCGAAGGTTTTGAACTGGCGTTGCTTCATGCGGACTACGGTCAACTCACGGAGGCACGCGAACGACGGGCTTTCCACGACATTGCGGATTTCTATTCCGTCCCTCAAAACCGTCGTCTAGTCATTAGTTTTGAGAATCTCCGAAAGATCGGCGGCTCGGCCCTAACTGATTCAAACATTCCGCTTCCCGAAGGTGATCTGCAGCGCGAAGGTGTACCGGTTAGCTATGTGCCCTTTCGCAATGCGCATCTCCTTGCCACAGCCGTAAGCTGGGCGGAAGTTCTTCAGGCCCCGCACATCTTCGTCGGATTCGTGGAAGAAGACAGCAGCGGGTATCCAGATTGCCGCGAAGCCTTCTTGAAATCCTTTGAAGCCACCGCCAACCTCGGGACCAAACCCGAAACCAATTTGAAGCTACACGCACCGCTCATTCACCTCCACAAAGCGCAGATCGTGGCCAAGGGCCTTGCGTTGGGTGCGCCCTTGCATCTCTCTTGGAGCTGCTACCAGGGCGAGGAAGAAGCTTGCGGGCATTGCGATTCTTGCCTCTTGCGACTCCGCGGATTTCACGAAGCGGGCGCGCAAGATCCAATTCCCTATTCCGCGCGCCCAACCCCTTGAAGCTTTAGACCTGTTGCGAATCCAAAACCACCTTCCTTTCGACCCTCCACAAAAATCAAAGCCCTGCGGAGCCGCCATGCCACGAGTCAAATCCGAACCCACCCTAAAAACGCTCCCCAAGCGCCGAGTCACCGAACCCAGCAAAAAACTCGAGACCTTCGCCAGCCCGCGCCCTGGCCGCGCGTTTGAAATCGTATTTGAGACCGAAGAATTCACCTGTCTTTGCCCCATGACGGGACAGCCCGATTTCGCCAAGCTGCGCATTACCTACCAACCCGACCAGCTCTGCGTGGAAAGCAAAAGTTTGAAGCTCTACCTATGGAGTTTCCGCAACGAAGGCGCCTTCCACGAGGCCGTCACCAATCAAATCCTGGATGATCTTGTCAAAGCCACCAACCCCCAGTGGATGCGGGTCGAAGGCGATTTCCTGATCCGGGGTGGAATTCGCACGCTGGTTATCGCTGAACACGGGAAACGCCGCTGAAGTGAAAGCCCTCATCGCGCTCGGTTCCAACCTCGGTAACCGTCAGGCCCATCTGGATGCCGGGTTGGCGGCCTTGGCTCAATTGGGCTCCGTCCTGCCTTCGCCCATGGTGATGGAAACGCCCGACGAGTCGGGGCTAGGTCCCGCGTACCTAAATTCCGTTGCGCTACTAGAGTGCGAGCAAACTAATCCGCAGCGGCTCTTGGAAGCCCTTTTTCGCATCGAACTGGCCCAGCGCCGGGACCGCAGTGCCGGTCGCAACGCGCCGCGCACCCTGGATCTCGACATCATCACTGTGGAAGGGCAGTGTGGAACCTGGCACTGGCCCCGGCCCGAGGGCCTCGCGGTGCCCTGGGATACGCTCGAGCTAATTCTTCCCCATCCCCGTGCCCGACAACGCGAATTCGTAATGGCCCCGATCCGGGCCTTAGGACTGGAGTCACTGGTCCCCTGATACCAGGAAGGGAAGAGGCCGGTTGCCCGGCCTCTTCCCTTTCCCTGGAGGACTGCCTACTTATGGTGGTTCGGGTAAGGCGGCCGCTTAACCTGAGCAGGCGGCTGTTTCTGGAGGGCGTCCAGGACTTCCTTCACACCCCGTTCAAGCTGGGTGTCGCGGCCCTCGCGCCAGGCCTTGGGATCCAGATCCACTTCGATATCCGGGGCGACGCCCTCGTTCTCGATGCCGAACTTGCCCTCAGGCGAATAGAACGCAAAGTGGGGCGCCGTGATGGTACCGCCGTCCAAGAGTGTGGGATAACCACCGATACCGACGAGGCCGCCCCAGGTGCGTTTGCCGATGAGGGGGCCGAGGCCCGCGCGCTTGAAGAGCCAGGGCATGTAGTCCCCGCCACTGCCCGCATGTTCATTTACAAGCATGACTTTGGGTCCGGGCATGGTTCCGAAGGGCTGGCGGAAATCCGCACCGTAGCGCACGGCCCAGTAGCTGTTCACCGGCTTCTTGAGGTAATCGATGATGTAGTCAGCCGCGCTGCCCCCGCCGTTGAAACGCTCGTCGATGACGGCCCCCTGCTTATCGAGCTGGGCAAACCAGTAACGGTTGAAATTGGTGTAGCCGCCAGCTGCAGTATCCGGCAGCCAAACGTAGCCCAATTTCCCGCCGCTCATCTGGGTGACCCTGCGACGGTTCCCTTCGATCCAATCGAGGTTGCGTAGGGCTGTTTCATTGGCTACGGGGACCACGGATACATCTCGCGAACCCTTGCCATCGGGCTCGGGTCCGACTTTCAAGACCACCTGCTTGCCAGAGGTGTTTTCCAACAGTCGGTCAGGGCTGTCCTGGGCTGTAAGCTCCTGCCCGTTCACGGCGAGCAGGTATTCACCTTCGCGAACTTCGGCCCCGGGCTGGGTGAGCGGCGCCGTCAAGTTGGGGTTCCAGTTCTCGCCGTTAAGAACCTTGGCGAAGCGGTAGCGTCCATTCACCACCGTAAAATCCGCACCCAGCAGGCCACCGGGCACCCGCTTGACCTCAGGCTGGTCACCGCCACCCACGTAGAGGTGGCCGACAGTGAGTTCGCCCAGCATCTCGTTGAAGAGATAGTTCAGATCGGCGCGATGGTGCAGGCCCTCTACGTAAGGCGCGTAGCGCTTCTCCGCGGCCTTCAAATCCAAGCCGTGGTGGCCCGGATCATAGAAGTAATCCCGTTCGATGCGCCAGGCCTCCCGGTACATCTGCCGCCACTCGGCCTGGGGATCGACGCGCAACTCCACCGCCTCGACCTTGACCATGCCTTCACCGGGTTTCGGGGCCGTGCCCGCAGGGGCGATAAACCAACCCGCCGCCTGGCGAACCAACATCTTTTCGCCGTTGGCGCTGAGGTCGACGCTCTGGAGATCCTCCATGACCTTTTCGAACTTGCGCTTGGCGAAATCGAACTTGTGCATGGTAAAGCCAACACCAGGGCCATTCTGGCGGCCACCGACGGGGGCCTCAAAGACGAAGAGGGTATCTTTCTTTCCCGCCTCGATCCCGAGAATGTTCCGGTCCGGAATGGGCAGGGCCAGGATCCGCTGCCCCAGGCCCTCGAAGTCGATCACCACGGGAGGCACAGGCTTCTTGTCTGCGGGTTTGGCATCGGCCTTCTTCTCAGTGGCCTTGCCTTCGTCTTTCTTCTCCTCGCCGTTCTTGGGTTCGGCGGCGGCCTTTTCTTCGTCGCTCTCGGGCGCCAAGGGCGAGGCTTCACCCTTCTTCAGCACGGCCAGGTAGACGCTGCGGGTGGGCTGGTGGGGATAGGAATTCATGTCGAAGGGCGCCACCTTGGGGCCGATGTTCGTGCTGGCGGTGAAGCAGAGGTATTTGCCGGAGCCCTCGAAAACAGGGTTAGCAACATCGCTCATGCCATCGGTCACCTGATGCACCTTGCCGTCCGCAAGGCCGTACACGAAGGCGGCTGAGAAACTGCTGGGCAGCGTTTTCGCATAGGCAATCCAGCGGCTGTCCGGAGCCCAACCGAGGGTCCCGGGGCCTCGGCCCAAACCACCGCCACCACCCCGTTGGCAGGTATCGATTTTCTGGGGTCTGCCCTTCTCCTTCTCCAGGTCCGCCAGCCACACATTCATGGCCTGGTCCGTGAAGGTGAGCTTCTTGCTATCCGGAGACCAGGTGGGGTTGTAGTAGAAACCCGGCTCCAAGGCGATGACGCGCGGATCACCCTTGCCATCCTGGGCCTTCAGATGCAGGGCGTACTCGCCGCTGGCATCGCTGAAATAGGCGATGGTCTTGCCATCCGGTGACCAACTGGGATCCCGCTCCATCACCCCAGGGGTCCCGGTGAGGATTCGGGGCGAGCCTTTCTCGGCGGGCACGGTGAGGATCTCGCCGCGACTTTCGAAGACGACCCGGGCGCCGGTAGGGGAAATGGCTCCCTTGGCGATGCGCTTGCCCACGGGTTTGAATTGCGGGCGCACGCCGGGCATATCGCCCTGAAGGGAAATCTCGAGCTTGCGGGATTTGCCACTGGCCAGGTCGAAGAGGTGAAGACTGCCGAATTGTTCGTAGGCAATGGCCCCGGGCCCGGCGGAGGCGCTCTTTAGATCCAGGCCCGTGTTCTTGAGAACTTGGGCCACCTGTTTGGTGGCGGTGTCATAGGCATACAGAGTGATGGGCCCCTGACGATCCGACAGGAAATAGACCTTCGAGCCCACCCACATGGGGTTAAAGTCGTTGCTGTCCTTGCGGGGCACCTTGACCACGCTGGAATCCTTGAGGTCGGCGATCCACAGGTGAGAGGCGGTGCCGCCCCGATAGCGCTTCCAAGCCTCGAAGGCTCGGCGCATAGGTTCGTAGACGACGTGCTTGCCATCCGGTGAAAAGCTGCCCCCATGGGCCATAGGTAAAGGAATCGCCTCGGGCCAAGCATTCCCGAGAGCCAGGGTGAACAACTGCTGGGTGCGCCCCGTCTGGCTGTTGCGACCCGAGGCGAAGAGGATCTTGCCGTCCGGCGTCCACCCCTGCACCATGTCCGGCCCGGGATGCCAGGTCAGGCGCGTGGGGCTGCCTCCTTCCACTGGCACCAGGTAAACATCGACATTGCCGTCATACTCCGCTGTAAAGGCGATCTTGCGGCCATCCGGCGAGAAATGGGGCTGACCCTCCAGGCCCATGCCCGCCGTCAAGCGCCGTGCATCTCCACCTTCCCGGGAGGTGATCCAGAGATCGCCCGCATGGGAGAAGACAAGGTGCTGCTGGCTGAGGGTGGGCTGGCGGAGCAGCAGGGGCCCTTCCGCCGAGGCGAAGGCCCCCGCGGCGAGCAGTAGGGTGGCCAGGGTCAAGGTTCGAGGCCCAGTTCTAGGCATTGGCATCTCCCAAAAAACATCCACTCAGACCCTCAAGGGTGAGGGCTGAAGAATAGTAATACGAGGCATAGCCGTGAAGGCTTACTCGTTTGGCCGCAGGTACGGCCAAAAAACCAAGAAATGGAAAGGGCGCGCAGGAACCCCCGCGCGCCCTTTTTGGCTCAAGCCCCACTAGGCTTGAAGCACCTTCACTTGCCCCACTTGTTGCACCACGCGAGCATCGTCTCAAACCACAGCTTGGCGTTGGCGGGTTTGGCCACGAAATGCCCTTCGTCGGGGAAAATTAGCAATTGGCTGGGAATGCCACGCAGCTGATGCACGTTGTAGAGCTGGAGCGCTTCGGTGTAGACCACGCGGAAATCACGCATGCCGTGGATGACCAGCATGGGCTTCTTGAAATTCGCGTAGGCATTGTGGGGGCTATGCTTTTCCCACAGGGCCTTGGTTTCAGCACTATCCCAAGGAAAGCCGTTGAACTCGTGCTTGGGGAACCACATTTCTTCCGTGGCCAACTGCATGCTCTGGGTGTTGAAAATACCTGCGTGACTGATGAAAGCCGCGAAACGATCCGCATAGTGCCCCGCCATCCAATTCATGGCATACCCACCGTAGCTGGCACCCGCCGCAATCACCCGCTTTGGATCGGCCTGGGGCACGGTCTTCAGCGCACCATCCAGCACATTCATGAGATCGCCCATGACCAGCCCCGACCAATCGCCGGAAATCTGGTTGGTGAATTCCTGGCCATACCCGGTGGAACCGCGAGGATCCGGCATCACAACGATAAAATCCTGACCGGCGAAGACTTGGTAGTTCCAGCGCGGATGCCAATTGTCCTCGTTGGACCCCTGGGGTCCGCCGTGCACCAGAAAAACCACGGGGTATTTCTTGGCCGGGTCGAAGCCCACGGGTTTCAGGACCAACGTATGCACCATGGGAGCCTTGCCATCGGGACCTGCGGCGCCCTTAAACCAGAAGCTCTCGGCGCGGTTCAGACCCAATTCCTTGGCTAGGGCTTCGTTATGATTCGTGGCCCGCACTGCGGCACCGTTCGCAAGATCGATTTCGTATAGATCCGGCGGCGTGGCGGAATCGTTGACCATGGAAAGTACCTTCTTCCCACCGGGCATGGAGGTGAAACTGGCAACGAAAAGGTTCTTGGTGATCGCCTTGGGCTGCGTCTTGCCATCCCAGCGGAAGAGCGCTTGATGCGATTTATCAACGGCCGTAAAGAGAACATCGTTCCCGGTCCATTCAAATTCGCCTACCTGGGCGTCGAAAGATTGGGTTGTCCGAACCACCTTGCCCGTGGCGCGGTCCATGACCCAGAGTTCCCATTTATCGGATTCAAACCCAGGCACCCGCTGGGCGCGCCACGCCAGATACTTTCCATCGGGCGAATAACGGGGTGTGGAATCCGCCGCGGGGTTTTCACTGAGCTTGCGGATGGGGCCACCGGTGGCCTTCACCTCGAAAATTTCGTGGTTGGTGCTGGTACCCTTGCCGGCTTCCAGGTTGCTGGCAAAAGCCAAGGTCTGGGAGTCGGGGCTCCAGGAAATATCATCCCCGGCGGCCACGGTGGCAGAGTTGAAGCCCGGCGCGTCTTGGGTCCACCCGGCGGTTAAGTCCTTCGGCGTGGCGTTGGCTTCGACTTTTACTACGAACACATGGGAGACCTGTTTTGCATCCCGCCAGCTCATCCAGTGCTTATACATCAGCGTGTCAAAAACCATGCCGGTGGCTTTGCGTTCGCCTTTGTTCTTTAAGTAAGCAGCATTCTCGGCATCATTGCCGCTAGGCACGGTGGTGCTGGTGAAGGCCAGCATGGTGCCATCGGGGCTCCAAATCTGACCCTCGGCACCGCCGCTCAGATGGGTGATCTGAGTGCGTTTTTGGGTGCTGAGTTCCATTACCCAGACTTGGCCATCGGATTCGAAGGCCAACTGTTTTCCATCGGGGCTGAATCGCGGGCGGCCCTGACTCCCGTCACCAAGATCCAATTCCTGGGCGGGTTTACCTGCAGCTTGAAACCAGATTTTGGAAGTAATCGCATTGGTGGTGACGTTGGGAATACTCACGACATAAGCGCGATCCCCCGCAACGGAGATTTGAGGATCTCCCACCCGTTTCACCTTGAAAAGATCGTCCACCTGCAAGGGGCGCGCAGCCACCAGGGTGATGGCCGCAAGGCCGAGGGCTAGGATCGGAAGGCGCATAGGAACTCCCTGGAAAAGGTTTTTAGAGCTTGGCAGCGATGGTCTTTTCGCCCTGGGCCTTCTCGGCCAGGACTTTCTTCTTCATCAACTGTTCGGCCTCGGTAAAAACATCCAAGGCCTTCTTCACTTGAGGATCCTTGCCACAGAGGAAGCGGCGTCCACCATCCACGCCAAAGGCCACGTTCTGGCACTCATAGGCAATCTGATCGCGCATATCGGCCTGATTCTGCGTGTCGGTCCATTCCGCATCGGTAATGGGAATCTTCTGGCCCGCAGCCCATTCACGGAAACGAGCCATCAAGGCGTCATCTGGAATCTGGTTGGCCTTGATGCCGTGGCTTTCCTTTTCCACCACGGCGAACTTAAAGAACGGCGAGTATCGGAATCGAAGCGTGGCGACAAAGTTGGTGAGCTTGGCTGTTTCAACCGCGTAATCCGGCGTGATGCCACCGCCACCATAGACCTTGCGGCCCAGGAAGGTTTTGAATTCGGCACCCTTGGGCTCAGCTTCTTTGGTTTCTTCGGGCAGCAAATAATCGTCGAGGCCATGTTGATAATCCCGCTGGATGCAGCGGCCCGAAGGGGTGTAGTAGCGGGCCGTCGTTAGGGCCAGGCCTCGAACCCGGCCAATCGAAAGCACCACTTGCACCAGCCCCTTGCCCCAACTGGTCTGGCCGATAACGAGCCCTCGGTCATGATCCTGAATGGCGCCTGCCACAATTTCCGAAGATGAAGCCGATCCACGATTGATGAGCACCGTGAGTGGGAATGGATCCAAAACCGAAGTCTTGGGTGTGCGGGTTTCACTCACCATCACACCATCCCGACCGCGCTGACTCACAATCACCAGATCCGGGCCAAGCAGTTGTTCGCAAATACCGACAGCCGCGTTCACCAATCCACCTGGGTTATCGCGCAGATCGAGGATCAACTCCTTCATGCCTTGTTTTTTCAAGGAAACCACAGCCTTTTCGAATTCTTCCACCGTGGTCTCGCCGAAGTCCTTGATGTTGATGAATCCCGTCGTGGGCGTGAGCATGAAGCTGTAGTACACGCTGTTGGAGGGGATTTCGGCCCGCGTAAGGCTGATCCGAAGCAAGCCGGGCAAACCCGCACGCTGAATGGCAACTTCAACCACCGTGCCTTTATCGCCGCGAAGTTTCTGCACAGCTTGGGTGCTGGTCCACCCCTCGGTGCTCTTACCGTCGATCTCGCGAATGTAATCACCGGCACGTATTCCCACCTTTTCGGAGGGCCCGCCCCGCACGGTACTGATCACAACAACGCCATCGAGCTGCTGCTGGATGATGGAACCAATGCCAAAAAAGGTGCCCCGCTGGTCATCCCGCATCATGCGGAATTCGCTCTCATCCATGTAGTTGGAGTGCGGATCCAGCGTGTGCAGCATGCCCTGGATGGCCGAATGGGTGATCTGTTTGGAGGTCGGCGGCTCGACACTTTCCCGCTGCACCAGACCCATCACTTCCGTAAGAATTTCAAGGCTCCGCTGCTTGGCCCGCTCATCGCCAGTGCGACCCGCAAGTGGCGCATAGATCACAGCGGTTCCCAGAACCACCGTCCACATCCAATGTCTTCCGATCCATCGCGCCATGGTTTGTCCTATTCCGCTCTGCTTATTGGATGATGCCACTGCCGCTCCCGCGCCATTACGAATTAAAGGTCTGAAGAATCCGCTGGGCGGCGCTCTCCATGCGAGATTTGCGGGATCTTTCCGCCACGATGACCGATTCCAGGGTGCGGTAAGCCACTTCGAGATCATCGTTCACCACCAGGTGATCGTAGTGGGAATACTGTTCCACTTCGTGGCGGGCATGGGCCATGCGAAGCGTGATCTGGCCTTCGTCCGTGTCGCCCCGCCCGCGCAGGCGCTTGGCCAATACTTCGGCCGAGGGCGGCAGCAGGAAGATCATCACGGCCTCCGGCAGCGCCGTTTTGACATTCATGGCACCCACCGTTTCGATATCAAGCAACACATCCAGCCCCTGGGCCACTTGCTCGCGCAACCAGGCCTTACCGGTACCGTAACGGTTGGCATAGACCTGAACCCACTCCAACAACCCGTCTTCCGCAACCATCTGGTCGAAGGCGGCGTTATCTACAAAAAAGTATTCGCGGCCATGCTGTTCGCCGGGCCTCGGAGTGCGGGTCGTGAAGGAAGTCGAAAAAATCAGCCCCGGCGTTTCAGCCACCAAGCGCTTGGCCAGGGTGGATTTCCCGGCCCCAGAAGGGGCAGAAAGCACAAAGATCGATCCGGTCTGAGACAAGGCAACTCCCAGCCACCATCTTACTTCGCTTATACTCAACCTCCCACTGATGGGCCTCGCGGGGCGCTCAAAGGGAACCTTGGGGGTGACCGGTTTCGACAGGTTGACGCTGGGGTGCGGAGTGCAGGCGGGGGTTGATCGGTGGGCCCCCTCATCAAGCCGATCAAAACAAAACTGCCAACGATAACTTCGAACTGGCCCTCGCCGCCTAACCGGGCGGATGAGCGAGTCCCCGTGATCTTCCGGTAGCGGGCTCGTAAAACCTTCCAATGGGTGGCTTCGGCCTGCCGGAGGACGGAACGGGATGGGATACCGCAGTGCCACCGGGCGGTATCCGAGACAAGGGAGCAAGTCCTCGATCAGGGTTGTCCGAACCCCCCTGCAGAGGCCACGCAAAACGGACCAAGCCTGTGGATGAGCTTCCACATCACGCTTCTTGGACGCGGGTTCAACTCCCGCCACCTCCACCAAA
>JFJP01041063.1_pt1 | contig 10254 bp, 11 predicted proteins | sample 431651 | NCBI WGS metagenome assembly JFJP01 (sample SAMN02602958, study PRJNA72255) | Microbial mat metagenome, whole genome shotgun sequencing project. | biome: fresh water; feature: sink hole; material: water; isolation source: purple microbial (photo- and chemosynthetic) mats found in... | reverse complement strand
TTGGAAGGAAAATTTATATTTAGTAGCAATCAACAAAAACTGAATATCAGTGCGTTGCAAAAAGGAACTTATTTGCTTAATATCAATACAGGCAAAGGAAGCATTACAAAGAAATTAGTGAAAAACTAAGTATGCAGTGCATGTAAATAGAACTTTTAGTCGCACAATACTGTAAGTTAGATATACACAAGTTGGGCTGCTATAAGGAGGACTTTTAATACTACGGGAATGGTTGGAAAAATAAATTTTCCAGCCATTCCTTTTTTTTATAACCAGACTTCGGGATAAGAAAAGTAATAGAAATTGAATAATTGAATAAAAGAGTTGCATAATTAAAAAAAATGTATTATCTCAGTATCTGAAAATCAAATTAATAACCCTGTTTTATCCGCTATGCCAACCCCATATTCTGTCTGTGCATAGCGTTCATTCCATATCTCGGACATTATTGTGCGTTTATTTTACGTTCCAACTCATCAAGCCAATCATTGGAAGCATGTATCATCATGGTAACGCGCACAAAAGGTGCTCGTAGCAGGAACAATTCCGCAGAGGTGATTTAACCTATCCATTCAAAATTTACTAAATTGGCAATAATTCCAATTAAACCTAGTAAAGTAGCCAAAATGCCACCAGGCACACCAAGCGGGTACCTCAATTTTTTCTTTTCTTCCATTTTCAATATAATTTTAGTTTTTCAATTAATTCTTGTTTTGTGGGCACTGATTTATACACTATTCTGTTGTATATCAATAATGTAGTAGCAGTGTGTATGCCTAGTTTCAGGGTTCTGAACATGCCTATGGGCGAGTTTGCCAACGATTTTTTTGACACGAATTTAACCTCAAACTCGGGCAGTACTTCCTCCAACATTTTTTTTAATACTTTGCAATTAGGACAAGTTAAAGTGTAAAAAATCTCGATGGTTATCGGATTGGAAATATGCGTGGTTTTAATCTTAAATTCTATATCTAATAATGCTATTCACTATTTTTTAGAACGTAACTATGCAAAAATAGGTTCGATTACAATCTTTTTTCTGAAAATTGCGTATTTGTTTCTTTTGCTTTCAGCGTTCAAAATATTAAAAACGCAACATATCAAACCAAATTACATGTTACGACTATTAACTGTTTTTTTTTGTTCATGTAATAAATATGACACAGTACATACACGTAAACATAATCAATTCGGAACAGCTTTGTAATACTTCTGATTTACTTTTGCATGATATTTTTTTACAACCTAAAAACAAATCACAAATAAATTAAAATATAGAGGAATTTGCATGGTCGCATTCATCTCAACTAGATGGACAGGAGTTGTTTGAGTGAAATTTTACCCGCAAAATACAGTTTGTTAATCGTTTTTCTTTTAGTTTACAGCTTGATAAACAAAATAGGGGAGAAGTTGCGGTGACGTAACTTCTCTTTTTATTAAACATTTGTTTTGTAATACATATTAAATATTCAACTTTAAAGGAAATGATTTATTGCTAAAAGCCGCTGATAATCTTATGTTTATCCTATATATTGGTCTGGTATTGATAATAATGTTTCTTTGAATGCAAATCAACTTCATCTTTTTGTGTTATTTTTGTACAAGCAATAAAATTAGAACAAAACATCAATAAAATTCACATTATGCGTAAAATAATTATTGTATTACTCGCCCTAGTTAGTTTCCAAATTTATTTATCTGGTCAGTCCATCAATGTTGAGACAGATAAGATCATTCAAAGTGATGGCTTGTTTTTTACCGATGCCACGCAAACAAAATTGTACAAAGGAGAATATAAGGAGTATTTTGCCGATGGTTCAATAAAATTAGAAATAAACATCCTCAACGGAAAACCCGAAGGAGCGTATATTGTTTATTTTGCTTCTGGAAAACCCAACGAAGTGCGAGCTTATCGCAACGGTGAATTTCATGGCGTATGGCGCACCTACAACGAAGTTGGAATGCTGATAGCCGAAGCAGAATATCGCAACAATAAAAAACATGGTACTTGGCATGTGTGGGACGATTCGGGAATTATGCGCTACGAAATGCAGTACTCAAACGGACAAAAATCAGGCGTTTGGTACATGTGGGACGAAAAAGGAAAGTTGATTTCCGAAAAAAAATACTGAATAGATAGCAGTAGGTAGATTGTAGTTTCTAGGCATAGATTGTAGTTCTATAATTATTACAGTCAAAGTTCATAATAAGCAATACCTTCTTAATACCCATCAGTTTATCCGTTTTTGAACGGGATGGGTACTTATTCATTTCTTCACAACATTGTACACGGATTGTAATATAATTGTAACAAGTCTGACGTAATTTTGCGCTGTAATTAATAAGATACAATTAAAAATTTACAAACTACAAAATATACAGTTATGAAAAAGATGTTGCTTTTATCAATCCTTTCGGTTTTATTCATATCTATGAACGTTACTGCCGCTCCAAAACCAGAGCCAAAAGCAGAAATGCAATCTCAAACAACAGTTTTAAAAGGTATGATTAATGACATGTTGACAAACGAATCATTAGCAGGAGCCACAATCACTGCCAATGGACAAAAAGTATATAGTGATTTGGATGGTAATTTTGCGATTTCAAATGTTTGTAATGGTAAATGTCAAATTAAAATTAATATGATATCTTACAAAGATGAATTATTGGAAATTGACACAAACAGTAACAGTACAGTGAAAATTAAACTGCAACAACGATAATTCAAAACACTAACATTTACGAAGAGGCAAATCAATAATTGGTTTGCCTTTTTTTGTGCGTTAAAACTAGATTGATTAATCAATAAACGGGGAATATAATATTGGTATAGGCGTTTACAGCGCAAGCTTATTGATACATTTATAAATCACTTTTAACTCTGGAGGAGGTGGCTATGAATAACCCCTAGTTTTAACTGGTGGATGAGAATAAATTGATGATACAAATCCAGAGGAGTTGACTAAAAACACTCTAAGTGTTTTGTTGTGATGGTGAACTCTTGAAGAGTTCTAGTTTTAATTGCATTCTTACCCCTAGTTCCGTTTCACTAAACAGGCATTTTTTTTTACAGTAATCCCTTAACATGGTTTACAAAACATTATATTGGTTTGTGTTTTTTCTGTAGAATCCAATAAAGAGACCAATTAAAGTTATGATAATCAAATGTTTTAACCATTAAATCAAAGCATCTATACCAAAAATAATAGTTATGTAATAATCGCCACACATAGGTGTAATATCAATGTTGTTACTTTGTAAGATAAATATTCGCGCAAAATATTTGCATTTGTATTTTTCAGGAAATAATGTAACAAATTAAAATTTCTTATTATTATTATTATGAACCCATATCGAATTTTAGTGGTTGACGACGAAGAAGATTTATGCGAAATACTCCAGTTTAACCTTGAAACAGAAGGGTATAGTGTAGATGTGGCTTATTCTGCCGAAGAAGCATTGACTATGAAAATTACCGATTATAACATATTGTTGTTAGATGTGATGATGGGTAGAATATCGGGATTTAAAATGGCACGCATTATTCGCAGTAGCCCCGAAACGCAGAATATTCCCATTATATTTCTAACTGCCAAAGACAACGAAAATGATCGCTTGACAGGCTTTACTATCGGTGCTGACGATTATATCTCTAAACCCTTCTCCATTCGCGAAGTAATGGCAAGGATTAAAGCGGTAATACGTAGGGTAGAGGCGAGTAGAAAGGAACTAATTAAAGAAAAACTTCTTGTTTACGAAAAATTGGAAATGTCGCTTGAGAACAAAAAAGTGAAGCTTGACGGAGAAGAATTATCGTTTACCAAGAAGGAATTTGAAATACTAAGATTTTTTCTGGAAAATAGAAACCGCGTTTATACCCGAGAGGAGGTACTTTCGCGTATATGGCCCGAAGATGTGTATGTACTAACCCGCACGGTGGATGTAAATATCACAAGATTGAGAAAAAAGATTGGCCATTACGAAAAAAACATCGTGACTCGGCTCGGGTATGGCTATTGTTTTGAAGAATAGATTCACTTACCATTTATTCATTTACTATTTACTATTTACCATTGAAGAGCAGTTATTTGGTTTTAGCATTTCTGTGTATTACTATTCAGAGTTTACCTGCTCAAAAACTTGGACTTGTGCTCAGTGGGGGAGGCGCTCCAGGCATTGCTCACATAGGCATTATTAAAGCATTGGAAGAAAATGAAATTCCAATTGATTACATTGCTGGCACTTCCATTGGTGCAATTATTGGAGGAATGTATGCCGTTGGAATGACGCCTCTGGAAATGATAGAAACCTTTAAATCTGATGCTTTTAAAAATTGGATTACTGGCGAAGTGGATTGGAAAAATCGATATTATTTTAGCAATTCAAACGCCAACCCAGGCATTATCGAACTCAGATTTCGAGTTGATAAAAACTTCAGAATAGAATTTGACGACCATTTTTTACCCACCAATTTGGTATCGCCACACCAAATGAATTACGCCTTAATTCCATTATTTGCTCAGGCAAATGCACTAGCCAATAGCAATTTTGACTCGTTGCTTGTCCCCTTCCGTTGTGTGGCTTCCGATGTTTACAGAAAAGAGGCCGTGTCGTTTAAACAAGGTGTGCTCGGAGATGCAATTCGTGCTTCCATGACTTTCCCGTTTCTTTTTAAACCTATAGAAATGGAGGATAGATTACTTTTTGATGGTGGAATTTACAACAATTTTCCAGTAGATGTAATGCAAAATGATTTCAACCCCAACTATATAATTGGTAGTGTGGTGGCTTATAATCCTCCCAAAGCGAGCAAAAAGGACGTGATGATGCAATTGCAAAACATGATTATTCATCAAACAAACTACACACTTTCTAAAACCGATGGATTACTTCTCGATTTTGATTTAATGAAATTCAACACCTTTGATTTCACAAAAGTGGATGAATTAGTTAAAATTGGGTACGATTCTACCATGGCTCATTTAGCCGAAATTAAAGCACGAATTCCACGCCGCATGTTGGAATCGGAGCTCAACGAACGAAGACGAAATTATAGATGTCAATTTCCTGAATTGAAATTTAAGCAGGTAATTGTAGCAGGCGTTGACAGTCTTCAGCAGCAATATATACAAAGAGCATTTGATTATGAAAGAGATACGCTCGAATTGGCACAATTTAAAAAATCGTATTACGAATTGATAGCCGATGATAATATTGCTGAAATAATTCCACATTTCATTTTTAACCCTACCGATAAGAGTTTTGATTTGAAATTGAACGTAGAGCTAGAAAACGAGTTGAAAGTACAACTTGGAGCAAATATATCATCGTCTATTTCCAATCAGGCTTACGTGGGTTTTACATTACAAAAAATGACTAATTATTCTCAAACATCATATCTTGATGTCCATTTAGGACGCATGTATAATGGCTTGCAGGTGGGTACACGCATAGAACTGCCAGCACAGAAAAAAGGATATTTGCAATTAGCATGCGTGCTGCATAAGTTTAATTATTTTGAAACAGCAAGGTTTATTTACTCCGATGAACAACCGTCTAACATGAAGCAAGTAGAGGCTTACAGCAAGCTGGGCATTGGATTTCCAATTGGCATGAATGGTCGCTGGGAAATGGGAATTGGCTACGGTGCTTTGTTAGATTATTACCGCCAGCAGAATGTGGAAATCAATGCATACAACAAGAGTGATTATTCCCTCGGAAAGGCCTTTGCACGCATAGAAAGTAACACGTTGAATAAGCTCATGTATCCATCTAAGGGCTTCCATTATTCCTCATCCATTCAGTTTATAGGCGGTGAAGAAACTTTTGTGCCTGCAAGTTCCGCTGAGAAAATTTCCCACAACTGGGACAGATGGTTACAATACTCAGCTCATTTGGAGCACTATTTTCCAGTCACGTCTCATTTTACAATAGGAATGTTGGGCGAGTTTGTATATTCCACCCGTAATTTGTTGCAAAATTACACCTCCACGCTTATTCAAGCCCCATCATTTCAACCCACACCTTATAGCAAAACTGTTTTTAATCCCTTGTTTAGTGCCAATCAATTTGGAGCTATAGGATTAGTGCCAGTTTACAATTTTACTTCTCAGCTTCAGCTACGTGGGCAGGCTTGTTGGTTTTTACCCGTCAAAAGTATATTGCAAGCACCGGATCATTCCCCTTATTATTCCAATCCACTGAGCAGCTCACATTTAAGAGCTGAAACTTCCTTGGTGTATGATTTCAAATTGGCTTCGGCCAGCGTATTTGTCGATTATGCTGGTTCATCTGTAAGCAGGTGGAATGTGGGCGTTAATATTGGGATATTGCTATTTAATCCAAAGTTTACTGATTAAAGTTTCTGTAAATGAGTCTGCTCCTACAAGTTCTCTTTTGATTTTTTGAAAGCGAATGAAGTATTCCGCCGTGCGGTCTTAACGCTATGTAACCTCACGAGAAATGCGAACACGCTCATGGAACATACCGCCCAAACGGCATGCGCTTCTCTGATTGTCGAAATGCTCCATCGGAATACTCCGTTTTTACTCAAAAAATACTTAATGGAGTGGACATGTAAATAAACCGGCAAAATTAAAAGATTTCATTTCTCAATTGCTCACCCTTGATTGAACTTTGTTTAAAAGAATATGATTTTGAAAATAGGAAGAACTATATTTTGTTGCAATATGTTTTATGATAAACAAATAATATCATAATGAACAGAGTAGAGCTTGTGAGAAAAGAAATAGATTCAATTTTAGAGAATCAGCCTGATATTAATGAGCGTCGTAATGGGTTTGTTCATTTGTATGGTGTAACTCAAAATTGCATTTTATTAGCCATTAAAAGAGGTTTAAATGTCGAATTATGTACCATTATGGGAATGTTGCATGATATTCATACCTACCAGTATTGTTATGTGAAAAATCATGCCATGCTAGGAGCCACTGAAGCAGAAAATTTACTTAAGGATTTAAATGTTTTTACCGATGTAGAAATACAGCTTGTCCGAAATTCGATATTCAATCACAGTGATAAAAAAACAATGCATGATATTTATAGCGAGTTGCTAAAAGATGCCGATGTGCTCCAAAACTCACTCTATAACTTGCCTTTGGAGGTTTCGCATCGTAAAAGATTTAAGAAAATACTAAAGGAATTGGGAATAAAATTGAAACAGAAGACGATTAAACCAAAAGAAGACACCCAAGAAATAAATATTGAATAGAATACGAATATCGCTGATTAACCTCATATAACGCGATAGCTATCGGGACGGATTAGAAAAATGCTAGCTTTTTGATTTCGATTGTAAATTATATTTTCGAAGTAAATTTCGTACCCAATTTTTTATCTACTATATCCGCTACATTTACGAAATTTGCGTTATTCTCTTTTCTGTTGCTACTTTACATTTTGAGAACTGCACTTTTTGGACTGGGTTGCTAATCAATAAATTAGGAAATCATGAAAAGTATTGAAAAACATTACAACAAGCTGGTAAAGACATTTCATAAAATTGAATGTGATACCACCGAAAATGAAATTCATGATAAAAGAGTAATCTTGAGGCGAGTTTTCCCCATTCTTGGTTTTTTCAAGATTAATCCGAACAAGGTGAAATTTGGTACAACAGCCTTTGATTTATTCGGTAAACTCCGTGACATTCAGGTTCAAATATTGAAACTGGAAAGTATGGATCAACCGCAGGAATGGATTGAATACTTGCAACATCTAAAAGAACTTGAGCTTAAATACATTGGGAAAGTAGCCATGTTTGCGAAAAAGAAACGAGTAGTATTTCCTACTCTAAAAATCAGCGAGTTGAATACTACTAAAATAGACAAGAAAGTTCATAGTAAAGTAGTGAATAATCTCAACAAACTCATAACAAAATCTCAATTAACAACATTTGAAAAAGCAGAAGACATTCACAAAATTAGAATTGCATTCAAGAAATTCCGTTATACAGTTGAAGTGCTTTCATATATAGAGGATATAGAGGAATCAAAACTTGAAAAACTAAAAATCTATCAAGATGAATTGGGTGAAATTCAGGATTGCGAGGTATTGATTAATGGAATAACTTTGTTTTATGGAAAAAGCGACCTTAATGAATATGAAAAAATAAATGAAAAAACAAAAGTGTTTGAAAATGAAAAAAACCAAAGAATAGCACTATTTAATAAAGAAAAAGAAAACTTCATTGAAGTATGTAGAGATATTATGTAATTAATAATTATCCCGATAGCTATCGGGAGAACAATTAATAATTAGTAAGGTACAGTCATATATTGTCTTATGAATCAACAAATAACTTCAACTACTAATAAGTAAAAATCTAGTCACACAAAATATAATTAAGAACAATTAAGCCATGAGAGACATTGATAAATTTAAAGTTGATGATGTAAATGAGTTTAAGTTATCCGACTATCCAACAGAATTTAAAAATAAAAAAATCGAGAAGGAGGAAGCTATCCTTCAGATTCAAAAAGACATACTTGAATTATCTGAATTACAGGATGTGTTATGGGCAGAGAATCGTAGAGCAGTATTGATTGTAATTCAGGCTATGGATGCTGCCGGTAAGGACGGCACCATTAAGCACATAATGTCTGGTGTAAATCCGGCAGGAGTAAAAGTGACTAATTTTAAATCACCTTCTACTATTGAATTGGACCACGATTATTTGTGGAGGCATTATGTGGCTTTGCCAACCAAAGGAGAAATTGGCATTTTCAACCGTTCGCACTACGAGAATGTGTTGATAACCAAGGTGCATCCTGAATATATTCTAAACGAAAATCACATTGATATAACGGATTTAAAGGATATAGACAAATCATTTTGGCAAAAGAGATACAAACAAATTTGCAGATTTGAAAAGAACCTCACAGAAAACGACACCATTATACTAAAATTCTTTTTGCATGTATCCAAAGACGTGCAAAAGAAACGGTTTCTGGACAGAATAGACGACCCTACTAAAAACTGGAAATTTTCTGCTGACGACTTAAAAGAAAGACTGCATTGGGATGCCTACCAGTCGGCATACGAAGATGCTATTGCTCATACAAGTACCCCAAATGCACCTTGGTATATAATACCTGCTGATGAAAAATGGTTTACCCGATATATGATTGGTAGAATTATTTGTGAGGAATTGAAAAAATTGGACATGGCTTATCCTACTATTTCGGAAAGTGAGAGAAATTCACTCCTTCAGGCAAAAGAAACCTTATCTAAAGAAGGATAGGTTGGGTATATACTAAATAAAGAATAAATATAACTATCAATCTGAAAAATAATGATTTCACAATAAATAAAACTGAAATTGGGCTATTTGTAGAAGTCTGTTCCATAATAAATGTTGAATAAGTTTTTTTGAAAAATTTAATGCATAAACATATCACAAAAGTAGCTGCAACTGGCTGCAATGATGTGTATTTGGTGTTACAATAACGATAAAAAATAATCCGAAACATTGAATTATTTAGGATTATTTAATCAGCAATAACCCTTTAATTTGTTCGAAAATTTTTATTACGAGGGTATATTTATATGCCAATTTGTACTGAATGAATATAAAAACCTTTGGCTAATTATATTACTCTTTTGGCAGTTTTAGATTTATCTTACAACTTCATCTTCATACCGTGTTATGGTAATTTGATTGCCATTGGATGTGCTTGTGAATACCTTTCCGTAATTGTTTTTTATTAGAGAAAATCGAGATTTAGCTAATAATTGGAACACTTGAATATTTTTAAGCGTATAATCTTTAGATTGTGCAACATATAAGTTCATAGAGTCTGATATTATCTTATTTACAAAATCTTCACTTTCAAGATTTATATGTTCAAGTTCTAATTCCATTTAAAATTATGTTTTTAAGTGAGTTTATAATACTGTTTTACGCATTCCTTTTAATGCAGAGATATTACAAAGTTTCACTTATGATATTGTAAAATTCCACGATATAAAAAAAGTGACTTTTATGTGATAAAGCAATTAAATAGATCCTAAATAAATCTGTTAAATGAAACTTCAGCAGATTGAACTGAAATTGAAATTAACAATGTCGTCAATCTTTAAATGCAGATAAATTATTGGACGCAAAATATTCTTTTAGATAAATATGTGCATAAACATATCACAAAAGTAGTTTCAATTAACTTCATGTATATGAATGTAGCATTACATTACTGCTAAAAAAAAATCCGAAGCAATAGTTTGCTTCGGATTTTT
>JFJP01011365.1_pt2 | contig 10254 bp, 12 predicted proteins | sample 431651 | NCBI WGS metagenome assembly JFJP01 (sample SAMN02602958, study PRJNA72255) | Microbial mat metagenome, whole genome shotgun sequencing project. | biome: fresh water; feature: sink hole; material: water; isolation source: purple microbial (photo- and chemosynthetic) mats found in... | reverse complement strand
GTATAATGTCCATTAATTATCAGGCCACATTTTAAGGATAAATCCAGATGAGTAGCGAAAAAACCAAAGGAATTAGTCGCATTGACTCGCAAGACACCCATGGCTGGTTTGTGAGAGTGTATCATGATAAGCAAACTCATGCCAAATTTTTTAGCGACCGTTTCCATGGTGGGCGTGAGCAAGCCTTGCAAGATGCGGCTCAGTATAAAGCCGATTACGAAGCTCGCTACCCGACTAGCACCAAAAAACGCCCCTTTCGTGACCGCGCCCAAATTAACAGTAAAACGGGCGTGAATGGCGTTTCTGAAACGTTTGCCCGTACACGCAAGGGCGATAAAATGCCTTATTTTTCCGTTTCATGGTGTCCTCGCCCTGGGCAAATGTCTACCCGTAAATTCTCCATTGCTCGTCATGGTCGTGATGAAGCCTTTGCGATGGCGGTGGCCTTTAGGAAAGATAAGGAAATTGAGCTGATGAAGACGCGGGGTTTAGAGGCGAAATCAACTTAAAACGTAACTACTTACCTAAGAGTAGAATCCGCTAAGGAATAAGAATTAATTAACTATCCCAAAACTTTATAGTCAGACAAGAATGTCTGACCTACCCAACGGTAGAACAGACATTCTTGTCTGTTCTGGTAACTTGAAATGAGTAAGTTATTAAATCCTGATTCCTAAAAGACGCGAAGAAAGCGGAAGAAAAAACAAAAACTTAGCTTTTCTTAGCGCACTTCGTGGATTCTGGCTGAGTAGTTACCTTAAAACAAAAGACCTCACAGGTTTTGAAAACCTGTGAGGTCTTTTCAAAAATTAACACTAGCCATTATAAGGTTTGAAACCTTATAATGGCTTGAATTTTACTCTTTATTCAAATCTACTTTGGGTTCATCGCCTTTAGGTTTATCCTTAATATCAAGGTCAGGGTCAGGCCAAGCGGTGCGAGGGCGGTTTGACCATGAACCAAAGTTAAATGAACCGTAATCTATGTTTTTGCCGTCAGATTGCGTGCCAAAGCGAGATAAAATGACCGCCCCTAAGCCCGTTATCGCAATCACGGCAACTAACATAAAGCCAATAAAGTGTAACAACCAACCTAAACATGGGATAGAGCCAACGATGGGCATTTCATAAAGTAACACCAGTACAATCGTGCCAACCATGGTGGAGGTAGTGAAGTTGGGAAAAGGTCGGTCTAAGGCCACCAAGAGACGCTCACCCACAATTTGCGCTAAGGCTATCAAACCAAATAACATTGCCACTGCAACCACAAACCATAACAAGGCGGGAAATAAGAAACAAATCAAAATAACTGAAACCCCAGATACAACTAAGGTGGCTAAACCAACCCCAAAACTCATCACGCTATTTTCAATAGCAGTATCACCGACCACTTTCATTTGCTCAGGCATCAGCGCAGCCACCAGCCAGCTAATGACCATCAAGGTGATCATCAGCGTAATTGTCTTTACAATATTCCAGATGAAGCCAAACACGCTGCCAAAAAATCCTGCGCCTGGAGAACGGTCATAACTATCACTCCAATCGTCGTCGCCCCAATTGTTGTCCCAATCATCACGCCCGTCATCTTGATGTGACCAGGCTGACATGTCAGGAGTTTTCGGGGCTTTAGGAGCTTTTGGTGCTTTCGGCGCAGCGGAGGTACTCTCATCGCCGCCGTCTTTATTAGCCTGCGATTCACGCTCTTGTTTATTTGTGTAGCGGCTACCATCTCCGCCCATCATGTGGACTTCGCCATTGACAGTGGCTCCAGCCGCTTGGCGCAATTGCCCCCCAAAAACTCCAATATCGCCGCCAACGTAGGCAGTTTCACCTAAATTTACATTACCACCTGTTACGGCAACTTCGCCCGTAATCGTGCCATCAACATCGGCATTGCCCCCAAAAACCGCCAAATCACCCTCAATCTGGCTACCTTTGGGCATGGTCAAATTTCCACCAAACATGACCACATCATCATTAATGGTTTCATCTTCACCTAAAGTTTTATTCTGCCCCCACAAAACTGTTCCACCAGAATTACCATTAGCAACCTCTGAAACCATCACGGTGGCAAAAAACATAAACACGGAAGTACAGGCAAAAATAAACCCTAAAACAATTATCAAACTTAATAGCTTTTTCATCATACCACTCCTTTGCAAAAATTAGTTAGTTAGTCAAGAGAACTTACATACACCCTCACCCCAACCCTCTCCCAATAGGAGAGGGAGCAAAACTTCCCCCCTCTCCCATTGGGAGAGGGGATGGGGGTGTAAGATATTAAAATTCATTTACGCCAACATCTGCGAATTAAAACTTTGCTGTTGATAAAGCAGTTGCATCAACCGCCCCCACAGCCCTGTTACCATTAAAGACACTATCACCAAACCCCAAAATAGTGGCTGGCTCATCACAATGAAACTGGCCTTCACCAACAAGCCCAAAAGGTTAAGCCAGGAGAGGGCGGTATTAACCAGATGAATCAACTGAATTTGCCCCTGTTGTAAAGTGGGTAAATCACTCGACAGCGACCCCATGAAGCCCACGCTCCCTGAAATGATGAACGTGAAAATTAGCACCGCCCCCAATAATAAGGCCAGAATCGCCAGCCATGCTTGTCGTCGCTCATTATGATGTTGGCTGAGACGGCTTTCAAAACGTTCACTAAAACCTACCGTTGGTGCAACCATTTCAAAAGCGGCCTGGCGAAATAAGCCATCTACTCGTTGCATGGAGTGATACATTTGTTGACAATTATCACAACCCTGCAAATGTTGTTTTAATTCGACCACCTCATTTGGGCTGAGTTCATGGTCAAGCCAAGCCGATAATCTTGCGGTATATTTATCTTCTCTCATCATTAACCTCCTGGGGTGTTACTTGGAGCATCATTTTTCTGGCTCGGAACAAACGGCTTTTAATCGTGCTAACCGTTGTATTTAAAGTTTCGGCAATTTCATCATACGACATCTCATGCCAGTAGCGTAAGATAACGGTAGCTCGATAATCCGATGGCAAAGCCGCCACCCATTTTTGAATATCGCTCGTCCATTCTTGGTTGACCGCCGCCGTTTCAGGTTCAGGCTCATGGGCCGCAAACCAACCCCACGGCAAAACCTCTTCCCATGACAGCAGTTGAAAGCGATGTTTCCGCAACTTATCAATACAATAATGGGACGCAATGGACAATATCCATGACGATAATTTACGTTCGGGATTATAACTCCCAATTTTGGTATAGACCCGAATGAAGGTCTCTTGCGCCGCGTCTTCCGCCTCTACCGTGTCATGTAACATCCGATAACAGAGGTTATAGACGGGCTTTTGATACGCTTCGACGAGGTGCATAAACGCCACTTGGTCGCCTTTTTGCGCGGCCAAAGCCCATTTATGTTCCTGACTTTGTATTTCGGGTGTCACCGTTTTGATGGTTGGTTCAATTGCGATTGAGGTTATCATTATCACTTTGCTCTGATCAGTTGCTCGTGTTTTCAAAATACAATACGCCCCATGCGGCTGAAAGTTGCAGGCCAACCTTAATCTTCTTTGCCGTTAGCCCGTTTTGGATTATACTAAACCAGGATAATTAGGAATTAGGAATTAGACAGTATCAATGCCTAATTCCTAATTCCTAATTCCTAATTACCCTTGCGTAAATCCATTGACGTTCTATTTCTATTTATTCTGGTCATCGCCCGCGCCCGCATCGACACGCTGGCCGATTTAGTCCTACCGCAACGGCAAGAGGATGTGCGCCGTTTAGTCGCGGCCTGGTGGCCTGTTGATAGTTTCAATTTATTAACAGAATGGCTCTCTGACCCCGTAACGGTCATGTTAGTCAGCACAGCTTTCGGCTTATTACTTTGTTACGTAGTCATTGACGCGCTGACCGATTGGCTCTCACCCACCGCGATTTATCGGCTGAAACTCGGCCTGATTTATGGCATCATCATCGTCCTCGTTGGCGGCAAAACCATGCTGCTCATCGGCCTGCGCCATATCACCGACCCCGCCGCCTACACCCACGATGGTGGCGTAATTCAAACCGAAATCACCATTCAATATTTTCTGGCAAGCAAAAGTCCCTATATTGAAAATTATCTTAATACCCCGATGGCAAGTTGGGGCATCGAATTTCGCACCGCCCTCTATCATTACCCTTATCTGCCCTGGACATTCGTCTTTTCCGCGCCCTTTTACCTGCTCAGTCAAGTCACACTCGGTTGGTATGACCAACGGTTTCTTTATTTAACGTTATTTGCCCTCAGCCTGTTTATGGCGCAAGCCCTTGCCCCGACGCGGCTCTATAAATTACTCATTGTAATGTTCATGGGCTTAAATCCCATTCTCGCCAGTGATGTTATATTCGGTCAGAATGACTCCTTCATCTTATTCTGGCTCATTTTAGCCGTTTGGCTGGCGCGCCAAGCCGAGCAAAGAAATAATTCACATTATTACACTTTGCTTGCGAATGTCGCCTTTGGCTGTGCCTGCGCCAGCAAACCCACTGCCTGGTTTATGGCTCCCTTTTGGGCGTTATATCTCCTGCGCCACGAATGGGGCGATTCCTTCATGCCCGCGCCGACTCAATGGCTATATTTAGGGCGATTATTCCTCCAGCGCACCTGGCCGATATTTATCGTGATGTTAGTTGTGGTCGGACCCTGGTTTGCCTGGAGTCCCGATGCCATGATTGACGACGTGTGGCGATGGAGTTCTGGCACCGCCGCCAAACCCTACCAAATACGGGGCTGGGGCTTGAGCAATTTCGTCCTCGCCTTCCAACTCGTCCCTGACCGCCTCGCCTTTTGGCCCTTCTGGGCCACAGAAATTCTTTTTGCCGCGCCCATGTTGCTGCTCACCTTATGGCGACAATTCCGCCAAAACAGCCTCGGCCTGATGCTCATGGGCTACGTGGGGCTGCTTTTTCCCTTTTTCTATAGTTCCCGTTTTCTTAACGAAAATTACTTAGGCTTTCTCGCGGCCTTGCTCATCATGGCCTATTTGATTGAGGAAGAGCCAAATCAATAAACAAAACAAGGAATTTGTAATATGACCAACCAACCGACAACCCCAGATTGGCGCGACGACTATATCTGGTACACGCATGAACCTTTGATAACCAAAGCGTTTAAGAATTTCTTAAAGGTTGCGCTATTACCCATTGTGCAAACGGAAACGGCGGGCATGGAACATTTGCCCAAAACGGGGGGCTGCGTGGTGGCCTGCAATCACATTAGCAATTTAGACCCAATGTTTGTGGGCATGTATCTGCCGCGTTATCCCCATTACATGGCGAAACATAACTTATATAAAGCTGGCCCGATGCGCTGGTTTTTTCGCACGGCGGCCTCATTTCCCGTCCATCGGGGCGAAAAAGATGAGTGGGCGTTGCGACAAGCGGGGCGGGTGTTAGAGGCGGGTGAGGTTTTATTTATGTTTCCAGAGGGGACGCGCAGCAAAGATAACGCCAAATTGCAGCATGGCAAAGTGGGGGCGATGAAATTAGCGATAGATTATCAAGTGCCGATTTTGCCGATGGCACTGATGGGCAGCCATGCCATCAAACCAGCATTAAGAAACCGTAATCGGGTGACGATGCAATTGGGTGAACCGTTGGATATAAAGGGGATTGCGGGGACTCCGCCTTATTCGGCAGAGGTATTACAACAATTAACAGAGGTGTTAATGCGACAAATTGCAGCGATGTTGCCCGTCAAAAATCGGGGGGTGTATGAGAACGAGTAATAAATAATGAATAATTAGAAACTTACTCGTTGATGTAGGCCACAATTTGCTCAAGGGTGAACGGCCAGGCCAATTCTTCGGCATGGTCTGCCTTTGCCAAAACGGGAATACGGTCTTGATAATGGGCGCGCAACTCATAGTTGTGAGCATGGGTAATATCAATCACATCTACCTCCAATGGAAATTCAAACGCAATTTCCATTAACATGCGATTGGCCTCCTCGCAAGGCAAACAATTTAATTTAGTATATAAGATTACTTTTTGCATGAACCAGCCCCCTTTTTTACATTAATCAACCCATAACTAACCTAACTATACTCAATTAACCAAGCAGGGACAAATTGGTTAGCCCAATTATTCAAAATGGTAAACTGCCCCGTAATTAACAAAACTCCAATGAAGATGATGAACGCGCCACTAAATTTCTCAATTACGCCGAGATACGGATTGATTTTTTTGAGGCGGGTGGTGGCTGCGGTCAACATGCCTGCGGTAATGAGGAAGGGAATCGCCAAACCCATGGAGTAAACAAACAGGTAAAAGGCCGCTAACATTACATTTTTGCCACTGAGGGCTAGAGTCAAAATCGCGCCTAATAATGGGCCAATGCAGGGAGTCCAGCCCGCCGCGAAGGTCATACCCACCAGTAAACTGCGGAGATAACTCGGCGTTTGGTCATGCCCATATTCCAATTTCTTCTGCATATTAAAGAATGGTATCGTGACCAACCCCGTCAAGTGTAACCCAAATAAGACCAATAAAAAGCCGCCAGCAAATGCAAATATATCAATCAGGCGATATAAGGTGCTGCCGAGAAAGCCCGCAAAAACACCAAATGTTACAAAAATGAAAGTAAACCCCGCCACAAACATTAAGGCATGGGAGAAAACCAGTTGGCGCGAAGGCTCTTGGTCGCGGCTAATGGTTGACCCCGTGAGATAACCTAAATAAACAGGAATAAGCGGTAATACACATGGCGAAATGAAGGACAAAAAGCCCGCCAGAAAGGCCGCAAAAACCGTTACATTTTCAATACCCATAACAAACTCCTTACGATATGATAGACCTACAAGGTTTTAGACCTACAAGGTTTTGGAAACCTTGCAGGTCTGTAAGAAAATGATTTGAGTCATCTTCTCATTTCTTACTTCTCACCTTTTACTTCATCATGCCGCGCCAACTTTTCTAACATTTCAACTTCTTGCTGTAACGTTTGTTGGCGACTGACCAAGCTATAAATGAAAGCAAACGCCACCACCCAAAAAACAGCATATCCCATCACGAGATAAATCATATCACCCATGCTATTATCCTTAATCTTGTTGGTATAAAAAGTGCTGTTTTAAGCCATCCACTCGCCGCCGTAAGTTTTCTAAATTTATTCGATGATACATGAGATTAAGATAAAACACGGTGAAGGCAAATAAACAAAACAGCAATACGGTTTGAATATCATTCGACATGCCAAAGTCCCCTTTGGAGGCCGCGTTTTTGGTGGGCATGACCACCGCAGGATGAATCGTGCGCCACCAGCGAATCGCCATGAAGTTAATTGGCACGGAGAGCGAGGCCATAATCGCGAAGACGGCGGCAAAACGGGCTTGCCGTTCAGGGTTATCAATCGCGCCGCGTAACATTAAATAGCCAATATAAAGTAGCCAACAAATGGTAGAAATCGTCAGGCGCGGGTCCCACGTCCACCAGACATTCCAGGTCGGGCGCGCCCAAATCGAGCCACTGATAATCACCATGGTAAAGAACGTTAAGCCAATTTCTACGGAGGCCAATGCCCATATATCCCAACGGGGGTTACGGGTGACGAGATAAAGTACGGAAAATAACGCTCCACCCATGAAGGCCAAAAAACCCACCCACGCCGACGGCACATGGAAATAGAAAATCCGTTGGGCATAACGCTCGGCGGGTGAGCTTAAATTGACTGATTCAGGGGCCCAAGCTAACGCTAGATAAAGCGCAAGAAGCATTAATAAGCCACTAACTAGGGTTAAAATCGTGCCGCCACTCAACCCCGCCACCAATGGCACGGGTTTCTCTATGGGTGAGCTTAAATTTTGGGTTGCCATGCCAGTTACTCCATATAAAGCGTAATAAACAATTCCCCTAAAATTGGCCTAGCTCACGCTATTGAGGGGATTATTGAAGTTAGAATATGCTTTTTAGTATGGTCTGAGGCTAAAAATACGCCCAATGACAACTCATACTAGGGTGAAGTATACTGCAAATTTCTTACAAATCAAACTGAGAGGGAACGGTAAATGAGTTGCCGATAAATAAATCCCCTAAAGATAGCAGGCTAGGCCACTTTTAGAGGATTATCAAATCTGTGCTATTCTATTTAGAATGACAGGAGGCTTTAAGGAATATTAAATAACTAGGTCTAACGACTCCGTCGTATTGTCCCCACAATAAAGAGAACCAGCATTGCGCCAATGACTGCCGTTACAAAACTGCCCACAGAATAGGCCCCGCCCCTAACGGAAATGCCTAAGAAATCAAATAACCAGCCACCCACAACCGACCCAATAACCCCTAAGATTAGATCCATGAGTAAGCCTTGGCTATAACCTTTCATTAAACGGCTGGCAGCCCAACCCACAGCTATCCCAAAAATAATCCATATAAGTAAATTCATTTTTCTTGCTCCTTGTGGTCTATTTATTTAATAGAGTGTGTGAAGTATACCGCAATTTCATAACAAATCAAACTCAGGTAGAATAACCTTCTATGACCCTTTTTGATGTAGGCCGCGCCCTTAGTTTAATATTATTACTTTTTTTATTGCTTCCCCTCGCCCCTGAACCCGCGCCACGCCTGGCGTTAGGGGCGCAACAAACCGTCAGCACTAGCAATCCCAAAATGGGCATGCACACCCGCCTGACCGATGAGGTGGAGGTGTGGAAAATCAAATATACGCTGGAAATGGTGCGGGAAATGGGCAGTCCCTGGGTGGTGGATTATTTTCCCTGGGCGTATCATGAACCAGTGCAGGGTGTTTTTGATTGGAGTCATAGCGATGTGGTTATGGCACATGCCCAACGGCAAGGCATTAAAGTGATTGCCCGACTCGGTTTTGTGCCAGAATGGGCGCGGCCAGAGAACTCAGCTACCTCTTATTTGGCGGTAGAACATTATCCTGATTTTGCCAATTATGTGCAAGCATTTGTCACGCGTTATGGCGACCAAGTGGGCGCGATTATCATTTGGAATGAACCGAATTTGGCTTTAGAGTGGGGCTTTCAGCCGCTTAATCCCGTAGATTACACCAAATTACTCAAACTTAGCTACCACGCCGCCAAAACCGCCAACCCCCAAATTATCGTTCTCGGTGGCGCACTCGCCCCAACCCTGGCCCCGCGCGGTAATGAACAGGGGCTAAATGACCTGCTCTACCTGCAAGATATGTTAGACGCGGGCGCGGGCAACGCCATGGATGGCTTATCTGCCCATGCCTACGGTTGGAGTTTTCCCGCCGATGACCCGCCTGACCCGCAGGTAGTCAATTTTCGGCGATTAGAATTAGTCCATCAATTGTTAGCGGATAATGGCTACGCGCAGTTACCCATTTATGTGACCGAAGGCGGCTGGAATGACCACCCGCGCTGGACACGCGCCGTCAAGCCCGCGCAACGCATTGCTAACACGCTGCGCGCCTATGAATTAGCGGCGGAGTGGCCCTGGGTGAAGGTTATGGCGTTGTGGGCGTTTCGTTATCCATGGGCGAGCCGCACTTATTTAGATTATTTCTCTTTCGTTACGCCTGATTTCCAGCCCAAGCCAATTTATGAGGAACTACAGAAAATGAGTGGGAATTAGAAATTAGAAGTGAGAAGTGAGAAATTAGAAGTGAGAAATTAGAAATGTCAAAAATTTCAAATTTCTAATTTCTTAATTTACATGAAAATCAAACTTATAGTAATATACCTCATCACCTGCTATCTTTTTATTACGTCTGCCTTCGCCCAAACGCCGACTCTCACGCCAGAGGTGGGGCAGGTTTACATTATTACGGGCAAGGAGTCGCTCAGTGGCTTGGCAAATCGCTTTTATGACAATCTCGCGGCCTGGCCTGCCATTTGGAAGGCCACCAATGCCAAAGCCCAGCAAGATAGCCGATTTCGTTATATTAACAATCCTGACTTTTTAGAGCCAGGTCAATGGCTGTGGATTCCGCCGAAAAGTGAAATTCCGCAATGGGTGGTCGGTTATGTGGCTGATAACCCCATATTACAACCACTTACGCCTGACATGGCGCAAGAGATGGCCGATTATACCGAGCAAATGCGCCAAATGTTTGAGATTCCTGGCGCGGCCTTAGCGATTGTTGCCAACAATAAAATCGTATTGGCGCAGGGGTTTGGGGTGCGGGAGTTAGGTCGCCCTGAACCCGTTAGACCTGACACTATATTTCCAATTGCCTCGACCACCAAAGCGGTTAATAGTATGCTCATGGCGACGTTAGTTGATGACGGTTTATTGCAATGGGAT
>JFJP01006080.1_pt1 | contig 10255 bp, 8 predicted proteins | sample 431651 | NCBI WGS metagenome assembly JFJP01 (sample SAMN02602958, study PRJNA72255) | Microbial mat metagenome, whole genome shotgun sequencing project. | biome: fresh water; feature: sink hole; material: water; isolation source: purple microbial (photo- and chemosynthetic) mats found in... | reverse complement strand
CTTGAATGCCAAGGAATGCAGCAACAAGAGTGCGCGCAAAACCGCCCAATGTGATGCAGCCAACGCGGAATATCTGGAGCGTGATGCGGCCAATGTTGTCTGGCTGAGCGAATCGTTTGCCCAGGCCAAGGCCAAAAACGCCCGCGGACTGGTGCTGGTGGTGCAAGCCGACCCGGGGTTTGATTGGCCCGAAACCGAAGAATTTGACGACAGCACATTGCCGGGCGTGAGCGGTTATCGCCATTTCATGAGCAAAGTTGCCGAACAGACACAAGCCTTCAAGGGTGAAGTGCTGTTTGTGCATGGCGACACGCACTTTTTCAAGCTTGACAAGCCCTTGTTCAACCCAGGCAACATGTTGACCAATTTCACCCGTCTGCAAACCTTTGGCAGCCCCAGCCTGCATTGGGTCAAAGTGACGGTGGATCCGGCCAGCACCAGCGTGTTTCAGGTTGAACCCATCACCGTCAAGCAACCCAACTGACCCTTTAACCGTTGCCCTTGAACCAAATGGCCGCTAACTCCCTGGCATGACCTGCGTTGACCTGATTTATTTCAACGCAGGCGGCGGCCACCGGGCAGCTGCCAAGGCCCTGGTACAAGCCATGCAGCACCTGCCCTGGCAGGTGCGACTGGTCAGTCTGGTTGAAATACTCGACCCCAAGGGGCAGTTTTACGACAACCTGGGCTTACAGCCTGAAGATTTTTACAACAAGCGTCTGGCCAACGGCCTGACCTTGGGCATGCGGCAAGAGTTGAAACTGCTGCAATGGTTCATCAGGCTTGGGCACCTGGCGATGGTCAAAAAGATGCAGACACACTGGTTGTCAACCCAGCCCGACATGGTGGTGTCGCTGATCCCCAATTTCAACCGCGCCCTGTGCCAAAGCCTGTCTTTGGCACGGCCCGGCACGCCCTATGTGACGGTGCTGACCGACATGGCCGATTACCCGCCCAATTTCTGGATTGAGCCCGATCAACCACAGCATGTGGTTTGCGGTACCGACCACGCAGTAGCCCAAGCCCTGGCAGCAGGTTGCCCCCCCGCGCGTGTTCACCAGACCTCGGGCATGATCCTTTCGCCGCATTTTTACGCGCCGCGTGTGATCGATCGCGCTGCAGAACGGCAAAAACATGGGCTGGCTACACAGCAGGCCGTTGGCGTGGTGATGTTTGGTGGCTATGGCTCTGACACCATGAAACGCATCGCAAAAAAGCTGCCCGATACCCCATTGATTTTGCTGTGTGGCAAAAACGCCAAGCTGGCCCAGTGGCTGCGTCGCCAACCTGCCGGGGTCGCCAGGGTCGTGGTTGAATTTACCGACGATGTGGGCTATTGGCTGCGTTTGGCCGATTTCTTTATTGGCAAACCAGGCCCAGCCAGTATCAGTGAAGCCGTCCACATGGGCTTGCCAGTGATCACCACGCGCAATGCCTGGACCATGCCACAAGAGCGCTGGAACACACAGTGGGTGGTGACGCAAGAACTCGGTGTGGTGGTGCGCAGCTTTAACGAGGTGCACACGGCGGTGGATACCATCGTGGACGGGTTGCCACAATGGCAAGCCAAGGTCCGAAAGGTGCAGAACCGTGCCGTGTTTGAGGTGCCTGAAATTCTGGCCAAGCTGCTCGGCTGAACAACTTTTACATTTGGTGGCAATTTACCGGTCGGTCCCATTCCTGATGACCAGGCCTTTTCCATCCGTTTTGGCACGGTGCTTGGCCGATGCCGCCACCGAGGCTACCTGTTCAGCATTGGTAAATTGATGCGCAGCCACTCTGACGGCACCGATGGACAATGTTGTTAAGGGAAAAAACCTCGACACGCCAAACCGGTCTTCGGCCTGAATGCCGCCGGCCGCACGGGCTGGCTCATCAAACAAGGCCACCGCCTGTTGTGCAAATTCATCAATGATTTGCAGGCATTGTGTTTGCCAGTCGTCACTTTGGTACAGCAAAATGAAGTCGTCACCGCCCACGTGTCCGACAAAATCACGCCGAGAGTCGCAGTGTGCCTGCACCAATCTGGCCAGCAGGCGGATCATTTCGTCGCCACGCCAATAGCCATATTGGTCGTTGAACGGTTTGAAGTTGTTCAGGTCGGCATAACAGGCAACAAACCCCATGCCACTGGCCAGCAGGCGCTCAATGTGTTGGGTAATAGGAATGTTGCCTGGCAAAAATGTCAGCGGGTTGGCATGGCGTGCTGCCTCTATACGCGTTTCAGTGACCGAGCGCACCAGTTGCTCGCCGGTGCCCAGACCCATGTAACGGCCGTTTTCAGTGACGATAAAACCATCGGCCAGGTAACGTTGGTCGTCAGAGGTCAGAATACCGACCAACTCATCAATGTTGTGGCTGCGCTCGATCAAACGCGGCTCCAGGTTGGCGTGCAGCATGCACGATTTGTGGCCCCATATCTCGCGGTAGTACAGCTTGCTGTACTCGTTCATGAAGGCACTGCGGTTGATGATGGCGACCGGACGGGCCTCATCCAGCACGGCAATGGCATGAAGCTTGGGATGAGTAAACAGAATCCGCGCCAATTGGTCATTGGTGGTGTCCAAACTGACCGTTGGCGCCGATATGACGGCCAGACGGCTCAGCGTTGCGGCACATGGCGCACGCTGCGGCTCAGGAAAGACGGCCACCGTTTGGTCGCGGACGACCACCATCGCTGGTGGATCAATCTGCTCATGTGGTAGCCGCGCCGGTCGGCCTAAAAAGAACCCCTGGCCATACTTGATGCCCAGGCCCCGCAAAACGCGCAAATCGTCCTCGGTTTCAATGCCCTCGGCAATCAGTGCCGTGTCAAAGACCACGGCAATTTGCTGCAACGCCTGAATGGTTTTGAGCTTGTCAGCGTGCTGGCTGATCGACTTGGTGAAGTATTTGTCAATCTTGACAAATTCGGGCTTGATCTGCGACCAAAGGCGCAGGCTAGAGCGCCCGTCGCCAAAGTCGTCCAACGCCAGCGCCACTCCGGCGGCGCGAACCTGTTGCACCATCGCGGCCAGGTAGTCCATGTCCAACACCCGCTCATACTCCGTAATTTCCAGCACCAGCATGCGGGGCGACACCCCCATGGCACCCAGCAGGGCCAGCAAACTGTCGCAGCCACATTGCCGGATCAACTTGAGCAGGGCATCGGCGCTGATGTTGACAAACAAGCGACCAGGCTGGTTCAAGCTGCCCCATAAATCAAGTGCCACCGACACACAGTGGTTTTCAAATTCGCTGTTGAGGTTTTCGTGCGCGGCCGCCAGCAACAATGTATCGGGCGTATGAAAAGAGGTGTTCACCGGGCCCCTGATCAAGGCTTCGTGTGAAAAAATTGCACCATCCCCCAATGCAACGATGGGCTGGAATACCGGATAAAGATTTTGGCGCCGCAGCAATGCGGCAAGTGGACCACGCCCTTTTATGACGGCTTCAGATACCAGGGCAGATGCCACCGACTTGACATCTTTGCTAAGCCGGTGGCCCTGATCGTCTGACAGCAATTTGATGGTGATGGCCGCGGTAGACGGGGACTGCACACTGTGGTTCATTGAATGCCCGCTCCATGATGACGGATTTGAAGTCTAGGAATATTCAATGACGGTTGTGTGACACCGGGCGGATGCAGGACCATTGGCTTTGGCAGGCTAGATCTTGAAGTGGCGTGCTGAAACGATATAAACTATATACCTCGTTTTTTTAAGAAAGCCTCATCATGCCATCCACCCCAACAAACACGCCTGCCACTGCGCCAGCGGCAGCCAAGGCCGCAGCATTGAGCCTGTCCAGTGCCATGCAGACTCCAGCGACAGCCACGAAAGCATTGACACCCAAACGCGCCAGAACTCCCGCAAAAAAAGTGGCAGCACCCAAAGCAGCCACCACGCCAAGTGCCAAAGTAACTGCCCCCGCTGCCGCCAGTAAAGTTGCCAAGCCGGCCCCCAAATTCGAAGCCAAAGCAACCAAGGTTCCCGATGTGAAGCTGAAAGCTGACAAATTGCTCAAGGACAAAAAGCCAAAACTGGTGCGAGACAGCTTCACCATTCCCAAACTTGAATACCTGATCCTTGACCAGCTCAAGCAGCGTAGCGGCACGCTTGGCACCGTGGCCAAAAAAAGCGAACTGATCCGCGCTGGCATCAAAGCCCTGGCAGAAATGCCTGATGCCAGCTTTCTGGCAGCGATCAAGGCGGTCCCGACGATCAAGACCGGTCGGCCGTTGAAAGACTGACTCCCTCGGCCCATCGCTACCATCCATCACGCGATGCGGTGTGAATTTCCCTGAACGAGGGTGGTTTTAATCAATTTGTCACCTTGGCCCCCTAAGCTGGGCCAATGTCTGCCATTGAACTTTTTGAAATCGGAAAATCGTGGGGCACCAGTGTGGCGCTGGCGGCCATCAGTCTGCGTATCGAGGCGGGCACGTTTTGCGTGCTGCTGGGGCCATCCGGCTGCGGCAAATCGACCACGCTACGCATCATTGCCGGCCTGGAGACGGCCACTTCTGGCCAGGTCTTTATCGACGGTCGTGATGTCACACAGGTGCCACCCGCACAACGTGGCATTGCCATGGTGTTTCAGAACTATGCGCTGTTTCCACACCTGACGGTTGCCGACAACATCACCTTTGGCCTGTCAGTGCGCAAAACACCGGCCCTTGAATCCGCCAAACGCCTGAAAGAAACCGCTGCGCTGCTGGGGCTTGGGGCTCTGCTGACCCGCCGTCCGGGTCAACTGTCTGGAGGCCAGCAGCAACGGGTGGCGCTGGCACGCGCGTTGGTGGCACAAGCCAAAGTCTGCCTGATGGATGAGCCCTTGTCGAACCTCGATGCCCAACTGCGCCAGGACATGCGCCGCGAGCTGCGTGACATCCAGCGCCAACTGGGTCTGACCCTGGTGTATGTGACGCACGACCAATCAGAGGCCATGAGCATGGCTGACCAGGTGGTGCTGATTAATCGGGGCCATGTGGAGCAGGTGAGCGCGGCTCGCGAGCTGTATGCCCAACCGGCCTGCACCTTTGCCGCGCGCTTTATTGGCACGCCGCCGATGAATTTGCTGAAACTGGAAAACGGCTGCATTGCTGGCAGTGATGTGAGCGTCAACGTCCAGGCCACCACGCTGGGCATACGCCCGGAATCCATCCGCTTGCAGGCCAATGGCGTGCCCGCCGTGGTGCAAAGCATCGAATATCTGGGCGCTGACCTGGTGCTGCATTGCCGTGTTGGCAGCCAGCCGCTACTGGTGCGACTGGATGGACAACACAGCGCCACCGTTGGCGACCAGGTTCATCTGCACTGGACCGCGACAGACAGCCATGGCTTTGATCACACCGGTCTGCGCATTCGCTGACTGAGCAAGCTTATGCAACGATGACATCACCCGTGCGTCATGCGTTTGACATAAGCGCCCGCCAAACTCTCTAACTTCCTATTGATTGGAGTCATTTCCCATGTCTGTCCGTCTGTTTTCCCTGAGTGCTGTGGCAATTGCCACCACCCTGACCCTGAGTGCTTGTGGCGGCAATGCTGACCCGATGCCATTCCAGACCCTGAACGGCCAGGCGCCGCTGGTGATTGGCCACCGTGGTGCTGCCGGTTATTTGCCTGACCACACGCTGGAAGGCTACCTCAAGGCGATCGACATGGGGGCGGACTTCATCGAACCCGATCTGGTGGCCACCAAAGATGGGGAACTGATCGCCCGCCACGAGCCCAACATCACCGGTACCACCGACGTAGCCGGCCGCCCCGAATTTGCCAGCCGCAAGACCACCCGCAAGGTCGATGGCGTGGATGAAACCGGCTGGTTTGCCACCGACTTCACACTGTCCGAGATCAAGACCCTGCGTGCCATCCAGCCCTTGAGCGACCGCAGCAGCGCCTACAACGGCCTGTACCAGATTCCCACCTTTCGCGAAGTGCTCAACCTGGCCAAAACCGAAGGCGCCAAGCGTGGCAGGACGATTGGCGTGTACCCCGAAACCAAACACCCCACTTACCATGAAGATGCGAACCTGAAGCTCGAAGATCGCTTGCTGGCCATCCTGGCCGAATACGGCTACACCAAGAAAGACTCGCCGGTCATCATCCAGTCATTTGAGACAGCCAACCTCAAGTACCTCAACACCAAGACCGACGTGCGGCTGGCGCAATTGGTGGATGGCGACGACTACGACTTCAAAACCGGTGCAGTGAGCTTTGCCGCCCCCTATGACCGCCCTTACGACTGGACGCGCGCTGGCAAGACCGAACTGTTTGGCTCCATGGTCACGCCTGCCGGCCTGGCTGAGATTGCCAAGTATGCCGATGGCGTCGGCCCCTGGAAGCCCTACATCATCCCGGTCAAAGGCACCTATGGCAGCGACGGCAAGATGGTGGACGTGAACAAGGACGGCGCAGTCAATTACATGGATGCCAGCTCGGCGGCAGCCACCACGCTGATTGCCGAAGCACACAAGCTGGGCCTGACCGTGCATACCTGGACTTTCCGCAACGAAGCCAAACGCCTGAGCTTTGACCTCAAGGGAGACCCCAAAGCCGAGTATCTGTTGTTCTATCGTGCCGGCATTGATGGCCTGTTCTCTGACTTTTCAGACACCGCAGTGGCCGCGCGCAAAGACTATTTGAAAGAGTTGGGCCGCTAAGCGCTGGCTGGCGGGGGCAGCTGAACACCCCAAGGTCCAGCCTTACCCTGATGGCAGGGCTGGCCCGGGCCGGTGTTGCACTGGGACGCCCACAACGGCCATGGCTTTGATCACAACGGCCTGCGCATTCACTAGTTTCAAAACCCACCCAAGGAAATTCACCATGAACCGAAAGAACTTTCTCCAGACAACTGCAAAATTTATAGCTGTCAGCGCACTCTACATGGGGGCTGCAGGTCAATTGAATGCACAAACACCGGTGGACGTGCAGTTTTTCTACCCGGTGGCCGTAGGCGGCCCGATTGCCAAAACGATTGACGGCTTTGCCGCTGGCTTCATGAAAGACAACCCGGCTGTCAAGGTCACCCCCATTTACGCTGGCAGTTACCAGGACAGCATCGTCAAGGCGCTGACGGCCCACAAATCCGGCACACCGCCGGTCACCTCGGTGCTACTGTCCACTGACATGTTCACCCTGATTGACGAAGACGCGGTGGTGCCGTTTGACAACTTTGTCAAAACCGCTCAAGACAAAGCCTGGCTGGCCAGTTTTTACCCAGCATTCATGCAAAACAGCCAGACTGGCGGCAAAACCTGGGGCATTCCGTTCCAACGCTCAACCGTGGTGATGTACTGGAACAAGGATTTGTTCAAACAGGCTGGCCTGGATCCCAACAAGGCTCCGGCAACTTGGGCCGAACTCAAAGACGCTGCCACCAAGCTGACGCAAAAAGACGCCAGTGGCAAGGTCAGCACCTGGGGCGTGCAGATTCCGTCGAGCGGCTTCCCCTATTGGCTGTTTCAGACACTGTCGACCACCAATGGTGCGATTTTGGCCAACGAGGCTGGCACTGCGGTCAAGTTTGACGACCCCAAGGTGATCGAAGCCCTGCAGTACTGGGTTGATCTGGGCAAAGCCGGCATTCACCCGCCCGGCGTGGTTGAGTGGGGCACCACCCCGAAAGACTTTTTTGAGAAAAAGGCCGCCATCATTTTTACCACCACCGGCAACCTGACCAACATCAAGACCAACGCCAAGTTTGACTTTGGTGTCGGCATGATTCCGGGCAACGTGCGCAAAGGCTCACCCACGGGTGGTGGCAACTTCTATATTTTCAAGAAATCCAGCCCGGCGCAACAGCAAGCAGCGTTTGAGTTTGTCAAGTGGATCACCCAGCCCGAGCGCGCTGCGCAATGGAGCATGGACACCGGTTATGTGGCGGTATCGCAAGCCGCCTACGACACCCCCATCCTCAAGCAATATGGCAGCAGTTTCCCGGCTGCACTGGTGGCGCGTGACCAGTTGCCAGTGGCCGTGGCCGAGCTGTCCACGCACGACAACCAGCGTGTCACCAAGGCGCTCAATGACGGCCTGCAGGCGGCACTCACCGGCGGCAAGAGTCCGGCCCAGGCCATGAAAGATGCCCAGGCCGAGGCTGACCGCATCCTGCGAGCTTACAGGTAAGCCCCGAGCAGATCCACCCCGAAATATGCAGCAGCGCCGGGTACAAGCCCCCATCCCTGCCTTCCCCCAGCGGGGGAAGGAGCAAACACAGATCGCCAGGCAACCTGGAATGCTGGTGTTTCTCCCAACCCCGCTGGGGAAGCAAATCCTGACATCTGACACGCTGGTATTTCTCCCTCCCCCGCTGGGGGAGGGCAGGGGTGGGGGCTGGTTGTTTGGCAAGAGTGTTTCACCTTAGGCCATGCGCACGGGCTATATCTGGCTGATGCTGCTGCCGGCGCTGCTGCTGCTGCTGGCCTTTACCCATTGGCCGGTGGCAGCCACGCTGATGGACAGCTTTTACTCGACCCCCAAAGGCGCGCGCGCCAGCGTCTGGGTGGGGCTGGAAAACTACCAACTCTTGCGGGCCGACCCGGTGTTCTGGAAGGCGTTGTCAAACAACCTGTGGTTTGCCGGCATCACCATTCCGGCCTCCATCGGTTTGGCGCTGGTGATGGCACTGTGGGTCAACGAGCGCATCGCCGGGCGTGCCTGGCTGCGCATGGCCTACTTCACGCCCACCGTGCTGCCGATGATTGCGGTAGCCAACATCTGGCTTTTTTTCTACACCCCGCAATATGGCTTGCTGGAGCAAATCAGCGGTGCCTTGGGCTTGCCGTCGCACAACTGGCTGGGCAGCCCTGCGACGGCTTTGGGAGCGGTCACCGCAGTTGCAGTCTGGAAAGAGGCCGGATTCTTCATGATTTTTTACCTGGCTGCGCTGCAAGGCCTGAACCCCAGCCTGCGCGAGGCCGCGGCCATTGAGGGCGCGTCGCGCTGGACCTTTTTCTGGCGGGTGCAGTGGCCGCTGCTGATGCCCACCACGCTGTTTGTGCTGGTCAATGCGTTCATCAACGGCTTTCGCATGGTGGACCACCTGTTTGTGCTGACACACGGCGGGCCGGACAACGCCTCGACGCTGCTGCTGTTCTACCTCTACCAGGTCGGTTTTGGCTTTTGGGATACGGCGTATGCCTCGGCCATCACCGTGGTGCTGGTGGCAATTTTGGCGAGCACGGCACTGCTGCAGTTTTTTGTGCTCGACCGCAAGGTGTTTTACCAATGAGATGCCTGCCATGAGCCACAACGCCGCACAGCGCCTGGCATTCAATGAGCCGGGCTGGCTAGACACGCTGGCGGCCTGGCTGCTAGCGCTGCTGTGGGTGTTGCCACTGCTGTACGCGGTGTGGACGGCCTTTCACCCTGCCGAATATGCCACCCGGTTTGACATGGCGGCCCCACTGACGCTGGCCAACTTTGGCCGCGCCTGGCAGGCAGCACCCTTTGCCCGCTACTTTTTGAACACCGCCTTGCTGGTCGGCATGATTCTGTGCGTACAACTGGTGCTGGCCACCCTGGCCGCGTTTGCCTTTGCACGCTACCGGTTTCGGGGACGCCAGCTGGCGTTTGCCCTGGTACTGGTGCAGTTGATGGTGATGCCCGACATTTTGGTGGTCGAAAACTACAAAACCATGGCGCAACTGGGCCTGATTGACTCGCTGCTGGCCATCGGGCTGCCCTACTTTGCCTCAGCTTTTGCGATTTTTCTGTTGCGCCAGACCTTTATGAGCATCCCGCAGGAGCTTGACGATGCGGCGCGGGTGGAAGGGGCCAGCGCCCTCCAAATCCTGTGGCGGGTGTATGTGCCGCTGGCCAAACCGGTGTACGTCGCGTTTGCGCTGGTGTCGGTCAGCTTTCACTGGAACAACTTCCTTTGGCCGCTGATCGTGACCAACAGCGTCAATGCACGACCGCTCACGGTGGGGTTGCAGATTTTCTCGTCAGTCGATCAGGGCATAGACTGGTCCATCATCACGGCTGCGACGCTGTTGAGTTCAGCGCCGCTGCTGATTGCCTTTTTGCTTTTTCAACGTCAATTTGTCCAAAGCTTTATGCGAGCCGGTATCAAATGAAACTAATTACCTGGAACACCCAATGGTGCTGCGGCCTAGACGGTATCGCCAGCCCCGAGCGCATCGTGGCCGAGGCGCGCGCCATGGCCGATTTTGATATCTTGTGCCTGCAAGAGATCGCCAGCGGCTTTGCCGCCATGCCCGGCCAGCCCGGCAATCAGCCGGCACGCTTGCAGGCGCTGCTGCCGGAGT
>JFJP01042287.1_pt1 | contig 10256 bp, 6 predicted proteins | sample 431651 | NCBI WGS metagenome assembly JFJP01 (sample SAMN02602958, study PRJNA72255) | Microbial mat metagenome, whole genome shotgun sequencing project. | biome: fresh water; feature: sink hole; material: water; isolation source: purple microbial (photo- and chemosynthetic) mats found in... | reverse complement strand
GGATGATAGCGAGGTGTTATACGACGTGGCGATGACGATCCCATCATAGATGGATGATAGCGAGGTGTTATACGACGTGGCGATGACGATCCCATCATAGATGGATGATAGCGAGGTGTTATACGTTGCCGTGCCGGCGACTGGCTTTGTCTGATAGGTTTTCGACTTTGCGGGCTTCGGGGTCGTGAACGGCTTCGAGATCGTGAACGGCTTCGAGATCGTGAACGGCTTCGGGGTCGTGAACGGCTTCGGGGTTTGCAAGTTCTCATAAGTTTTTTGTAAGTAGGGCCTTGAGGTTTGATTAATCTATTTGTCAGAGGATTTCTCGTAGGAAACATGAAAAAGTCATTGCATGCGTCTCTGTTCATTTTCTTTTTCTTTTTATACACATAAAATAAAATTTTATGATGATAACATTGGATTAATGTTATTCTCAATATCTTCAATTGGTTGCTTGCATGTTTTATGCAACCAATACTTGCCTTTTTCCAACTCTCCCCATATTTTAATGTAATGTTGTTTCACTACACTTCTATTGCTGATTGCATGATTGGGACATTCTTCTTTGCACCATTCTTTGAAATGTGAATATAAAATTGCAGGTGTAAGACGTGCATCTTTCTTTTCGAAAATACATTGTTGTTCGAATTGGTGATATAGATCGTTCTCTCGTTTGTACATATCGGTTGCAGCTTTAACTTTATCAGGTATGAATTGTTCAAGTTTGTTAATGGTTTTCCATCGTTGAATAAGGTACCAAGAGAGTGGTTGAATCATTTTGGGTATTTTGTCGGTGAAGTTTCTGTCCATTGGAAATTTTTTCTGAGCAATTTGTTCCTCATAATCTTGAGGGCATTCGTTATCTGGTAAAAAAGTGCTTTCAAACGGAATAACTCTAATACGATTCCAAGTGGCTTTTTCAGCATCTTTTATAGCTGGTAATTTATTACATATCATGTGTAATTTGAAAAGCGGTTGAATTTCACTCGTTTCTTTGCCTCTTTGAAACAGATCTCTCGCCCAGAACGAATCATTTCCTGTCAACGCTTTCAAAATTCCTGAACTTATCACTTCATCTTGATTTGGTTCATCCATAACAGCCCATCTCACTCCATTTCCAGCTCTTGCGAGTTCAGGATTAGCAGCGCCGGTTTGTGTTTTCTTGCCGGTAATGATTGTTGTATTAAATTTAACAGCTAAGCGTCCTAACATTTTTTCAAATAATGTTTGAGTTACAGTTTTTCCATTGTTGCCTTCGCCAGTCCAAAACAGTATCACTTTATCATGATTTCCGCCAACAAATACCTGGCATGCTTGATTTAAAAAGTAATCTCTAACATCAGAATCTGGAAAAACTTTTTGAAAAAACTCATCAACTTCAATAACATCTGGATGATCGATAGATCTGTAATCAATGTATTCGATTGGAGTAGAGTTTGAAATGTAATCTTCAGGATTGCCATCTCTAAAAATATCATTATAAAAATCATAAACACCGTTTTTGAACGCTACTAAATATGGATCTTTGTTTAATAAATTGTAAAATTCTGGATTGTAGAACACTTCCTGTGATTCTCTCATCACATGATTTTTAAATGGAGTGCTTTTACATTGTTTAATTAAATCGCTAATTTTCTTCAATCGCTTCTCAAACTCTTTTTTGTTTTCTTTTTCTTCATCTGTTGCATTCCATTGAATTTCGTTTCTTTTTGCTGTCAATTGCTTAATTATAATTCCATCATTCGACGATATTCGCTCTCTTAATGCAGTCCCAGAATCCAATTGTTTCCACACGTGATCTTTAAAATGATACCATTCCTTTGTTGAAATTGACGTGCATATAAATTCATTTCCATATTCGTTGTATAAAATTTTTGCAACATCAGTATGACACCCATTCACCGCTTCGACAATCAAATGATTCGATTTTTCATTAACCATCTGTTCATACATTTCTGGACTGTCTTGTTTTGCGTAATACTTCAAAGTCCCAATTGTGAATTTATTCGGACGCATACTCTTATGCCATAATGAAAAACACTCACTTTCATCAAACTTATCGCTTCTTTCAGAAAATTCTAACCACGTCGTTAAACCATCATCATCTCCTTGTGTTATATTCCAAAGACAATATCCAACTCTTAACCACGTTGCTCTATCGTCGGCTCTGTTATCTTTGAGCATAGAAAGGAGAATTTGAGCTTCTTCCAAGGCTTTATCAACAGATAATTGGTCATATTCTTTTCTTTTACTTTTAATTTTTTGAAATTCTTCAAACAATGGTGTGATAACACTTGGTTTAGGATGATAATAATACAAATCTGCTCTATTATATAGTGAAATTGATAAAATTCTTGGAAGCACTTTCATTACACAATTATGGCATGATATCTTATCTTCTCCGACGTATGTATTGCAAACATAATCACCTAATGCGTCTTCGAATGTCAATTCTGTAACATTTTTTCCAAAACATTTAGTTGCTTTGTATGCTATGTTGTTTTGTTTTTTTGACCCATACAATAACCAATGAACACTTATGGAATTCGTGTCGATAAAATCTTTAGCTCCAATATCGTCAAAGATGTTTGGAATTAATTTTTTGACAATTGGAATAATATAAACTTCTTGTACTTTTTTATCCAGAAAAATTTTTGGAAAATGAAGATGAAAGCCGTTTTTAATATATTTTTCTCCTCCTATCTCCGTCTCATAAGGTTCTTTCTCTAAAAGCACACACGTATACGCCTCGTCTTTTGGATTATTTACAACTTCTTTAATTGCTTTTTGATAAGCCGAAATCACTGCCATCGCTTGTTTGTCTGTGTATAAACGGTTTGTAAGATTTGATAATGGAATTGTGGATTTTTTAACTCTCAGATCGATATCAACAAGGATTGGTGTTTCTTTACCAGGATTTTCAGCTAGATATACTGATTGATTTAATGAAATAGCTTTCAAATAACGCTCCCAAAGTTCTTTCATTCTTGATCCTGCCGAAAAAACACCTCTGGGACTTCCCATTGATACATGTGTATGAGTTGGATCATTTGGTGCTTTTAATTCTTTCAAAAAATCATTAAGACCACTTTTTTGAGGGTCAACTTCTTTATCTTTTTTTAAAATTTTAACAATTTCTTGATTCGGAGACATCTTTATTATTCGATATTCTTTCAGCTAACTCTTTTTTCAATTTTTTTTTAAACCGTTTTGGGTTTTTCATTTTTTATGATTCGCATCATTGAAAATTTACTCATTCGTACTCATTCATCCATTAACTGAACGACAGAGCTGCAAGAGTCGCACCTTTTTTCTTGAACTCGTTCCGGCTCGTTGTATTCAACTTCCTGAATTTTTGAAACAAGAAAACTTTTAAATTTTTGCGAATCGTTCTCTTTTTTTCGAATCGTTATTTTAAAAATTTCACTTCCATTCCAAAAATTTTCAAGATCACCGCATTCAACTAACCTAAATGATGGTTTTACCTCGTCTTTTTTAATTAATTTGAAACTCTTAATTGCTTCACGAGCTGCGTTGTCTTTTGCCTTTTTTATTGTCAATCCTTTACCCTCAAATGTTGAGCCTTTGAATACACATTCTATAATAAACATTGGAGAGTGACTGGGTCCCTCTTTATTCATGATATTAAAAACTGGAAAAGGTGTAATCGTTTTCTGACAAAACTCATTCAGAAAACCAATTGGGTTTAGAACCGATGATAGTTTTGTATCTGTCATTGTTTATCATATTTCTTTCAAATCTTTAAATGAAATCTTGGATTCGGTACTGTCTGCATTTCAGTTTATTAAAAATTGTATGATTGATTTATATGGTTGGACTCCATCCATATTATACTTCAATATCATCTACCAATTTAATACGTAATACAACATTTCTCTTTTCCTTCTTAATACCATTGATTCTAAATTGAAATCTATCTTTTATCTCAAAACCCTTACTTGTAAATAACGCTTTAGCAATTGCCATGAAGTCTCTATCTGATACTCCTCTCAATCCATAATTATTTTTATACTTATCTTTCAAATCATTTAAGGATACAACATCTTCTATTTGATTAGTAACTTCAACATTCTCAAATATCCAATCAGCAAGCTCGTTATTCGTTGTTAATTTTTTTGGAATTGGAATAGGAACTCTACTTGGACTCTGAATACATTTAGAACCTGAAGAAGAACCTACATTTTTATCATCATCAAAATTAAGTTTTTTACGTTCTTTTGATGGGCCTGCTACTTTTTCCATTTTGATTGGACTTGGTGTTTCGCCAATCATTTCGTAATCATTTGAAAGACTTTCAATGTCAAACGCATCTGGAATGAGGTGATCAATATACTTTAACGTATTTGACCCTACGGGCGGGACCTGAAGGGTCCAATCCAAAAGATCCTTAACGGCTTTATTCAATTTATCTATTTCGACATTATAGTGCTTCACAACAGCCTCAACTAACGGTTTTAAGATATTGATATGTAAATTAAAATTTTCAGTATTTTTATGAATTTTGCTTCTAAATGGTGCTATTAATTCTTTAATTCTTGCTTCAACTTGTTTATAATTAGAAACTTGATATATAGCCACAAAATATACACGTGCTTCAGGATGAACCCCTGAAGAGCCTGTGTTGTATTGACCAAGGCGCTTTTTGGCTGCTGCTCTTACAGAACAATTCTTAGCTTCAAAACCTCCAATTTTGAATTCGCCGTCTTTTGCGATAGATTGAGTTGTGACGATGTAAAAGTGTTGGTCTTTCAAACGTTCACGATGTACAATTGACAGGGATTCAAGGGTTAAAGCTCTGAAGTTTGCTATTTTGGCAGCCGCTTCTGCTTTTTCAACTCTTTCTTTCTCAATTTCAAGTTCTTTATCTTTAATAGCTAACTTCTCGAAACTTTCATTAAGCTGTTGTTCGATTTGATACGATCCATATTTACGAATTGATGGCAAAATAACTTCATACACAAGATCTTGAAATGCTTCAGCAAATTTAGCTTTGCTCTTCATGATCAAGGAATACAAGCCTGGCTCATTTACATAGACGGCCTTACCTTCATGATATGTCAATATTTTAGAGTTTATCGATCCTAATGAGTTGCAATTAATTTCTAATTGCAACTCATCTTTCAATACTTTCAGTTCTTTTTTATGTTTTTGTTTTACATGAAGATATAATGCTTGTTGAATGTTTTCATATCCTAGTACATCACAAACATCTCTACCACAAAAGTACGGATCATCAATCGTACCTGCAAGTTTGATGCGCGAAGCGCATCCGGCGCTGACCTGATGATCTTTATTATTTAATGTGATAGTCATGTATTCTCGACAATCTTTCAAATTAATAAGTGCATTCATTGTTTTTTGTTTTTTGGAATATCTTTAAAAACTTAAAATCATTTTATTTGCATATATTATAATTTATTATCAAATTTTTTTTAAATTATATTTTAATTTTAATTAAATTTTAAATTATTATCAATTTTTTTATAAATTGTGTTTATATTAAGGTAATATTATGGTTGGAGCCAGTGGAGCCAGTGGAGCCAGATAAAAGTTCAATCTTGCCGAAAAAAAAAGTAAATAGATTTTATTTCTTTTTTTTTTCGCAATTATCAGCTTTTATCTGGCTCCACCTGGCTCCACTGGCTCCAACCTTTTATCCTTCAATATCATCTATTAATTTTAATTTCAACACAACATTCTTTCAAATCTTTAAATGAAATCTTGGATTCGGTACTGTCTGCATTTCAGTTTATTAAAAATTGTATGATTGATTTATATGGTTGAGGCCAGTGAGGCCAAGTGAGGCCAGGTAAAAGTCCATTCTTGCCGATCTCTTATCTCGAAACCCTTACTTGTAAATAACGCTTTAGCAATTGCCATAAAATCTCTATCCGATACTCCTCTCAGTCCATGATGATTCTTATATTTGTCTTTCAAATCATTTAAGGATACGACATCCTCAATATAATTAGTAACCTCTATATTTTTTTTTGAGGGCAGTGAGGGCAACTGAGGGCAGTAAAAACCTGATAGTTACGGAAAAAAAAAGAAATTGAAATTTCATTTCTTTTTTTTTTGGCAAGAATGGACTTTTACCTGCCCTCAGTTGCCCTCACTGCCCTCAAAAAATATTTATGCTTCAATATCATCTATTAATTTTATTCGTACTACAGCATTTCTCTTTTCTATTTGTTTACCACCAATTCTTGTTCTATGCCGATCTCTTATTTCAAAACCCTTACTTGTAAATAACGCTTTAGCTATTGCCATGAAGTCTCTATCTGATACCCCCCTCAACCCATAATTATTTTTATATTTATCCTTCAAATCATTTAAAGATACAACATCCTCAATTTGATTAGTAACCTCCACGTTCTCAAATATCCAATCAGCCAATTCATTATTACCGCTAATAATGTCTTCTTTCCATTCACACATGCTCTTCGGAATATCAAATTTGCAAAGACCGTCGATGTTGCAATAATCCTTCAGATAATCCAAAAGACTTGATCTCCAATTTACAAAGTTCTCATCAATTTGAGGATCAATGATGTACGTATTTGTCTCAACATTATCATTTGCGCAATTTATAAATTTACTTCTCATTGGACAAACAAGCATTCTTTCCATGAACGCTTTATCCGTACTGTCAAATTTAGGACAATCGCCTTCATTAAAGACCATGATAATACCAGCTTGCCATGTAAATTTGAACTGATCTACTTTTCCAAATCTACGTCCTTCAACGACGTATTTACCGCCAGCTAGATTTTTGATAAGGCCTTCATCAAGTTTCATGTTTTTTTTGAGCTCATCAGCTAGCATGACACGTTTGCCCTTCAATGGTTCTAATCCGCCATCATGAGAATCTTTATCTTTGTCAAATGAAGCTTTACAAATGAATTTGGTGCTACTTTTGAGATAGTCGCCGAAAAAGACTCGTAACAGATTCAAAAGAGTAGATTTGCCATTGTTGCCGTCTCGTTTGTCCGTGAGAATCATGAATTTTTTGTCAAGTCTGAAACCGTGAAGGAGCGAAGCTATGAATGTAAGGAAAATATCTTTTTCAGTTTGAATAGGAAATAATTTATTGAAAAATAATTTGACATCTTCAATATGTTTTGAAGAAAGTTCGCTGTCGTATTTCCAGCCGCAATTTGTCATAGCGTAGTCCATTGGGAGTGTTCTACGTAGTGATTTAGTTGTGAAATCAAATACACCGTTTGAAGTGGCAAAATTATTTAAATTTTCATCAATATTATTTTCAAATTCATCGTCAATAATTTCTTTGACAAACATTTTCCTCAAGCTTTGAATGTTGGAATGCGTTTCGATAAATTTAGTTTCATGTTCATTTAAATTTGGAACATGTTTTTTAATTCGCGATTCAATCATTTTTTCGACGCGACCGTTATGTTCTTTTTTCCAAAGGCCACTTATTGAGCTGCAGACAAAAAGTCCGTCAAATGAACCGAGTTTAGAGTTGTCACTAAATTTAAAAGAGTCAACAATGCCAGGATGAGATTCAATTAAGTCTTGAATAAACTGCGATTCAGATCTTATTTTTTTGTCCTTATCATCAGATCCAAAATAATTAAAATTAGCTGTTTGACAATTCACTGTGATGTTGTACCGATCCTTAAATATTTGATAACAGCCAGGTCTAAGAGCGTCATTTAGAAGGACGTCGACAGCTTGTTTATTTCTGTTCATATTGCCCATTTGTTTATCATGAGAATGTTTAGTGATGTATGATCGTTTCTTGTCCCATGGATGTTTTATGCGGATACGATGTTCACCTCCTTTGTCGCTACGATGAACAAAATCGATGGTTTCAAGGTCTTTAAGAATGCATTTAGAGTCTTCGCCAAATTCAGGATGGATAACAGAAAGGTCATATTGAATGTCAACAGAGTTTTGAAGATAGCCGAGTGATTTCCGTTCAGCGGGTGTGTTCGGCCCTTCGGGCCGCGCCCGTAGGGTAGAAGAGGCAACCATATTAGATTGTGTAACTTCAATGTCTTTTTCTTGACCGTCAGTTGTGTGTACTGAAAAGATACGGGTGTCGCCCTTTTCTTTGATGTCTATGATCTGATCAATGTTTTCGAATGTTTTGAAGACTTTGAAATCATCAATCAAAATTTCAGTATTTGCGGTAATTTTATGTTCAGGTACAGGCCCTCCGACATCAGAAGCTATTTGAGATTGTTTGAAATTTTTCAATTTATTTTTACTCAGATGTACAAGTGTACCAAATGTAACTTTGCCTTTACTTTGTTTATAAATTTTCTCGACGTCTTTTAAATCCGTATATTTGTCAGATCGTTGTGAAAATTCATCAGCAAGACGAAGTGCATTAAATCCATTTTTGTTTCCTGTTTCAGCAATGGCCCATATGATACGAATCCAATCTTCATAATTGTCAGCATAAGAGTCAGGAATGCCGTCCAAAATATGACTTAATGTATCTTCATTAACAGTGTTTTTATCGTTAATTTTTTCATTTAAACAATATTGACTATCTTGTATTTCTTCAATAATTTCAGGGGCTAACATGTCAATCAAAAAGGAAGGCATATGAACAGGTGTTGAAAGATCTGAATTATTTCGACAACAAATTTGTTATCAGATAGGATGTCAATTTTAACAACTTTAGGGCCGCATAGCGGCCCCGGGCGCAGCGAAGCTGCGCCATCTGTCTCTCCAAATATGGAGCTGGCGAGTTTTTGTATACCAGATGCCAAATGACGATTGTATTTGAAGTAAAGATGAAGACCTCCGCTTTGAGTTTGAACAGTAGGAATGTTCATGGATTTCAGTACGCTATATTGATTGCAGAGTATATTCCATGCTTTAACGCCACATAAATATTTGTCAGCGGATTCGTTGGGTTTGAGAAGATCACAATCAATAACCATAAGGTCGTTAACTCTACCGCATAAGATACCGTAATTTGAATTTCCGATTCTTTGAGGAACGCGTTTGATTAAAGAGTTCCATTTAGCAATACAAGGACGTTTTCCAATGCAAGGAAAAGTGATGCAATTATTAATATATTCATTCATTTTATATTATAATCCGCTACCTTTAAGCGCCTTTCAGGCGCTCGGCGTGCTGCGCACGCTAATCGATTTTTTACTCTGTTTCACAAAGACGTCCTATCCAACAACACTTTTGATGCCAAATGCTCCCACACTGTCATTCCTCATAACTATTACATGTCATCAGGCGACCTTCCAGAAATAAATCCAGAATCAATGCCATCACATCTGATTGTGGAAGTAGCTGTGACTAAAAGAAAGTTTGGAGAGGTGAAAGGAAAAAAGATTAAAATATCGGATTTGAATCAAGAGGAGTTGAAACAAGTGAGCGCGAAGCGCCGGCGCCGTAGGCGCATTGAGCAAGTGTTGGAAACGAAGTGGGGTAATTCAGGAAAAGGAACGCCAGTGTTAGAACAAATATTAGAAGCAAGTTTTGTAATAGCTTCACACAAAAGAAGGATTTGGGATTTAGATCAATTCAAATTTACATGGCAAGCTGGTATCATCATGGTCTTTAATGAAGGCGATTGTCCTAAATTTGACAGTACGGATAAAGCGTTCATGGAAAGGATGTTGGTATGTCCGATGAGAAGTAAATTTATAAATTGTGCAAATGACAATACTGAGACAAATACGTACATCATTGATTCTCAGATTGATGAGAATTTTGTGAATTGGAGATCGAGTCTTCTTGACTATCTGAAGGGCTATTGCAAGATTGATGGACTTTGCAAGATGGATGTTCCGAAGAGCATGTGTGAATGGAAAGAAGACATCATCAGTGGCAACAATGAATTGGCTGATTGGATATTTGAGAACGTTGAGGTTACTAATCAAATTGAGGATGTTGTATCTTTAAATGATTTGAAGGATAAATATAAAAATAATTATGGATTGAGAGGAGTATCGGATAGAGATTTCATGGCGATAGCGAAAGCATTATTTACGAGTAAAGGTTTTGAAATAAAAGAAGTTCATCAGTTTAGATTGAATGGTTTGAAAAAAAAACAACGTAATGTTGTATTGCGATTAAAGTTACTTGATGACATAGAAGCTTAAATTTTATTATTTTTGGAGCCAATGGAGCCAATGGAGCCAGTAAAAACCTGATAGTTGGGGAAGAAAAAAGAAATTGAAAAACTATTTCTAAAAAATTTCACAACTATCAGGTTTTTACTGGCTCCATTGGCTCCA
>JFJP01030293.1_pt1 | contig 10256 bp, 12 predicted proteins | sample 431651 | NCBI WGS metagenome assembly JFJP01 (sample SAMN02602958, study PRJNA72255) | Microbial mat metagenome, whole genome shotgun sequencing project. | biome: fresh water; feature: sink hole; material: water; isolation source: purple microbial (photo- and chemosynthetic) mats found in... | reverse complement strand
TGACTACCTTGCCCATGTCCTGCGCGGGGAAATGGAAAAACTGCATGAAGATTGATTCTATTGTATCAAATTTAAATGCGATTGCCCTGCCCAGTGAAGTCGGCTATATCCGGTTGGCGGGCGAGATGGGCGTCGGGCGTGGAGATTTGGAGAATCTGGCGATTCAGCGGATCGTGCTTTGAGGGCTATCGATGAATCCCGTTTGGTAAATGCTATCCATGGAGAAAGATGATGTCGGCTCAACGAAAAATTGACTGGATTTCAGTCGAAGAATATCTCGCTTTTGAAGAACACAGCGAGATCAAACATGAATATATTAATGGTGAAATTTACGCGATGTCTGGAGCCAGTATCCGGCATAACCAAATTACCCTCAATTTGGCAAGCCGATTAATCCATCATCTGCGCGGTTCACCTTGTCAAGCTTTTGTTGCCGACGTTAAATTGCATCTCAAGGAAGTCGGTGTCGAGATCTTTTACTACCCCGACTTGATGGTCTGTTGCGATCCGGATGATCGTGATCCGTATTACCGCACCCGTCCCTGTCTGATTGTCGAGGTGTTATCCAGTGGGACTGCTCGCACGGATCGACAGGAGAAGTTGTTTGCCTATAAGCGGTTGGAGAGTGTTCAAGGCTATTTACTACTTGAGCAGGAGCGAATGGGCGCAATCCTGCATTCGCGGGAAGCCGGCCAATGGCGACGAACCGAATTCAGTGATCCGCAAGATCAATTAACGTTGCCCTGTACAGGATTAACGGTTCAACTGGCGGAACTCTACGAAGGCGTCGGGTTGTAGTTTTGCGTTGCTCGCAATAAAAAACCCGGCATGGCCGGGTCTCCTGTTTGATAAAGCGGTTATCGCTTTAAACGGGACTCTGCTTCAGCGTCGACTGACTATCAGGAATCAGTGCGCAGCCGTGGCCGTAGTAATACTGCAAGGTCTGCCAGACTTCAAAAAAATACTGACGGGATTCTTCATCGCTTGCGACTGGCGGTTCAGCCTCGACGCCGGCCGGATCCAGCACCGCCAGGGTATTGCCCGGCGTTGGCAGGTGACGGGCGTCGAGCAGGGCGACGGCCTGATGGGCGTAGCCGCCGTTTTCCTGCTCGCCAACGCCAATCCGGTACAACCGGAATCCCTTCATCCGCGCCATACGCGGCAGATAGTGAAGCAGACGACGAGCCGCGCCATCATCGGCCGGGGCGGTCGCGCTGTCGTTAAAACCAAAGTCGGTATAGACCTGATCGATCCGGCGCAGCTCATTGGCTTTATCAGGATCGATTTGTTCAAACTGCTGGGCGATTTGCTGCAGAACACTGGGCATGATGCTGTACCTCGTTCAACCGTGGCCCGGTGGCCAGCCTCATGGTCTTGGGGGAATGCGCCGTGAGGGTGGATTCAGATTGTCAATGCGGAGATTCGCTTCTAAAGAGCATTGCCACAACCTGAATACGATTATTGTAGTCCATATTTAGTGATTTGGTAGGGAGGTGCGAAAAAAAATTTCGCATTGTGCAATTGCACAAAAATACCCCATTTCCTCCCCCATGACGGGGGAGGGTGCGGCGTTCAAGACGGCGCTGAATCAGCTCGGGCGACAGCTTCTTCCATCAATTTCTGCAACTCGCCGCTCTGGTACAGTTCCAGCGTAATGTCGCAACCGCCAATCAGCTCGCTGTTGATGTAAATCTGTGGGAAAGTCGGCCAGTCGGCGTAACGCGGCAGGTTGTCAAAGATGTCCGGGTCCTCCAGGATGTTGAAATAGGCGAAGGGCAGACCGGTGGCGGCCAACGCCTGGGAGGCGCGGTGTGAGAAGCCACAGCGCGGGGCTTCCAGGGTGCCTTTCATGTAGATCACGACCGGATTGGATTCGACTTGTTGCTTGATGCGTTCGAGAGCGTCCATTGATTGACCTCGTAGGGAAAGAATGCCTAACCATTGACCCGGGTTGCCGGGTCGACGTTCAGTTGCAGCCACAGTTCCAGCAGCGCCGAGTGCCAAAGCTTGCTGCCCAGTAGCCGGGTATGATGCGCCTCGGGTTCGGCCAGTAGGCGATCCAGATAAGTCCGCTGGAACAGGCCGCGCTCCCGACAGGCGCGGGAATTGACCGTGTCGCGCATGAATTCCAGGAACGGGCCACGCACGAACTTCAGCGCCGGTACCGGGAAATAGCCTTTGGGTCGGTCGATCACGGCGTCGGGCAACAAACCCCGGGCGATTTTTTTCAGGATATGCTTGCCGCCACTACCGATTTTCAGTTCCGGGGGCAACTGCATGGCCAGTTCAACCAATTCATGGTCCAGGAACGGCACCCGCGCTTCCAGTCCCCAGGCCATGGTCATGTTGTCCACCCGTTTCACCGGGTCGTCAACGATCAGCGTGGTCACATCCAGCCGCAACACCTGATCGAGATACTCCTCCGCACCCGGTTCCGCCAGCCGTTCCGCAATCAGTTGCGCGGTATAGTCGGAACCCTGCCACGCTGGCCCAACCGTTTCCAGAAATTCAGCGTGGTCGCGGTCGAAATAATGTTGGCAGAATCGCTCCAGATCAGTCCCGCTTTCCGCGACCATGCGCGGATACCAGAAATAGCCGCCGAACACTTCATCCGCGCCTTGGCCGCTCTGCACGACTTTGACGGCTTGCGAAACCTGCTCTGACAGCAGGAAGAAGGCAACCGCGTCCTGGCCGACCATCGGCTCGGCCATGCAGGTCACGGCTTCCGGCAAGCGTTTCAGCACCTGATCGTTGGGAATTAGATACTTGTGGTGGCGGGTCTGGTAGCGGGCTGCCACTGGATCGGAATATTCAAACTCGTTGCCCTTTTCTTCCGGCTGATCTTCAAAACCGACCGAGAAGGTCAGCAGATCGCGCACGCCGGATTCCGCCAGCAATGCGACCAGCAAGCTGGAATCCAGTCCGCCCGACAGTAAAACGCCCACCGGCACATCCGCGATGTCCAGCCGCCGCCGTACCGCCAGGCGCAGGGCGTCATGCACTACCTCAGTCCATTCCGCCTCACTACGCGGTTCCGCTGGACGCTGGGCGGTCAATCGCCAGTAAACCCGACTCCGTTCATGGCCCTGCGCGTCAATGGTCATTGTCGTCGCCGGAGCCAGCTTGCGGAGGCCTTGCAAAACCGTGTGCGGTGCCGGGATGACTGCGTGCAGGGTCAGTTGGTGATGCAAACCGACCGGGTCAATCGCGGTATCCACATCAGGCGCGACCAGCAGTGCTTGACTGTTTGAGGCGAAGCGGAACGCACGCGGCGTCCGGCTGTAGTAGAGCGGCTTGATGCCCAGTCGGTCGCGGGCGAGAAACAGAGTGCGTTCACGCAGATTCCACAGGGCGAAGGCGAACATGCCGATCAGATGCTCGACGCACTGCTCGCCCCATTCCGCATAAGCTTTGAGGATGACCTCGGTGTCGCCGCCGGAGAAAAAGCGGTAACCCTTGGTCTGGAGTTCCTGCCGCAGCTCCCGGTAGTTATAGATCGCACCGTTGAAGACCAGCGCCAGGCCCAGTTCCGGATCGACCATGGGCTGGTTGGAACGGTCGCTGAGATCGATGACGGACAAGCGGCGATGGCCAAATAGCAGCGGACCATCGGCCCATACGCCTTCATGATCAGGACCGCGCCGAGCCAGTCGCGCCAGCATTGCCGACATTAAGGTCAGGTTCGGGTTCTGACCATCTAGTGTCAATTCACCGCAGATGCCGCACATGGTTTCAAGAGGCTTTGCTTCCCGCTTCCGGTGGGAGAGCGGTGAGAAGTGAGGGTCTGTTTTTCAAGGGGTCAGAAATTTAGATTGGAGGCGATGGGTGGGCGGCCGGTGACACTGCGTGCTACCGAAATGGCGCGATTATAGACTTGAGCGCTGGGGACGTTGCCACTGAGCGTGACGGTGCCTTGGTTGGCGGTGACGTTAATGCCAGCGCCGGCGAGTTGCTGATCTTGCTTATAGGCGTCGTTGATCGCCGAAACGATTTCCGAATCGCTGAGTTTGGAGCCGGTGCGTCCACTATCGCTCAGGCTGGTGGTGCTGGCGGCGCTACTCTCATCACTGGAACCGCCGCCCATACTGACACAGCCAGCGGTGGTTAAGCCGGCCACTAGCGCGAGCGCGAAAGCAAGTTTGTTCATGGTCTATTTCTCCATAAGCTGGAACAGGGAGCGCGTGGAAGGACTGATGCCGGTTCCACGCCAAATTCGGTGGCAAGAATAACATACCCTTAGCGCCGATAACCCGCGTTGCATCGCCAAGGGGCGGAGGCTAGACTGGCCGGGTTTGTCGCGTTCGGCATTCGCTGGCGAAACTTCATGCCGTTAGAGGGTTCCAAATTGACGCGATTTTTCCATCACTCATCATCAAGGAGAGTACTGCATGGTTCACGAATTGCCCGCTTTGCCCTACGCCAAAAATGCGCTGGAGCCACACATCTCGGCGGAAACCCTGGAGTTTCACTACGGCAAGCATCATCAGACCTATGTGACCAACCTAAATAACCTGATCAAGGGCACCGAGTTTGAAAATCTGTCCCTGGAAGAGATCGTGCTGAAGTCGTCGGGCGGCATATTCAACAACGCCGCTCAGGTGTGGAACCATACGTTCTATTGGAACTGCCTGAAGCCGAATGGCGGTGGCGAACCGACGGGAGCGCTGGCGACGGCGATCAACCAGAAATTTGGTTCGTTCGCGGCGTTCAAAGAGGAATTCGCCAAGACGGCAATTGGCACCTTCGGTTCCGGTTGGGGCTGGCTGGTTAAGAATGCCGATGGTTCCGTGGAATTGATGAGCACCAGCAATGCGGGAACGCCAGCCACCTCCGGCAAGACAGCGCTGCTGACCTGCGATGTCTGGGAACACGCCTATTACATCGACTATCGGAACCTGCGTCCGAAGTACGTCGAGGCGTTCTGGAATCTGGTCAACTGGGATTTCGTCGCGCAACAACACGCCTGAACCTCGGGTTTAACGTCACACTCAAGGCCAGCATCATTTCAAGGATGCTGGCCTTTTTTAACGTCGGCTTTGGCTGTTCACAGGCATTCCGGCGGCGTACTCGCGGTGACGCTGTCGCCACAGTACAGCGGGCTGGTGGGCGGTGCATTCCAGCGTTCCTCCATCTGTTGGGTGAAGCGCGAGCGTGGGATGCCCCATTTGTCCTCCAGCTTTCCCAGCAGGCCGCTACGATGCCAGCGAATCACCGCCTTGGAGATCATCTCATACAAGCGTCCACCCCGTTCGTCCTGATGCACGGCCACCGCCCATGGGGTTGAATACAACGATGGCAGCACGGCTTCATAGCGCGTCGCCCACTCCGGTTCTTGCAACATGGCTTGGATGGCGATATCGCTGAAGACTAACCCAGCGCAGCGGCCATCACGTAACGCGGCCACCGCGTGATGGGTGCCATACAAGGGGATGACGTCGATGTCGTACTCAACAACGAGCGAGCGATTGAAGAAGGAATCCCGGCGCGAGCAAACCCGTCGGTTACGAAGGTCGGACCATTTCCTGAAATGCTCTGACCGTCGAGCTAACAAACCGAAGCCCGTTTCATAGTAATGAGGCAGCACCATGGTCACCTCTGCTCGTCGATCCGGGGTATCGGCAAAGGTGGCAATGATGACATCAACCCGTCGCTGCTCCAGGGCAGAGACCCGTTCAGCCGACAATACCGGCGTCATCTCAAGCTTTACGCCCAACTGGTCGGCCAGATCCTGGGCTAAATCAGGTTCCATCCCGATGATGTTTCCCGAGGCCTTGTCGAGCGAACCCCACAACCGCACATCGGTCTTGACGCCCACGACCAGTTTGCCGCTTTTTTGAATCGCTGCGAGCGCATCAGCCCAGGCCGGGTGAGCGGTCAGCCCGTAAAGCCCGGCCACTGCTAAGGACAACCGCACCCAACGTCCAAGTATGGCCTTCATGCCGTTGTCTCCAGTAAAGGATTTTCCCCAGCACTTGGGAGGTCGGTGGTCTGAGACTGATAGCACAGAGCGACGCAGGTGATGTCATCCGATTGCTCGACCCCGGCGGCAAAGGCATGGGTCGCCTGCACCGTTCGTTCTACGGCCTCGGTCGGGGTCGCAGAGGGTGCGCCGCTGAATAATGCTGCCAGCCGGTCCGAGCCAAACTCTTCATGGGCGGCGTTCATGGCTTCGGTCACGCCGTCGCTGAACAGGAGTAGGGTATCGCCGGGGCGGAGTTGAACGCTTCCCTGAGGGTAGGCGACGCCCGGAACGATGCCCGGCGCGACACCGCCGAGTACGGGCAGATACTCCTCGCGGCCATCCGCATGCACCAGCAAGGGCGGAGGATGTCCGCCGTTCACATAGCGCAGCAACCCGGTCGCCGGGTCGAACAGGCCGTAGAACAGAGTGACGAACATGCAACTGTCGTTGTCCTCGCAGAGTTCGTTGTTGACCTTCGCAATGACTTCGGACAAATCCAGCGATCCCTGCATCGCCGTGGCTCTCAGGAGGGTTTTCGCCATCATCCCAAACAGGCCGGGGCCAATGCCCTTGCCGCTCACATCAGCGACGACCACGCCGCGCAGTTTGCCAGAGACCTCGAAATGGTCGTAGAAGTCCCCGCCGACTTCTTTGGCAGATTGCATCGTGCCCCACAATTGATATTGGCTATGAACCGGCCAGGCGTGAGGCAGGATCGCAATCTGCATTTTGGCGGCAACATCCAGTTCCTGGCGCAGGGCCATCAGTTGGATGGATTCGCGAAACGCCTTGGTGACGGCTTCGAACCAGGGTCGCCAGGCCGTCGGCACGATGGGAATGTTCGTGGGCTGAAAGCGCGATTCTGCCGCCAGGTGTCGCACCAGTTTTGCCGCCGGCCCGACAAATTCCTGAGACGTTACCAGGTAGGTAATCACCATGACCGCCATCAGCCCGAGCAGCGTGGCCAGCATTCCTGGCCCATAGTCCATCAGGATTTTTTGCCACAGCAGGGAACGCGGCGCTGTGTAAATTAGCGTCCAGGGCGCTGAGATGAAGCGGTGCCGGATCACGACATGATCTTGAATATCAGTGGGTTGATCCGATGGCAGACGATCGAGGACGTAGGGTTTGAGCAGTTCAGGCAGGGCATCGGTAAACATCGGCGCCCGTTCCACGGTTAGTGGATGGGCGTACAAACGGGGATGGGCAAGGACCTGTCCATAGGCGTCCGCCAGGAACACGGTTCCCAGAGGGTAGCCAAAACTCGCGTTGATCCGGTTGAGATAATCCAGGCTGGTGTCAATCGAGAGGATGCCGGCAAAGCGTTGACCTTGATAAATCGGGACCGCGACCGGCGCCAGCAAACCCTGATGAAGACCACCAAAATAAATCGGCCCCCAGTACTTTTCACGGTCTGGATTGCTCTCCGGTGTGCCCAGCAGCCATACCGGATCCTGGTAAATCTCCCGGGTGAAGGGCTGGTCGGATGAGGATTTCCAGGGGGAGAAGAGCACGAAGTTATGGGTCGAAACGAAGCGCGCCTGGACCGCGTTGGGCAAGGTGAAGAGCAGGGAGCGGAAACCCGCATTCAGTACCAGCGCCATGTCCAGATCCTGGTAAAAGTCCGGGGAGCGCCCCGCGATGCGACCGAGGCCCACGAGATTTCCGCTCATATCCCGGTCTGGCGTCTCGTCGAGGCTGTAGCGCGCCTCTCCATGCCGGGTGAAGCGGGGCCGCCGGGGTGACGGCGTCTTACCCACCGCTAGGGGGGGTTCTGCCTCGTTCTGGACCATCATCCGCAAGGTATCCAAGCGGTCGGTGGATGACTGGATCACGAACTCGACGAATTGACTATAACGTTGGACGTTGGCCTGGATGAGTCCAATTTCGGTATCGAGCTTTTCATGCAGTTGGTAGGCGAAGAAAGTCACAAGACCGAGCAGGACTACCACGTAGGCAGAGATCATGACCCGGTTGTAATTTCTGAAAAAATGCACGGAAACGTCAGTTTTACCCTCTGGAAGTAGCAGGGGTGGCGAGGAGGCTGATGGATGCTGTGACATGGTTTGGCTTCTTCAGGTACCTGAAGGCCTAGCGTCGGCGATGATCCGTTGAAGTTCGCGTGCGGCCAGCCTAGCTGCGGCAGGAGCCGTGATCTTGTGCATATCGACGACGTTGGTAGGTTCGGGAAAGTAGAAGCGCTCGGAGTAGGCAATGAGCTCTCTGGTATCGAAATCGGCGTCGACTCGATGCATCGCGATCACGGCATAGTCCTTGCGTTCAGCGAGGAGGGCGCTAAAGGGGTTGCCGCCTACGTATCGCGAGGGCCAATGATCATGAAGACAGGGATGCAGGTTGTAGAAGCCCAGTCGGGGAAATTCGTACAACCGGACATCGATCCGTTGCCCAAAAGTACCCATGATGCAGATTTCCGGTTGCCAGCGATTTTCAAAAATGTTGTAAAATTCAGGAGTCTTGACGCGCCCATCATAAACTTCAATGTAGGCGGACTCCGCACAGCGCCTGACCATGAGTTCTTCATGTCGTTCGTGGGGGTACTGCCAGACCCGCTTGTGGGGGCTGACGAACGAATAGTCCGGATTATCTGTCGCCACGCCGACGACCTTGACCCAGGAGTTCAGGGAGCCATTCAGCATCTCTTGCAGCAGATGGTAGCCGCGATAGAAACTACCGAACACCGCCAGGCGAACCTTGGGTGGGCGAGCATGGGCGGAACCAAAATCAGGGGTTGACATTCTATATGGCTCTCCATACTTCTAACGTGTAATGGAAGATAGTGTAATGGGTCACTCACCGATAATCGATTCGGTCGCGACAGGTCAATGGGAATGGCGATCCCGGCGGATGCTCAATGGGCTGGGGACGCTGATCTGCGTGATGGGGCTGATGTTTGCCTATTACGCGCAATTCTACCTGGATTTGGTGCCGTGTCCGCTCTGCATCCTCCAGCGACTGGCGTTGTTCGCGCTGGGGTTGGCGTTTCTTGCAGCGACGCTGCACCACCCGCAGGCGTGGGGGGCGAAGGTGTATGGTGCGCTGATTGATTTGCTGGCGACGGTTGGTGCACTCATTGCGGCTCGGCATGTCTGGTTGCAGCATCTACCACCAGAGGAAGCGCCGCGTTGTGGGCCAGGGCTGGATTATATGCTGCAAACCATGCCGTTGAATGAAACCTTCCGCGAAGTGTTGACCGGCTCCGGGGAATGCGCTGAGGTGGATTGGGCGTTGCTCGGATTCAGCATCCCGGAGTGGACGCTGTTGTTGTTTATCGGTTTGGGCGTAGTGGGCCTGGTGGGTAACTGGTGGTTGCGGCGTTAACGGTCATCTCCGCTTCTAACTACGCCAGTTCTTCTGGCGTATTCATATTGCGAAACAGCGCCGACCCCTCGGCAAATTCCACGGGCGTGGGTTGATGGCGTTGCAACCAGCGACCCACGCCGCCCTGACCCTCGGCCAGCCATTGCCGTAAATCTTCGCGCAAGGCGACTGGTAGTAAAGCGAATACCGTCTGCCAGCACCCTTCGCCGAACCCCACGCTCACGGTTGTGCCTTCCCATTCCAGCGCCGCCCACATGTGCTGAGCATAGTCGGGCGGCAATAGCGGCGAATCGCAGGGCGCTGTTAACAAATACGGCGTTTGAGCCACATCCATCGCGGCCAGGATACCCGCCAGCGGTCTCCGAAACCGGCTCTCCAGAGCATCACTGATGATCGGGCAACCGAATGCAGCATAGCGTTATTGATGATGGTTGGCGCTGATCAGCCGTTCCGCGACCTGTGGACGCAGGCGGCGAATGCTATGTGCAATCAACGGTTCGCCCGCCAGCGGTAGTAAGCCCTTGTCCCGTCCGTCCATGCGTTCAGCGCGTCCGCTGGCTAGAATAACGCCGGTGATCGCCATGGTGTGATGCATCGTAACCTCTGCTTTCAGTGGCCTGTCCCTAATTAGAGCCTGACCGGAAACCCCAAATTTACTGTGTAGGGCGGGTTAGGTGTCAGCCTTAACCCGCCATGGAGGCAACACCGGGACGGCAGGTTACGCTTCGTTAACCCGCCCTACGGCCTCTTCGGTCAGGCACTATGTGAATCGCTGGTTTCCGAGTAGCAAGACCTGCTCAAGCTGTGGAGTGAAAGCCGAAACCATGCCGCTGTCCGTCCGGCAATGGACGTGTGCCCACTGCTGCGCTGAACATGACCGCGACATCAACGCGGCCCAGAATATTGAGCGTGAAGCGCTCGCTACCGCCCGTTGGGCGGGACGTTACGCCGGTGG
>JFJP01006079.1_pt1 | contig 10256 bp, 5 predicted proteins | sample 431651 | NCBI WGS metagenome assembly JFJP01 (sample SAMN02602958, study PRJNA72255) | Microbial mat metagenome, whole genome shotgun sequencing project. | biome: fresh water; feature: sink hole; material: water; isolation source: purple microbial (photo- and chemosynthetic) mats found in... | reverse complement strand
AAGCGCGGCATTGCTGGGGTAGAAGCGGGCCCGCTCGTCCAGCTGTAACTCGGCGCTGGCGGCACCTTCTTCACCACGACACGTCAAGGCCAGTCGCACCTGCAAGCCACGCCACAGATCCCCCTGCTCTGTTTGCTCGCGCTGTGCCGGGTAGTCTTTGACCAGGCGCGCCACATCCAGCCCCCGGCCCACCAGCGGTGTCGCCAGTGTGACCCGCAGGTATTTGCCAAAGCGGCAGCGTGCTTGTTCCAGGTCCCAGATTTGCGTCACCGTCAACTGCATGCCACCGGAAAAACGATCCGGCTGCTGCTTGCCCATGACGATGATGAGCTCGTCGTCCTTGAGCAGATTTTTATGCGCATTGATCAAGGCCTCGTCCGCGCGCGCCTCAATCACACCGGACTTGTCGTCCAGCTTGAACAGGGCCAGCTTGCCGCGTTGCCCATTGATCACCCGAAAATCGGTGACGATACCGGCCAGCAGCTGCGGCTCGCGGGTGTCAATCAGGTCGGCTATCGGCCGCTTGGCAAAGTGCCGTACCTCGCTCGCCACCTCGTCAAACAAGTGGCCCGACAGGTAAAAGCCCACTGCGGTTTTCTCAAACGTCAGGCGTTCCTTGACGCCCCAGGGCGTGGCCTGCACCAGCTCGGGTTCTTGCGTGCTGGAGCCATGGTCATCATCCCCCCCCATGTCAAACAGGCTGCCCTGGTTGGCGTTGGCCAGCGTGGCCGCACCAAAATCAAACGCCAGATCGACACTGGCAATCAGGCTGGCACGGTTCAGGTGAATGGCGTCAAAGGCGCCGGCCTTGATCAAGGCCTCGACCGTGCGCTTGTTGATGCGGCTGCGATCCACTCGGGCACAAAAATCAAACAGGCTCTTGAAAGGCCCGGCCACATCGCCCATCGGCCCCACACCCCGCCCCTCACGCGCCGCCACAATCGCTTCAATGGCTTGCTGGCCACTGCCCTTGACCGCGCTCAGACCATAGCGAATCACCTTGTCAGACACCGGCTCAAAGCGGCTCTTGCCCCGGTTCACATCGGGCGCCTCGAACGTCAGGCCCATTTTGATGGCGTCTTCCAGCAACACCTTGAGCTTGTCGGTGTCGTCCATCTCCACCGTCATGTTGGCGCAGAAAAACTCGGCGGTGTAGTGCACCTTGAGCCAGGCCGTGTGGTAGGCCAACAAGGAGTACGCCGCAGCGTGACTCTTGTTGAAGCCATAGCCAGCAAACTTTTCCATCAGGTCAAAAACCTCGTCAGCTTTGTCCTGGTTGATGTCGTTCTTCAACGCCCCGTCACGGAAGATCTGCCGGTGCCGCGCCATCTCGTCGGCATCCTTTTTACCCATGGCACGGCGCAGCATGTCGGCACCACCGAGCGAGTAGCCGCCCAGAATCTGCGCGGTCTGCATCACCTGCTCCTGGTAGACCATGATGCCGTAGGTCTCGCTGAGCATGTTGGCCACCAGCGGGTGGGGGTACTCCACCACCTCGCGGCCGTGTTTACGCGCCACAAAGCTCGGAATCAGGTCCATCGGGCCGGGCCGGTACAGCGCATTCAACGCGATCAGGTCCTCCAGCCGGGTCGGCTTGGCATCGCGCAACATGCCCTGCATACCGCGCGATTCAAACTGGAACACGGCTTCGGTCTTGCCATCCTGAAACAGCTTGTAGGTGGCCTTGTCGTCCAGCGGCAGGTTCTCAAATGCAAATTTTTCCTGGCCCTTGTGTCGCTTCACGATGAACTCGCGGGCAATCTCCAGAATGGTCAGCGTGGCCAGGCCCAAAAAGTCAAACTTCACCAGCCCCACCGACTCCACGTCGTTTTTGTCGTACTGGCTCACCGCTGAGTCGCTGCCCGGTTGCTGGTACAGCGGGCAAAAGTCGGTGAGCTTGCCCGGCGCAATCAGCACCCCACCGGCGTGCATGCCGATGTTGCGGGTCATACCTTCGAGCTTTCGGGCCAGCTCCAGCAGGGTGCGCACATCTTCCTCTTTGGCCTCGCGCTCGGCCAGAATCGGCTCGGCCTCCACCGCGTAGACCAGTTTGTCGTCTTTTTTGTGGCCCGGTGGCGGCAGTTGCAGCGTCACGGCCACACCCGGCTTGTTCGGGATGAGCTTGCTGATGCCATCGCAAAAGGTGTAGCTCATGTCCAGCACCCGGCCCACGTCCCGAATGGCGGCACGCGCTGCCATGGTGCCAAAGGTGGCAATCTGGCTCACGGCGTCCTTGCCGTATTTGTCCTTGACGTAATCAATCACCCGGTCACGGTTGCCCTGGCAAAAGTCAATGTCAAAGTCGGGCATGGACACGCGCTCCGGGTTCAAAAACCGCTCAAACAGCAAGTTGTATTGCAAGGGGTCCAGGTCGGTGATCTTCAGCGCATACGCCACCAGACTGCCGGCACCCGAGCCGCGCCCCGGCCCCACTGGGCAGCCATTGTTTTTGGCCCAGTTGATGAAATCCCCCACAATCAAAAAGTACCCTGGAAAACCCATTTTTAAAATGGTGCCCAGCTCAAACTCCAGGCGCTCCACATAACGCGGCATCTCTGCCTCGCGTTTAGTGGGGTCGGGGTACAGGTGCGCCATGCGCTCCTTGAGCCCCTCATGCGAGGCATACCGAAAGTACTCGTCTGCGCCCATCACCACACCGTTGACCGGTGGAATGGGAAAGTCCGGCAATTGCGGCTTGCCCAGCACCAGACTCAGGTTGCAGCGCTTGGCAATCTCCAGGCTGTTGGCCAGCGCGCTGGGCACATCGGCAAACAGCGCCTGCATTTGTGCCGCCGTCTTGAAGTGCTGCTCGCGCGTGAAACGCCGTACCCGCCTGGGGTTGGCCAAAATCTCGCCTTCGGCTATACATACCCGGGCTTCATGGGCTTCAAAGTCATCCGGCTCAGCGAACTGGATCGGGTGGGTGGCCACCACGGGCAACTGCATGCGCTGCGCCAACTGGACAGCGGCAGCCACCTGTGGCTCGTCTTCCGGGCGGCCGGCGCGTTGCAATTCCAGGTAAAAGCGGTGGGTGAACACGCCAGAGAGTTGCAAGGCCGCATCCAAGGCACGTGCCTCGTCCCCCTGCAACAGGGCCTGGCCCACCGGCCCGGCCTGGGCACCCGACAAACAGATCAAACCACCGTTGAGCTCGGTCAGCCAGGCCAGGCTGACCACCGCCTGCGCCTTGTGGGAGTTTTGCGTCCAGGCGCGCGCCAGCAGCTCGGACAAATTCAGGTAACCCTGATGGTTTTGCACCAGCAGCAACACCCGGGACAGCTGGGTGGCCTCCTTGCCCAGGCCTTCCAACCAGATTTCAGTGCCAATGATCGGCTTGACACCGCGCTTGCGCCCTTCTTTGTAAAATTTAACCGCACCAAACAGGTTGCTGAGATCGGTGATCGCCAAGGCCGGCTGGCCGTCAGAGGCCGCAGACTTGACGATGTCATCAATCCGGTTGGTGCCATCAATGACAGAAAATTCGGTGTGTAATCGCAGGTGAACAAACATAGCCTGCATTGTAGGAAAGCGACGAGGCCCCCATTTGAAGATTCTGGTAGTTGACGACCACGCGCTGGTCCGCGCCGGCCTGAGCCAGGTATTGCAGGGGCTGGACCCCGCTGAAACCACGCTGGTGCTGGAGGCGCCCGATTGCACCAGTGCGTTTGCGCTAGCGCAAAGCCACCCCGACCTGGACCTGGTGCTGCTGGACTACCACCTGCCTGACATGAACGGCCTGGCTGCCCTGGCCGTTTTTGGCGACAAACACCCCGAGCTTCCCGTGGTCATCCTGTCGGGCTCGGCCAACCCCAGCATTGCCCAGCGCGTGCTGGCCCAGGGGGCCGCCGGATTCATCACCAAATCCGGCTTGAGCGAAGAGCTGCTGCATGCCCTGCGCCAGGTTCTACTGGGTGAGGTGTACTTGCAGCCCGATTTCGCTGCCCAGCATCACGCGGCGCTGCAATCCAATGCGGGCAAAGCCCCGATTTTCACGCAGCGCCAACAGGAAGTCTTGCAACTGCTGATGGCCGGCCACAGCAACCGCGACATCAGCGAGTCTTTGTCGCTGTCCGACGAAACTGTCAAAAATCATGTCAGCAGCATTTTGCGAGGCTTTGGCGTCAAAACCCGCACCCAGGCCGCCCTAGAAGCCGGCCGCTGGGGCTACGACAAACCGCTGTCTGCAGTGCGCTGATCCGACACCAGCCGCCGCAACAAGGTCCGCAATTTGGCCGGCCGCACCGGCTTGTGCAGCAGGGTCAGGTGCGCGGCCTGTGCCCGCTGTATCAATGCCGGGTCGGTATCCCCACTGACCAAAAAGGCTGGTGTGTCCTGGCCTAATCTGGCACGCAACACCTGCACCAGCGCCATACCGTCGTGGCCCTCGCTGAGCCGATAGTCACTCACAATCACAGCCGGCCGTGCGCCTTCCACCAGATGCTGTACGGCCGACTGCATGTCATGCGCCTGCAGCACCAGCATGCCCCAACTGGCCAACAAATCGACCAGCGCAGCACGGGCCAGCAGATCGTCCTCAATCACCAGCACACACTGCCCCCGCAGGTCATCGGCAGCGATCCGGTCCAGCGGTACGGTCAGCAACACATCGGTTTGACTCTGAGCTAACGGGAGAGCCAGGCTAAAGCGCGTACCCTGGCCCAATACGGACACCATCTGCAGGGGATGCTCCAGCAGGCCCGCCGTGCGCTGCACGATGTTGAGACCCAGGCCCAGCCCTTTGGTACGGTCGCGGGCCGGATTAGCGACCTGAAAGAATTCGGTAAAAACCGCCTGCTGATGCTCGGGCGCAATGCCGATACCGGTGTCCCACACCTGCAGCAACACCTGCTCATGGGCAGTGTGCCGCGCCGCCACCAACACCCCCCCCCGCTCGGTGTAGCGCAAGGCATTTCCCACCAAATTCAACAGTATTCGATAAACCAGGGTGGCATCGCTCATGACCCACACATCGCTGGGGCGAAGTCGCAACTGCAGCTTGCGCTCTTGTGCGTCAGGTCCCAGGTCCTGGGCCAACTGATCAAACAGGGCAGACAGCGCAAAGGGTCGCTTGTTGACTTGCACCGCCCGCGCCTCCAGGCGTGAAATATCCAGCAGGCCGTCCAGCAGATTCTGCATGGCACGCACCGACGATTCCAGGTTCTTGATCAGCTTGCCAGCCTGCTCATCGAGCGGCAGCTGCGCCAAGCGGGCCACAAACAAGCCCAGCGCATGCGTGGGCTGGCGCAAATCGTGGCTCGCCGCTGCCAAAAATCGGGACTTGGCCAGGTTGGCCAGCTCGGCCTCGTTCTTTTTCTCGCGCAATGCGGCGGTGGCCAACTGCACTTGCTGCTCCAGTTCATCCCGCGCCAGGGCCAGGCGGTCGGCCATGCTGAAAATTTGGTCTTGCAGATCATGCAAGGGGTCGGTATCCAGGTTTTGCCCACGCAGGCGCTCCACACCGACAAAATCACCTTGCCCAATGCGCTCCACCAAGCGGCTGATGCGGCTGACGGGACGCAACACGCCGCGGCTCAAATAGGCGGCCAGCAGCATGCCAAAAATCAAACCCGCCAGCCCAATCAGCCCACCCACCCACAACATGTCACGCTTACGAACATCGACCGACTGGCGTGAAAACACCACCACCACCTGTCCCAGCAAGGGCGCCCCCTTGTCATCCGCCGCAGAACCCTTTTCAAACAAGTCATCGAGCGGCATGCTGTTGCTGCGCACTGGCTGGCTCAGCCAATCAATGCGCCGCACCCCATCAAAACCCTGCGTTTCCAGGGTGCCCAAGGCCACGGGCACAGATGCCACGCGCTCACCTGCGCTCACCAATGTTTGGCCACGTTCATCCAGGATGCTGACCCAGCGGACATCGTTTTCGTTCAACGCACCTGCAGCCAGTGCCTGAAGTTGCACAAAGTTGGCCGAAAACAAACCATACTCACTGGCCATGGCAATCTGCCTGGCCACCGAGCGATTGCGCTGCTGGTAAGACTCCTGCATGTCATCAAAACGTGCCAACAAATACACAAAAGCCAGTAGCGTGCTCACCAGCACCAGAGGCAACAACGCCGCCAACAACATGCGCGAGCGGATGTCGAGCAACTTCATGGCAGGCGCTCCAGGCGGCGCAGTGCCAGGCGCAAAGCGGCACCATCGAGCGTCAAGCCCAAAGAGCGTGCCACATGCTGGTTGATGCCCACTTCAAAATCGTTGGGTTCGACGGCGTGGTCTGGCAGCCCTTTGCCAGCCAGCACGTTGGCGACCAGATCGGCAGCCTGGATGCCCGCTTGTGCCGGCCTGGTGTACACCGCCATCAAGGCACCCGCGCGCACATAAGCTGGTGAAAACGCCACCATGGGCACCTCGGCGCGGAATGTGGCCAACAAAATATTCTGAATACTGGTGCCATTGAAAACCAGCGAGTCTGCCAGGGCCAGAAACACATCACTGTCGCCCAAAACCTCATTCAGATCAGCAAACACACCCGTGGCACCCGTCACCCGGGCCTCGCGCAAACTCATGCCGCTGGCCGAGGCCACGGCTTTCAAATTGCTGGCGGACAGCATCGAATCCGGACCCCACAACACGCCCAGGCGTTTGGCTTGCGGCAAAGCCTGCTTGATCAAAGACAGGTGCCGCCCCAGGGGTTGGTCAAGATAAATCGCACTCAATTGGCTTGATGCCACCCGGCCATAAACTTGCAGCATGCGCTCAAAACTGCGTCGCGGCACCAGGGCACTGAGAACCGGCGCGGTGAAGGACTTATCCAACAGCAGGTTGGTGGCATCCGAGCCCAGGGCCACGTACACACTGGCCACAGGTTTTGCGTCAGTTTTCAAGCGTGCAACCAATTCACTGGCCAAAAGTTGGTGAACATCCCCCCGCGCCACACCTTTGCGCTGCAGTGCCTCCACCAAGGCTTGCGCTGCGTCGGCATAAGCCGCACTGGCGTCGCTGCGGACCACCAGCACGCGCACATCAGCACTCACGGGCTGAGCCCAGGCAGACATGGCCGTAAAGCCCATCAGCCAGGCGCAAAACAAGTTACGCAGATCGCGCCACATGGGCTAGGAATCAGTTTTCCAAACGAAGCGTGACAAAAGCACGGCGTTGAAAGCTGAAGGCCGGGTCAAAGTCCGGGTAAGGCGAGCCCAGGTTCTGCACCACCAAGGCCACCTCGCCCCGGCTCGTGCCCCAACGCATCGCTTTAGCCAGCCTGAAATCGGTTCGCGTGGTGGCGACCCGACTTCCCACACCAGATCCAGCCAAGGTGGCCGTACCGTAATCATGGTGTGCCAGTGTCATATCCCAACCCTGAGGAAATTTTTGGAAGTAGACCAGAGAACTGGTCAGCTTAGGAGCTGCCATCGAGGTCCCATTGAACTCGTCAAGGTCGCCACCAGGCCGGGTGAGCGAAGCGTCGATATTGACGTAACTCTGGTTCCAAACCAGCTGCGCGCCCGTCCATGGCTTCCACTTGACCTGGTATTCGACGCCATGAATCGGAAAGTCTTCTTCGTTGAGGTAATAACGTATCCCTTTGCCATTTTGCTGCCTGATGAATCCGTCGATCTGCTCATGAAATACCCGCATATCGACACTCAAATCGTGCTTTGGAAAATTACCCAGGTAACCCATCTCGTGCGCCACCACCGTCTCGGGTTGCACATTGCCGCGGGCCACGGTGTTGATGCCCAGCACGTAACCGTTCCAGACAAACCGTAAATCAGCGAAATTTTCATAATTGCTGGCCGGCCGGAACGCCTTAGACACGCCAACACGCAGCGTTTGGCCGGGTGTCATATGCCAATTCAGCATCACGCGAGGTGACACGGTGGAGCCGTTCACACTGCTTCTTTCGGCCATGGCCCCCGCGTTGACCAGCCAGTTGGGGCTGACACGCCACTCGACGTTGCCAAATAGCCGGGTGAAATCTGTCACAAAGGTGGCGTCGGTGTTGTAGAGCGCGCTGGACTCAATGCGTTCGCTGCGAAATTCACCGCCAGACACGGTTCGCACGGTGTCGCTGTGCCTCTGGGTGTACTGCAATGTCAAAGAATCGCTGCTGGCTTGGCCATTGCCGCGAACCATGTAGACGTCATTGATGCCATAAGGCAGCAACGAGTAGGGGTACTCGTCTCGATAATCTTCCTGGCTGTGGGAGAGCTTGAATGACAGATCGGCATTGGCATTCAGGACGCGTTTGTAGTCCAGCTGCGCGTAACTGGCGTCAAAACTTGAGTCGCGCAAATTGTTGTCCGCATTGCCGGCAAAACCTTTGCCGGCAAAGATGGACATGGCCCCCAGGCGAACTTGCAGCTCATCCCCAGGAATCGGGTTGACATCCGCACGAAAATTCAGCCGGGACACCCGGTTGTGGCCGTTGGCACCGGTCAAACCATCGTCAGAACGACTATCCATGTTCAGCCTGAAGGTGCTTCGGTCATCACCCCAACCGATGCGCGCTTGGGCGTCCCGAACCCCGTTTTCACCCAAGCTCAATGCGCCCTGTGCACCCAGGGTGTCGGCAGTGTGCCGGGTCACGATGTTGATCACGCCCAAAATGGCACGCGCACCGTAAGCTGCCGAATTAGAGCCGCGCAGCACCTCGATGCGCTCTATGTCTTCCAGCGCTACCGTCTGCAGGCCCGGGCCAATGCTGCCGATAAAGTACGGTGAGTAGACTGAACGCCCGTCAATCAACAATTCAAGCCGATTGGAATACGAGTCAAAGGCACCGTGGTAGCTGACCAAAGGCGCCACACTTTCAAACGATGAACTGACCTGAAAACCCGGCACCAGACGCATCAGGTCGGCGACATCACGCGCGCCTGAGCGGCGTATGGTGTCCCGGTCCAGCACCGTGACCGCACCCGGCGTTTCATCCAGGCGCTGCTGCAAGCGCGAGACACTGATGACCACGGGCATGTCGTCCAGAAAATCTTTTTCGGAAACCTGGGCGCTTGCCGTTCCGCAGGCTGCAAACACCCCCAGCGACAGGGCCACACGCAGCAAGCTGCGATGGGGTGGCTGAACAACATAAATAGGGCATTTCATAGGACACGGCTTCAATGATGACAATGATCCGGATTCTGCCCTGTATCCGGGCTGCGTTTCAGCAGCCGGTAGCAATCAGCGCGCCAGCCGGGCTGCCACCGTGGCCACCCGCTGGCCAAACAAGCGCGCGGTCTCCAGGTCGCCTGGCAGCATTTCAGCGGGGGAACTGTCCGAAGGCGACTGCGCCATGGCACCGCTGAACGAGCCCACGTAGTTCAAGTCGTTACGCTGCGCCGCCTTGCTGTTGCTGGGCATCATGGCTGTGCCAACCCAGATGCCACCGTGCTGCATGGCCAGGGTGAACAAGTAATGCAGCGTCGACAACTTGTCACCATTCATGGTGGCGCTGTTGGTGAAACCCGCAAAAACCTTGTCTTTCCAGGCCTGCTTGAACCAGGGCCGACTGGAAGCGTCGGCAAATTTCTTGAACTGCCAACTCACCGACCCCATGTAGGTCGGGCTACCCATGATGATGGCATCCGCGTCATTGAGCGTCGCCCAACCCTCGTCGGACAGGTTGCCATCGGCATCGATGATGACCAACTCGGCGCCGGCACCGTCGGCTACAGATTGCGCCATACGCAGGGTGTGGCCGTAACCAGAATGAAAAACAACTGCCACATTGGCCATGATGAAAACTCCTGAAGTAAAAAAAGGGGTAAAAAAGTTCAAGCCGTCAAATCAAACACCAGCACTTCGGCGTCGACACCGTCTTGCAGTGTCAGCAGCGCCTCATCCGCCAGCAAGGCCGCATCACCTGTGGTCAAGGCCATGCCATTGACCTGCAACTGGCCACGCACCAGATGCACATAGGCTTTGCGGCGGCGATCCAATGGCAGCTGTGCGCTTTGCTCGCCATCAAAAAGTCCGGCAAACAACCGCGCATCCGCATGAATTTTGACCGAACCCTGGGCTGCATCAGGCGATGCCACCAGGCACAGGCGCCCTTGCTTGTCGGCCGCTGCAAAGGTCTTTTGCTCGTAGCTTGGCGAGATGCCCTGCACGTCGGGCAGGATCCAGATCTGCAGCAAATGCGTGGTGTCATGGGGTGCGTGGTTGAACTCGCTGTGGCGCACACCGGTGCCGGCGCTCATGCGCTGCACCTCACCCGGCAGGATCGACTTGACATTGCCCATGCTGTCCTTGTGCGCCAGGTCGCCTGCCAGCACATAGGTCACGATCTCCATGTC
>JFJP01003490.1_pt1 | contig 10256 bp, 12 predicted proteins | sample 431651 | NCBI WGS metagenome assembly JFJP01 (sample SAMN02602958, study PRJNA72255) | Microbial mat metagenome, whole genome shotgun sequencing project. | biome: fresh water; feature: sink hole; material: water; isolation source: purple microbial (photo- and chemosynthetic) mats found in... | reverse complement strand
CAAGGCAAAGTTCTCGGAAGATAATGCGCGTGTCGCGGACTGATGAATCTTGCTGACCGCGAACCAACGCAACTGGGGGCTTTGGCCTTTGTTACTTAGCCTCTACTTTTAATTTTGCTTAAAATGTGGAGATTACCGGCTCGCCGTTTTTGTACGCAATGATCAGGTTACGATATTCTTCGATCGACCGGAGCTGATCGTTGGCGCCGATGGTCGAGGCGCGCAACGGGCCGTCGAGACTCCATTTTTCCTGATTGGCGTTGCCGACAGCGGTTCGGATGTCATCCAGTTTCGGGCCTAGCATCGCCATGGCACACGGATTCAACTGCAACCTGAAGGGCAGGCAGATGGCCACCGGAGAGGCTGACCAGGCCGACACCCGGCACTTGCGAAATTCTTTGCTCCAGACGCATGTCGATCAGGTCTTGTGTCTTTGGCAGCGGCAAGGTCTTGGATGTGATCGCCAATGACATGATTGGCGTATCGGCCGGGTTTATCATGTTGTAGATCGGCGGCGTCGGCAAGACCGACGGCAGCAAGTTGCTGCCGTCATTGATCACGGCCTGGACTTCCTGTTCGGCGATATCAATACTCAGATCGAGGCTGAACTGCAGAGTAATCACCGAGGCGCCGCCGAATGCGCTGCACGACGGCGGCGATGTCATTATTACGATTCGCGATGGCGGAGTGGGCATTCCAGAAAACCAGTTGGAAGCCGTATTCCATCCATTTTTCAGGTTCGAGACATCGCGTTCACGGGATGCCGGCGGTACAAGGGCTGGGGTTGACCATCGCCCGCAATATCGCAGAAAACCACCGAGCACTGCTCGAACTGAGCAATCACCACCGAGGGCGGTCTTGAAGCGAGATTGCGGATGTCGGTAAGGAGTTAGTCTAGGGGTATAGCTATCGAATCGAGAGTGAAGTGCGCGCGCATCCGACGCTGTGGGTTTGGCTGCTACTTCCCTCTAGCAAGGATTGCGTAAGTCGGGCACCTTGCGATCTGAGCCCCCGCTGCGGTCAGCCGATTGGCGCATTCGCTCGCAGGCAGGCTTTTCAATTGCTCTGCCTGGATTAGTAAGAAGCGTAATCCGGTGGCGGTACGTAGTTGCTACCGTGTTGTGGCGGATAGTAATCAGATGGTGTTGAATATTGTGGCGCCGGTGCATACCGGCGACGGTTGTTGGCATAGCCGCCGGATATCGGAACCTAGTTGCCTTTGGCGTACATGCATTGCGTGTAAACGTGTTGTTGTACTGGGGCTGCAAACCATAGCTGCTGCGCGAGGTCGAGTCGCGAGCCACCGAACTGCCGGCCAGCAAACCTACGCCGCCGCGGATAGCTGCACCGGCACCGTCGCGCCCGGTTGTGGCGCCGATCAGAGCGTCAGCCGCGGCGCCAATTATTGTTCCTGTCGCGGCACAGTACCGACAGCATTGTTTGCTGCGGCTTGCGGCGAGTATGGCCCTATCCGGTCTTGGCTGGCACGTTGGCAGGCTGCCTCATCATTGCGGAACTGTTCATGGCTTTTGCCGGCGCCGGGCAGCGCCATCACATCTGGCCCGGTCGGCGCAGTAACGCAGCCGGACAGCAGTCCGATCATTGAGGCCGCAATGACTTTTGTTGTTCCGTCAATCATCGCACACCGCCCTATGCTTATCTAGGTTGAGAATCGTTCGACGCTACTTGCATCCCCCCTTTGAGTCAGTGTGTAGTTTGTGGATAATAGCCTGCCGGACTAGGGCAGTAATATGCATATTCGAGTGCTTTTCCAATATAGGTCTGCGGCTTGGGAGCTTAGTATACCGGTGGTGGCCCCCAATACAGCGTGCCGCCGATGGCAATGCCGACGCGCGGACCGTAAAAACCGCCATGATCATAATAGCCATAAGCAAAGCTAGCGGAACTGGTTGCCAACAAGGCTACAGCGGCTAATGCAATAGAGCAATTTTTTTCATGATATGTCCTACACATTTATCCGTGATTTAATCTTAATTCTCACTATAACATCCGCCCAAAGGAATTACTCCTGGTTGCAAATGTTGGCAATTCTGTAGAATTGGTACAGTTGTCTCAGAAACAGGACGAGAGTGTTCGATAGCTAGTCGACTAGCGTTGTCGTCGGTTATTGTGCCCCAGCATCGATATGCTGGCGAATTGTTGCTGTCTTTCTAACTACATTTTAAACAATTCGGAAAATGTACAACTTATTTGCTGATCAGCAGTCCTCTCTTCATGACATCAAGGTTATCGAACCCAGTACGCTGATCGCCGGTCCTTACGCTGCCAGCCTGCTGGGGTAGTTCGGTACTGAAGTGATAAAAATCGAAGCTCTGGAAGATGGCGATTCGCTGCGCAAGTGGCGTAAACTGCATAATGGCATCTTGTTGTGGCGATATTCCCAGAGTCGTAACAAAAAATCGTTGACGCTGAACCTGAAAGCGGCACAGGGCCAGGGGATCGTCCGCGATCTAATCAAGAATGACGATAACCGGCGCGCCGGTGCGCATCGATGTCAGCATCCGACGATACACTGGCATCGCTGTATGGCGTGATCGGTGCGCTGCTGGCAGAGGTCGCCTGCCAAGTAAAGTCTATACTGCCGCCGACATTCACCAGGACCTGCAGTTCCACACTCGCGACATGAATCAGCAGCATGTGCTGCCGAATGGACAGCCTATCACCTTGCCAGGCATTGTGCCGAAATTATCGGCGACACCGGGACAAACCAACTGGGTAGATCCGGAACTGGGGCAGTATACGGACGATACGGACGAAGTGCTGGCGTCTATCGGCTGCAGTCCAGAGTAGATCGCGCTGTTGCGGCAGCAGAGCGTAGTTTGAGCAAAGTCGCTGTTCAACGCGCTGGAGCGGAAAAAGTCCGTGCTTGGAATGTGCAGTGCTTCTATCGCTTTTAGAAATGCTCACACTAACCATCAACGCAGAATCACCTTGTTCATGATTTGCATGGCGGGATACGCCACCATAGATTGCAGGACACGCGGCAGGTCAAGAGGACGCATGATCATCTTGATCGTCATGTCTGCCGTGACATGACTGCGGATGGTACGATTCATTTTGCAGCTGATCTGTTGCAGCCGGTCCGCATCGTCGGCGTGCTGTGGCTCTCTAGTTTTTAACACGTGACGCAGAGCGCAAGCCGCATCCTCGTTGCGTAACTTCAGTGTGCGGCGGCGCAACGCGCCAAATATGCTGCGGCGACGTAGATGCTCCTGTTGCCGGAAAGCCCGAAAATATTGGAAGAAATGCTTGTAGTGGTTGACTTCATCGCGCGCGATACGGGCCGCCAGGTCTTGTAATACCGGTTCGTCGGTGCTGCGCGACAGTGCGCCGTAGAAGGTTGCGGTGCCGGTCTCGACCACGCAACGCGCGACCATTTCTAGGCCCTTACTAGTTTCAAGTAGTTCAACCTTGCAGTAGCCAGAATATTCGTCGAGGAAGCCGCGATAAGCTGCCGGCCAGTCGAATTCTGGACAGATGTGTTTGACGTAGGCGCGCAATGCCAATCCATGCTGTAACTCCTCAGCTTTCCATTGCTCACGCAGCCATGCCGAGATTTCGGGTTCGTCGTCGTAATAGTCGACCAGGTTTTGTGTATATAGATCTGAGCCGCTTTCGACAAACGAGGCACAAGTGATTAGATAGAACAGGTTTTCGTCGCATCTGATGCGCTCGACATCAATTTTTGAGAAATCAATATCCGCGATTTTCCAATGCGAACCCTCTGCGCCAACTTTTTGCATAATCAATCTCTCCATGTGGTTGCGACTGACCCGATATATGACGCTTTGATGTATGACGATCGAAGTAGCATTTGGTTCAAGTTACACAATTTTGCAGCTGTGTGCATCTTTCATCCTCGTGCTAGGACTAGGCTCTTACTTGCAAGAGAGGTGAGCATGAGTGACCATACCAGCGGCAGCGTTGAATTTGCCAAGATTGAAGTGGGTAACCTGGTCGCATTGAGCGAGTAAGTTTTCTCGTGGCAGCAACGCCTGAGCGTGACGACTCCCGATTGATGAGGCCGTCGAGCCCGGTCAGGAAAACTCGATTCGTTGCGTGATTTGCGAATTAAACCAATGCAGAGAACTCTTTTCAAAACCGGCGGTGATTTGCTGGCAGGTTTTTACTACTGTGGCAGCCGGCAGCCGCATTACCAGTGTTTTATCGCTTATCGACGCGTGCACCAGCAGATCGGCGTCGAGTGCTTCCACCAATTCTGCTCGCGTAGACAAACTTGGCTGACTGAAGAGCAAGTGCTCTGGTCGCAATCCCAGAATGCAGTCATGGCCGGAAATCGCATATTGTGTAAACGGCCGTGCAACAGATTCATCGGTGGCGAGCTGATAAAGCCGACGACAAGCGTTGTGGCCGGTCTGGCATAGACCTCAGCCGGTGTCCCGATCTGTTCGGCGCGGCTGCCATTCATGACGATCATGAACTGATCCAAGGTCATGGCCTTGACCTGGTCATGTGCCGCATATAGGCTGGTGGTGCCAAGCGTACGGCGCAGTTTTTTGATTTCCAGGCGCGTCTGTACGCGCAGCTTGGTATCCAGGTTTGAGAGCGGTTTGTCGAACGGGAATACCGCCGGTTCACGCACGATCGCGCTTCATCGCCATTCGCTGGCGTTAGCAGCCCGACAGCTGACGTGGCGTGCGTTGCAGCAGCGCGCCTAACCTCCAGTATCTTGGCCGCCTTCTGTACGCGCACCTCAATATCGTCCTTGCTCAGCCAGCGAATTTTCAAACTGTAGGCCATGTTCTCGTAGACGCTCATGTGCGGATACAGCGCGTAATTCTGGGATACCATCGCGATGTCACAGTTTTTCGGATCCAGCTTGTTGACTACGCGGTCGCCGATCACGATGTCGCCTGAGGTGATTTCTTCCAGCGCCCGGCCACCATCCGCAGCAAGGTCGATTTGCTACAGCCGGACGGGGGGCACCATGAAAATGAATTCGCCATCTGCGATATTGATCGAAATGCCATGAATGACATCAACCGTCTTCGGTGCCTTGCCGTAGATTTTCGTGACGCTCTCTATGTTTACTTTTCCCATATCATTTCTCGGCGGTCATTTCTATGACGCTGACGCCGATGATGTTCGCCAAGCTATTGCACCATGTCCCGGAAGAGAAGCAAAGCTGGTTCTCGTGCAAGAGCAGCGCATTCTTCGACAACATCATCGCGCTTTACGGCGTGGCGCTGTAGTGGGTGCTGTGCTGTCAGTTTGCAACCTTGATGGTGGCGATAAGTACGTTGGCACTGACCGTGGTGCTGTATATCTTTATTCCAAAAGGAATTTTCCCGATCCAGGATACGGGCGTGATCCAGGATATTTCCGAAGGCCAGCCAATCGATATCGTTTTCCACGATGGCTAAATACCAACAGGCATTAACAGCGAGAGTGCTGACAGCACCCAGCCGTCGAAAGTCTATCGTTGTTCATTGGCGCTGACGGCACCAATGAACAACGATAGACTTAATAGCGGCCGCATACGGATCAATCAGAAGCCGCTTGAGCAGCGTGATGCGAGCCCCAGCAAAATTATCCGTCGGCTGCAACCGGAACTGCATCGGCAGGTCAGTGGCATTACACTCTGTACATGCAGTCGGTGCGGGACTTGACCATCGAAGGCAGCCTCAGCCGCAACCAATATCAATTCAGCTTCGAAGATGCCAATCCTGATGAGTTGATCATATGGGTACCTAAGCTAATCGAACTCCCGCGCCAAATCCCGTAATTGGTCGATATCACCATTGACTGCGATTCCATCTCGCGCCTGGGCATCACGATTGCCGCCATCGATAATGCTCTGTATAACGCCTTCTGCCAGCGTCTGATCTCCGTCACCTATACAGCACCTAGTCTGCCATCCTAGAAATCAGGGTAGCAGACACATCAGCATCGTCATCGTATATTTTCTTGGAGGTTTGCACGATTTCACGCGTGGATAAGCCCTTGCCATACAACGTCAGGATTTGGTCATCCTTGCAGGTAAGTCTAGTCTGATGCCCTTGATTCGTTTTGGCGTGTTGCCATTGCGGCTACTGCCGAGTGCGCTCTTGTTTGCACCATTCTTGTCATAGCTTAGATGCCAGGACATCGAGGTCTGCCTCAGTATTTATATCCTTGAAATACCGAAGCACCCCTCGCCTACCAACAGCAAGTCGCCTGGCTTCAGTCATTTCATGCCCGTATCGAGGCAACCCAGGGAGCCTCCGAACACATGGCTTGAACCGATGCAGATAATCGCATCGTAACCGCTAGTGGGACAGGCATGCTACTCTAACCGCCCGTCTATCAAAGTATAGACGGCTATCAGCAAGATGCGTTGCCAGCCACGCCTGCCTTGCATCAGGAACGATGGATTGATGTCAACGCCGACGTCGCGCACCGGCGCCAGCAACACCAGCGCATCTGGCGGCAGCCGTAACGAATTCAGCAAGACTTCTGCCAGAGCGGTAGAAAACCGGACTGCAATAGCAATGATCGGCATGCGCAATAGTGGAGAATTTGAGCTGGTCTTCGGGGGGATGCAAGCGTCATCGCTACCTTTTATATAAAGAGATTATATGGATAGCCAATTGCGTCGCAAAAATCCGATAAATATCGGTATCCGACACTTTGCCATTAGCCAGCCAACGCTCGCTAAGATGTCCTTCTTTGACGAAACTAAGGCGCGCCGGAGTCCTGGTGGATGCGCCATTGCTGAGGTCTATGTAAGCCTCAATCCGACGCAGATTAAACTGTTCAAAAGCATGCTCGACAAAAGCCGCCAGCGCTTCATGCATATAGCTCGTTGCCCACTGTGCACGTACTATTCCGTATCCGAGATACGGCGTGCAAGTTTTGCGGGTCGCTTATAGACAACATGCAAGTTCCTATGGTCTGCTGATCTGCTAGAATCTGAATTCCTAGAAGGAAATAATGCCCCATGCTGATGCGCCACGATATCGTTCGTAATCAACTGGTGCGTCACATCGATTGAAACCCAGGGCACCGTACTCCAGTAGTACATGACTTCTGGATCAGAAAATATGGGTAAGAGCAAGACGGCGTCAGATTGCTGCAGCTGGCGCAACGCCAGGCGTGGCGTCGATAACAGCGTGGGAATAATGGATGGCATACAAAAGCGTGGTGAGGATTACGTTTGACAGGAGCTTAAGCGAAAACCGCAGCACAGGATATGCGTATCGTTATCCCATGCCTCTAGCGTCGTCCTTCGCAGTGGCTATCTCGGATAACTCAAAGGCATCGCTGTACAGGAATGATTTCTTTAGCGGCGTGCCGTAGTCCGCGACACACCCGTAGGCAATCACTTTTTGATCGCAGTCTTACTTAGCCCTGGCAATGATCGCTTCACTTTTGTCGCCCTTCCGGTTTTCGGCAGCCCAATAAGTCATTCTCATTCACTTATCCTAAATCCAAATAGTTGCGATCTTGGCTTGCCAGTTTGCGCAACCGCTTATTGATTCATCAAAATTATTATCAGTGCTGATCGTGTGAATCGGCAAGGACTTTCAACAAAAGCAAAAGGCTTACAATCATGCAAGGCCTGTTCTATCGAGACTTGATCTTCTGGCACCAACGCCGCATCCACAACGTATCAGCAATGACCGGAACGCTATTCCAGATACGCGAGGAATCGGCGTACTTTAGACGAGGGTCTCCAGAGCGATCAGCTCGGCCAAAGTCTGGCGGCGACGGATCACGCGATGCGTGTCGTTCTGTATCAGGACTTCAGGCAACAAAGGACGACTGTTGTAGTTGGATGACATCGACGCACCATAGGCGCCGGTATCATGTAATACCAGATAGTCACCAACCCGCGCCGGCGGCAACTGGCGCGGCTCGACGACGCCACCTTCGAGTTGGGTGAAGACGTCGCCGGATTCGCACAGCGGCCCCGCCACCACTGTGGGACGCGACGTGACATCCGTCGGTGCTTGGCCTTGATAGATCAGCGAAATACGATGAAAGCTGCCGTACATGGCAGGCCGCATCAGATCATTGAAACCGGTGTCAACCAGCACAAAGTGATTGTTGCCGTTGTCCTTGACCGCACGGACCTCCGACAGCAGCACACCGGCTTCCGCCACCAGGAAACGGCCCGGTTCGATTTCAAGGCGGACCTGATGGTCGAGGTGAGCTTCGATTTCCTTGCGCGCGGCATCCCACAAAGAAAAATAGTGATCGCAATCGATTCGCGCACCGTCCTCTTGGTACGGAATCGACAACCCACCGCCGGCCGACACTGCCTCTATATCACAATTCAAACGCTTGACCGTATCGATCATCGCCGTGCACACCTGCTGCAGATGGCTGTAATCGACACCGGAACCGATGTGCATGTGCAAGCCGACCAGTTTCAGGCCATGCTTCTGGATCACTTGCAGCGCACACTTCAGATCAGTATACCAGATACCGTGCTTGCTGTTTTCGCCGCCGGTATTGGTCTTGGCGCTGTGGCCGTGGCCGAAACCCGGATTGATACGCAGCCAGACCCGAGAGCCTCGCTTGGCAACGCCGAGTTGCTCCAGCATGTCGATCGAGCCGGCATTGACTTCGATATCCATTTGGGTAATCCGCGCCAGCGTCACCGGATCCAGCAAATCGGCGGTGAACACCAATCCGGCCGGCTCGCCCTGCGGGCTGTATCCGGCCAGTAATGCACGTTCGATTTCGCCCAACGATACGGCATCAACCTGCACGCCCTGCTCGCGCATGAGTTTCAGAATAAAGATATTTGAACAAGCTTTCTGAGCAAAGCGGATGACGTCGAAAGCGCGTAATTGCTGAATGCGCTCGACAATCGTTTGCGCATCGTAGATCCAGATTGGCGTGCCATGCTGGCGGGCGAGATCGGGAAAGGTAGCAAACTGAGCCGGGGTCATGATGATTCTTCAAAATAAATAGATAGTTGAGGGTATCTCCCCCCCCAAAACAGGATTTAATAAAATATCATTTGTCAATGTCGAAATGAAGGTGCATCAAATAGCGTGTTAGACGTGTACCAATTTTGGTTAATAAATAGAGCTGTTCGGGCCTTAGATTTTTCTCTTTTCACTTCACACTGCACTGCGAGGCAGAATTGGGGTGATGGGCGCAGTGCAGCGGTAATCTCCCCCACAAAAAAGTATCAATTAAAAGTAGAATTTCCTTAAATGCGATTTTGAGGAAGTTTTACATGAAGACATCACGCTTTACCGAAAGTCAGATCATTAACATCTTGAACCCGACCAAGGCGGCACGCTATTGCCGGATCTTTGTCGTGAGCATAGTATGAGTTCGGGTTCGTTCTACAAGTAGCACGAGCAAATACGGTGACATGGATGCGTCGATGATGAAAGAAGAAGGTGTACGCGGAAGAGAGGCTGAATGCCGAGATCATTACGGAGGCGATTCAAAAAAAGTCGTAAATCCGTCTCACTGCCGTGAGATGGCACAAACGACAGTCTGAGCAGATGGGATCAGCCTCAGTAACGCACGAGCGACCTTCGCGATCAGCCAGCATAAATGTCGCGTGACTAATGTCACGCAAAGCGCACTTGAAACGGCCATGAATGGCTCGTTAAAAGTGAAAACAACACTAGCATGTGTTTTTATTGTACCTGAAAGTACACAGGAAAAGAAACTCGGAAAGGATGTTTCTCGCGTTGACCTATACGTCAAAGTGCGTCGGGCTGTGATGGTCTAGAATAGGAGGTGGCGTGCTGTTGCACGCTGCCTCGACATCCATCGCAATACCTTCAGAAAGGTGCACCAGTTTGCAACGCCACTCGGTTATCCGTGGCTGCGTGGTCAATTCGATGCCATCGTTCAGTGCATGACCAGCGACAGAGCGGCGCTGATACCCTTTCCAGTAACATCTTATGGCGCCATTCACAAGCAAAGCGGCCGGGTGTCCTCACAAGCGCTGGTCCGTTATCGCACTTACGACTATTCAGTACCGACGCAATACGGTCATCCGGCGGTGCTAGTTGAAGGCATCATCGATTGGGTCGACATCTATTTGGTCGGCAAGCCAGAGCGCACTGCTCATCATCGCTGCAGTCATGCCAAAGCCGACTTGGTAATCCATCCACTGCACTATCTGGCCTTGCTGGAGAAGAGACCGCGTGCTTTCGAGTCTTCACAACGGCGGCAGCCCTGGTACATGAACTGATGGAAGCGCATGACGAGAAACGGTTGCGTGCCTTGCAAAAGCAACTGACTAACGTCAAGTTGCT
>JFJP01003003.1_pt1 | contig 10257 bp, 10 predicted proteins | sample 431651 | NCBI WGS metagenome assembly JFJP01 (sample SAMN02602958, study PRJNA72255) | Microbial mat metagenome, whole genome shotgun sequencing project. | biome: fresh water; feature: sink hole; material: water; isolation source: purple microbial (photo- and chemosynthetic) mats found in... | reverse complement strand
CTAATAGAGGGCGTGAACGCTTACTGGAACGCCAAGGGGTGAGTACCCACAAGGACAGCGGTATCGTCAATGATGCGAATGATTGGGCAGTGGAAACGGTGAAGAATGCGCGGTATCCGCTGGAGTTGTTCCAGCGGGTGGTTACGGTGAGTTTAAGGACGATGGCGATTGTGCAGGGGTTGCCGGGGTTGGGAGTGTAGATGTGGTGATTGGCAAAGCTAAAAACGGAAAGTTTGGAATGATTGCCATGCCTTACCGACTATGGGTTTGCGCAAAATCTTATGGAATTTTGGCGACGTTTGTTTAATTTCACCCAGGATAGGGATTGTGCAGGAGTGACTTGATTAATCGTTACAGAGAGTGCTTTGCACTCCCTGATTTTAGTGGGCGGGTCAAACGTACTACAGCACTTCCTCGATTTCACGCGGGAGTTGACGCTTATTGATTTTTTGCCGTTGTTGCATTGCCGTATAATACACAGCCGCTACAATAGCAATAAAAATAAAAGCACTTACTATGCTCATAATATGACTCCTAATAATAGTCATTTGTTGTTTTAAAACAACTACGCTAAATAAATTAATGATTTTTAAAAAGTTGATTTAATGATGTTATATAAACACTCATATGAAACTTATTATGAAAAATAACGCCTTATTAAGTCGACAATTTAATGTGATAAAGTTACGGGTGATTTATGTCTAGGTGTCTAACACTACAGCAATCTTACTTAAAACTTAACCAATTATTTTTTATAACAGGTATTAACGCACAAAGAACTGAAAAAAAACTATAGCGATTATCCAACAAAATTCTGTGGTAGTTTACCAACATTCCTTACTTCCACCCGTGCCACTGGCTGTATGATTTCCCTCTTGATCAATACTGAGTGTGCCACAACCTGTATCACGCACTAATTGCGTTCCGATGGGGGTAGCAACAACTCTGAAAGAGCTACGGGTCAAACTGTCGGCAGTGAAGGTATAACGTAAATTCAAGTTGCTGTGAGTAGTGCAGTCTAAAGTTGGCAATATCAAGGCATTACCAGCAATATTTTGGTGATAAGCAAAATTTACGCTGTAAAAGCGCTCCATAAACTGAGTGTAATCCGTCAAGCAGGTTTTAGCAGCACTGCGGTAGGTTTTAGTGACATAAGTGGTGTAAGAAGGATAAGCAATTGCAGAAATTATACTAATAATTGCTACAACTATCATGACTTCAATCAAGGTAAATCCCCTTGAATGAGATTGTAAATTGGTTTTTAGGTACATTTGTTGATCTTTTTCAGTGATTAATAATTTCACGCCAAGAAGTCCGCCCAGCATCACTAGACATACCTTGAGTGAGAATCGTGTTGGTTTTTCCGTTATCTTTAACCACTTGCATGATATTTCCAACAAAAATAGGGTTGTTTGGACTGCTATCAAAACCAATACCCGAAATAACAGTCGGAATACCATTTACGCTCAAAGTATCAAAATCGTTGAATAGCTTATCACCGGTTATATCAAAAAAGGTTTTGTCTAAACGACCACCTGTAAATGGGTTGATTGCCATAATGAAACCTTTACCTGTGGGGCTGCATATGTCTGATCCATCCGGTATACGCGACGTGCCAATCAAAACGCTGCCTTGGAAGAAATTAGGAGTGACCATGCGTTCGCCACTGGTAGGTAAATCAAGATACCAGCCAGATTTGCCTACTAATTCACTAGCCATACCCGTTTCAATGACACGCGCATCAAAGTCATTGATTACTCCTTCTGCTAATACAGCACGCTTGACCAAACTGCTCCGGTCACTGATAAAGGTTTGCTCATCCTTGATACCATACCACGTTTGTGCGGCGGTATTAGTGATGTCAGCCTCCGCCAAATACCTGCCAGTACCAACAAATAACCAAATTTTCCCAGTAGCTGGGTCTTTCCCTATCAGTGGCGAAGCGGTAATCGGCTGGGTATTATTGTTAGCATCTTTGGCAGTAAATAACTTGAAGGCGCTGCCCCCTACGGGAATACGCCATACATTGCCCTTGAAGTCCCCTGCGTAAAACAGGTCAGTAATGCCATCACCGTAGGTACTCCAGCCATTGACCGTGGATAACCCGCTGTTGCCACTTTCACCAGTGTCAACAGTATTAACAGTGCCGGTACTAATGTTAATCATAAACAATTGTGCCCGATCGCCCGTGCCATTAGCGCCATTGCCAAACACAACCTGCCAAACACCCTCTGCCGTTTGGTTAATGAGTGGCTTGCCCAAGACATTACCTAACGCGGGTATGTCGGTGGCAGATTTTTCCCATAAAAACTCCACTTTATCCGGGTCAGTAACATCCAACGCAAACACGCCCTTACCTCCCCTGCCTAAAGAGCCGACCAATACCGTTTTCCATTGACTATCAATATACACATCGGCAACGGTCAATTCGCCATCCACAAAATAATGATGCTGGTAATCTGATTCAGACAATTGTTTCAGCTTGTCGGTAATAACAGCGGAAGGAACAAGTGCATAAGTTTCAACCCCAGTATCGGCATTAAAACCGTGCAACATCCCATCGTTTGCGCCCACATACAAGGTGGGTGTACGACCTGCCTTTGCCGCAGCAAAAGCGGTGTAGCTCGCAGCACCTGAAAAGCTTTTACTTGCGTACAGCTTAGGGTTCGGCTTACCAACAAGAATGGGTTGGGAATGCACAATGTCACCAAGCAAAGTAGTACGATCACGGAATGTGCCACCGTTTCTTTGTTCATGGGCGGCATGTCCATGTAAATAGTTCACCACCAATGATGAGCCAAGGATGGCACGTTGCTCAGCCGTCAGATTCCCCCAGTTGAACGGTTTGTCACGCAAGAAAATTTTGCGACTTCCCCAGTTAGGTATTTTGGCGCTGGCTGTCCAAACAGGGGAGCTGGAGAGTGTACCCGTCGTGGCGTTGACATCGAAGGCATGGATGTCACCGCGCCATGCTTTGCTGTAAAACAGCGCTTGATAAACACGTGTTCCAGACTCCAGCTTAGCGGAATTGGCTGCAAGGGACGCGCCGGAACCTGTCAGTTCGCTGATGATACGCTCGAATGCTTTTTTTAGGCTATCCACCATTTGTGCCGCTTGCCCCGCGACGAAAAAATTATCGGGACGCTTGAACGCCGCTTGACCATTACCCCTGCCAAAGGGAGTCAAGGTATCGGTATTGGTGTGCCACCATGCTTCTGGCAATGCTTCTGTCCATGTTGTGGGGCTGAAGTCTTCCGGGACTGAAAACCCCCCGTATTTAGCCGCTAAAGCGTATTGGTTGCGACCCATGCCTTCCAAGGATTGTGCCTCCAGAACATCGACCCAATAAGTGGAAGCCGTTTGTTTGCCGGGTAGGTCTGTACGCAAGTCAGAGGTGTTGGCATACCATGCCAACCCAGCCATATAAGCCGAGTTTTTGTTGCCGGTAAAGTTCGCGTTAGTACCGAGATTGCCTAATCCTTCCAATTGTCCAATCTTGTTGGTCAAAGAAACAACATTAAGGGGATCATTGGACACCTCGTTGGGCATGGTGGGTTCATCTGTCCTATAGCCGGTATTACCGGGCAAGTTTTTGTCCCGGTGCGCGTAAATATCCCCGATACCCAGCAGCGCATTCACTTGGCATGAGGCTTGGAATGGGTCATCCCAATTGGTGACGACTGGGAAGCCATCAACATAATTGTATTTGGTAGTGGCATTAGCGCCCGTCATATTGGAATAAGCTGACACATTGCCCTGATTACGCAGGTAACGTAATCCCGCGTAAAACAATTCGCTTACCGGGTCATAACTTTTATGTGCTTGCGTGGTCATTTGCCCAAATTTGTTGAGATAATTGATCACGCCACTGTCCTGGATACTGATACCAAATGCGGAAGAGGTGGCACTGGCGTCCGTCGGGCTGGGATTTTGTAGCAAAACACCTGTACTGGGATTCCATTCCTTCAGGGGATTATCCACCTTCACTTCATTGTTCAGATTTGCCAAAGAAGGGCCAATGGATTTTTGCTTAGCTCGCAGTACTGCTCCATCCCGCCAGTAATCGCTGTGGTTCAGGTAGCCAAACACGCTGTAACGCAAGCGTCCGGCGTATTCTTGCATCAACCCTTCCGGCTTGTAATAGGAACCGTAAGGTTTGCAATTGGCCTCCAATAGACCGGGGACACACACCTTGACCCTGACACTGACTTCATACGCAGTATTATCATCTTGGGTGCTGGCTGGATTGTAAGGTGTCGCGCTAGTAGCGGCAGTGGCAGCAGTCCCATTGATACTAAACCACATCTTATTGCCCAAGCCTTGGATACGCATTTGCAGGTAATTCTTGTTAAACGGTGTTGATTTCTGCACTAGGGTTGCATTATTGCCAGAAGTGGGCAGCCGTAGGTTCGGGAAAATGCTTGTCCCACCACTCCCTTCATGGCGTGCCTTTTCCAACCATGTTTCGCTGGTAGTGTCCTTAACGCGGTAGCCACCCGTCATAGCGGAGCGGAACGGATCAATGGTTTGGGTAGCTGCCCAGTTCAAGAAATTACCGCTCCAAAGCTTATTGCCTACCGTACAGAGGTGGTTTGATGTGGTAACGCTAGGGTAAAAATAGCGCTCGGTTTCGACGGCATTGTAATTGTACAGGTAGCACTTATCGGCATCGAAATAGCCGACATAGGCTTTGTTGCTGTCGTAATTGCCAAGATTGGCGACACTGTTAATGGTAGGCCATTCGACCGAAGGGACTAGCACCAAGTTATCAGGTGCTCCCCCACCAACCACCAGTGGAGATTGGGAGATGTCCACTCCGGCTTGTGTGGGTGAAATGGTCAGTAATAATGTCAATATAGCCGCACAACAGTATTTAAGGCATTTACTCATAATCAAAGATCAAATATCCCGTTTGACGGTGGTTTGTAAAACCACCACTGCGCGATTTTGGGCAACGTTGGGGTTGCTGCTACGAGCCGTGATCCGGTAATGTTGTTCGGTAAGCGCTCCCCCATTGAATCCGTACTGGTTACTGTTTGCACTGTTTTGCTGTCCCAGTTGTGCCTCTCCGTTACCCCTACCCATCAATTGAATATGATATTGCGGTGTCCCCAACATCATATTGTAATTCACTGCAAAGTCAGGGCTGACATCCGTCCAATTGGTGTCGTTGTTTTGAAAGGTTGTGGCGGGTACGGGTGGACAAGCGGTTCCCGAATCTGGGCTGCAATCCACCATATTCACCGGGGCAGATGATGCCTCAATTGCCGCTTCCCCTGCACGCAGTGCAGCCTCGGCTGCCTGAAAAGCCAGACCACGGTCATAAAGGTTGGAAGCCATGCGTTCTTGTAAACCAATACCCGTGACACTTGATAGCGCTAAAGTGGTCATCACCAATAACATGACCAAGGAATAAATGAGGGTAGAACCTTGTTGTTTTACGGCATGGCTCATGGAATACGACTCCGCAAGGCAATAATTTGCGTAAAATCGTGTTGCAAACGCCCATCATTGTTAGTGGTATCGGTTACTTGTGTTTCCGCTGATTCAAAATTAAACGCCAATTTCATGGCGTCAATCATTGGCCAATTACCTGCTGTATCCACGCTGGCAGCATTAACCCATGTGTCAGACCCACGTACATGGTAGAGAATTTGAAGGTTGTCGATACCTGCCACGATCTCTTCGGTAACAAGATTACCCTCTGTTCCCAAACGTTTGCGATAAAGTGATTGCCCGCCTTCGTCATTTCGTCCGTTATTGCCAATATACCAAATGGTGCTTAGAAAGCGGGCAATACTAGCATTCGATCCGTAAGTGTAGGGGTTGCCTTTCGTTGAATTGCAATCAGTCGGAAAACCTAACCCAATGGAGCAATTACCAGGGGAGTTAGTGCCTGTTTTGTATGTCACCGTAACGGTAGCATCGTTATAGCCAGTTGCTTGAAAAAGGCTAGATTGGCTGACATCGCAGACCATTAATACATCACCAACGGCAAAGTCGGTGCTGGCAGCATTGATTTTAAAACTACCAGAAGCCGCCGCATGATTAGTGATGGCAAGGCCATTGCCATCAATGCCTTGTACTTGTATAGCACTGGTTCCGGCTACCCGATCTCCCACCTCATTACCCGTTGTGATAGTAGGAGCAGCGGTATCACCATCAAAACCCGCTAGACCCACCCAATTGAAAAACGGATTAGCGGTTGCTCCATTCAATACATTGGCAACGCTACCCGAATTCCCGCAAGCGATAAGACCAGCTTGTCGTAAGTCACGGGACAGTAACTCAAATGCAGAGCGTGCGCTTTCCTGAAGTTGCGATAAACTTTCAGTACTACGGTAAGTTTGACGGGTGGCATGAAATACACTGAGTACACCCGAAATAATCATCAACCCCAGCATCATGGCTATCATCAACTCAATCAGGCTTAACCCACGCTGCTTCATAGCTGCACCTCAACCCGGACTTGTTGAGTTTCAGATCCTTGCGTAGCACGCGAATCATCCCACTGTACGACAATAGTGCACGCAGTCTTGTTACAGTCAACGGAACCTTTAGCACTAGCACCCAGTAAAGTGCGTAAGCTTTGTCGCCAGTTCGTCAGGGCACTTGCGGCAAAACTGCTACCGATAGGGGGATCAGTTTCCAGCCCTAAGTTGAAAGCACCCGTGATTGCATTGGTACGGTCAATACGCATGGCATCGCTGATGCTGTAGGTTTGAATGACCGCCATGCTACGCCCTAATGAACTGTGGTTATTTTTAATGGCACGGACTTGCAACGAGGCTATGCCCAATAAACCGACCGACAACACCAAGACTGAAATCAATACTTCAATCAGCCCTACACCGGATTGGCAGCGTTTAGTTGCAGTCATGATTCCTCCGACTGCCGTGCCAGTTTTTTTACATTGATCCGGCTGCCAGCACCTAGCACAACGCGCCGTGTGTTGTCTGTCACCGAGCTAATAGGCGCTTCAATTTGCAGATAGTGGTTGTTTACCAACGTATTATTGGTACGTGCCAACCCATCTGCACCGAAGGTAAGAGTATCGTCAATCAAGGTAGAACTTTGGTGTAAACTGTTGTGGGTTGGTATAACACCACGACGTATCACGCTATCATTAGCCAATACAATCCAATATTGCCAAGCACCGGATTCCGTTACGCAAGTGTTTGAAGATTCCGTAGAAGAACGGCATAACCTGACCGGAATATTGCGCCGGATGGCTTCTGAGCGGGCGAAATTAATCACGCCCAGCATTTCGTTGGCGTGGTTAGGCAACACTTAACAGTATGGCTGCAACAGCCAAGGTAATCATCAATTCAACTAGCGTCTGACCTTGGGAATAAGGTAAGACTACCGGCTGACGTGACGACACAGGTACACGACATTTGTTCATGATTTCTATTTTTATCAATTAGTGGGCATGTGCTTGTAGTATCTATCATACATACATATTTACAGCAATCAAAACGTGAATTCACCAAAGTATTTTTGCCAAAACCGATAAATACACCTTTGGACTTCTCTGCATAAAGGTACGTAACCCACCACAGGATTTGCCGTTATCTTAATTTCTTGAGATTTTGCTCTGACCTTAGGTTCACGAATCAGGCGTTAGACCACAGAGGAAATCTTGCGGCTACCCAAGCCAACCGGCCTACTATCAAGAAACGGCTGGAAGAATTGGTACGCAGTGGGTTGCTGCAACAGAACGGCGTTGGCAAAGGCACATGGTATTCCCTGCCCTCCTGAACGCCAAAAGTCGCACCAGTGGTGAGACAAATGCACGATCAAGCTGATAACGGATTCAAGGATGACCACATGATCGAACATTAGTATTGGTTAATAAATGATCTTGTGTTAACCTTCCCTACTGCCCGTATAAGGAAATCTTTGGGAACGGACTCCCCTTTTCACCCTAGCAACGCCTCAGCCGTTGTAATCAAGTCACAACAATAAGTTTCTCAACAATCATGGCACAAAAGAAAAACCAGCCACGTTCCCGTATCCGTAGGACGCTACCCGTGTATAGCCATCTCGTGGTAGTGGCGAAAGGCATCCTCGCATGGATAGGAACACTCGGTATCGTCGCGCTTTTTGGGTTTATCGCACATTTTTTCCTTTAATGGCGAAAGCGATTCTGGCAACTGCTACAAAAATATTGCTCTAACCCACCCAACCACAAACGTTCCCACCAGCTAGGGCGGGCTTTATTAGCGCGTGCACCGCAACGCGGACAGGTCGTCACATTCGGTCTCGACATACACTCAGGTCTACTGTTTTGCTCGCAAGGCGCAGCAGTCTATAAAAAATAACCAGCCAATAGGCTGAGAGTTTGAACCCACTGGCTGGCTAATTGAGGTGCTTGCATAATTCGGAGGAATTAAACAGGTGCAAGCGGCGCAGAGTGTAACAGAATTTATACAAACGCAACCCACTAAATGGTTATTAAACAATCAATTCACGGTGAGGTAAACCCAACCAAGTGCCTAAGAATCGGTAGGGGTAGAACACTGCACGTTTAGGTGACTGGGCGGCGGGCGGCGAAAGACGGTCTTCAGTGAAAATATTGCCTTGCGTTTGACACAATGCCCAAATATTTGCACACACGTCTGACTTTTCCAGCGCACGGTATCGCCACTTAACACAACGTTTTCGTGTGGCGGTAAGTGCTTCACCAACAAGTCAGCAATTTCTTGGGACATTTGCTTCAATTGCTCATCATTCAACGTCACCGGCTCCCCTGTAATCGCCATCGAATAAACGATTTCCTAACCCATTAACCCGCGTCAAAAGAAGCAACCAAAGTAATACCTTGGTCGCTAAAGGACAAACCAACGAACGGACAAGATTTGTCCTACAAGAGCCATTACGATGAATAGCAGGGGGATACTACCTGAAAATTAAGCAGTTGCAGAACAACTTGTTACATTTAGCAAAAGATTGTGGTGGGCAATGTAAGCGAGAAGCGGGTTCCCATCCTTGGAAACCCGCTAATGAACGATGATCGTGATAGATACAACGTAATAGTAACCACTATTCCATGCCTATCTATCTCCTTCAGACCAGCGGTTTTGAGCAATGCTTGCCGAGTTATAGCGCTCAGCAAGCCTTAATTAGGTGATACGGGGGGGCAATAGTGGTCGAAAGTGTTCACCTTTTAACGGCAACAGCATCTATAGCGGGGGGCTAATCCGCATCCATTTATTTTTAACATTCTGCTGTTCTTGCTCGCGAAACTGAATGTAACCTGAATACGAACTCATGGAAACATTAATTTATTTGGCTAGCATAATTTTAATGGATAATTAGAACCTGCCCTCTGGGCAACTGACAAAAAAAAGCACCTAACTATTAGCTAGATGCCTAAAACCTATCTGGTCTATTCATTAAAGGGGTGAGAGTGCAGGCCAGATAGTAACTTATGAGATTAATAATCTATCTGATTAAAAATTAACAGTCAACTATTGGGGACAAAATGCAGCGGTTTAACCCCCATGATTAGTGCATCATGCAAACACTGTATCGCCCATTCCTGTACCGGATCATTGTCATTAGCGATATGCCCAAAGCGATTACGTACCGCCAACCCTAACCAGCGCTGTACAGCGAATTTGGTTTCTGGCATGTGCGGCAACTGCTCCAAGTGCAGTGCTAACAGCTCCAGCTTCACGGTATCCAATGCCACGATAGCAAACCGATTCTGGAAATAGATACGACATTGCGTTTTCAAGCACTCGGCTCCTCAAACTCAAACTCAGCCTCGCGCTGGTGTCGGAGCGACACGATGGTTACAGTATTTTCTGCCACATCCATCCAATACAGAGCAATTGCAACAGCCAATAAGCAATTCTTTACGGTGATCAATATAGCGGTTTATCGTGCGGTGGGGCGTGGATTGATGATAACGGATTTGGAGGGCAATGTTAAAGCAGCACCGGACTGTCCTAGCAAGTAAATCCGGTACTGTTCAGACTCAGAACTTAAGCGTCACTACCAGCTTCTGGTTCGGCGGCTTCTTCGGTGGCTTCAGCAGCAACTTCTTCGGTAGCTTCAGCAGCAACTTCTTCGGTGGCTTCAGCAGCAACTTCTTCGGTAGCTTCAGCAGCGGCTTCTTCGGTAGCTTCAGCAGCGGCTTCTTCGGTAGCTTCAGCAGCGGCTTCTTCGGTGGCTTCAGCAGCGGCTTCTTCGGCAGCTTCAGCAGCGGCTTCTTCGGCAGCTTCAGCAGCAACTTCTTCGGTAGCTTCA
>JFJP01041201.1_pt1 | contig 10258 bp, 5 predicted proteins | sample 431651 | NCBI WGS metagenome assembly JFJP01 (sample SAMN02602958, study PRJNA72255) | Microbial mat metagenome, whole genome shotgun sequencing project. | biome: fresh water; feature: sink hole; material: water; isolation source: purple microbial (photo- and chemosynthetic) mats found in... | reverse complement strand
TGGAATCTCAAAAGCAATTAGCTGATAGTGTTTATAAACAACAAGCACTAGCATTAGATACCTACAAAGCTAATTCACAAGTAGATTATCAGAATAGGAGTCTTGCTGAAACGTCTAAGTTTCATGAACAAACTCTTAGTAACGATGCTGAAAGACTTAAAATACAAGAGCATAAGCAAATGGTTGATTTTATTAATGTACAAAAGCTAATGGCTGATCCTAATATGACCTTGGAAGATAAACAGGCATTAGAATCTAGACTAAATACTATCCCAGCTTTTCAAGAATATCTTGGTAAAGGTGGAAAAGCTAGTGATGCACTTCCTTCTGTTGCGACAGATACTAGTAATCAAAAAAAAACTATAGAAACAGAAATCACTGATTATGATTCTTATGGTAATGTAACTGGTTCTCGTAAAGAAAATATACCAATGGACTATGGTGAATCAGAGCCTGCTCCTATGTCTGCAGGAACTAAATATGCAGTAGATAACAAGTACGTATCTCCTGATCAAGGTCATTTATATAATGTTACTAATCTATCTGGAAAAGCCATTAATGATCTCTTTAAAGGCGGTAATGGAATAAAGTATATGGATACTAATGCAGTTATTAATAGTATGAATTCTAAAGATCCTGATGCTGCAGCTAATTCACTTAAAGCCTTCTCACAAGCATTTAGTTCTGCTTATGAAAAAGGTGATGCAGATTCTAAGAGTATAGGTATGAATAAATTGATGGCTATTTCTGAAAAAACTAAGAATCCAGAATTAACTAGAGCCTCTATTATAGGTACATTAAATAGTTATGAGAAAAGACAAACCGCTTTTAAAGAAGCTGGTATGCATACATATGCAGATCAAGAAAATACTATGGCTAATTCTCATAAATACCAAAAGACTGATGATATTAAAGAAGATATAGATACTCTTCTTGAAAACAAAATGTTTGCTGGATTCTTTGGTCAAGGTCAAAATGACAATGACGCTACTACTAAAATTGCATCGATGAGATCTCAATATGCTAAGATCTATGGAAAAGATGACTTCCCTAAAGTGCTTAAGTTCTTAACGAATAATAAAGACGGTTGGTTCTCTTCGCTAGGCTTGTCTGGTAATAGTGCAGAATTTAAAGGCTTATCGTTCAAAGCAGGAGAATATGCTTCTCAAGTAGGTGTCATACCGAAAAGTGAAGCTCCAAAAGAAAATGAATTCATGAATCCATACACAGGTGAAACCGTTTATTATAAATCTGAGCAAAATTATTCTGAAGCAGTAGACAAGATTAAAAACTTATCTGCTGATAAAAAACAAGAATTAAAGAAAAGTATTCTTCTTGATGTTGATTCATATAATAGAGGTAACATTACGCCTAGAACAAAGAATGCAATGGGCTTGTTTGCTTTAACAGCATTAAATTCTGCAAGGGAGAAACAACTCGATGATTCAGCATTGAAATTAGTTTCAGATATATTCAGCAAATAATTAACACAAAAAATAATCTTAGATTATAAAAGGATTAAATATGACTTTAAGAGAAATGCAAAACCTTCTATTAGTTACTTCTTCACAAAGAGATACTGATTCGTTTTCAGAAGACGATCTAGCAAAACAACAAGCAATAGGTTCATTTAACAGAGCTACTGGCAACGATGGAAGCTTCGTTGATAGTGCTCAAAATATGTTAGGCAGTGCAGTTATTGAAGCTGCTAAAGTACCTACTGCTGCACTTGATATTGGAAGATACTTAGCTGGTGAAAACAAATCGTTTGAAGGTCTTAATGCCTTAAACAAAACACAAGCTGAATGGCTTGGTATGGACGAGTCTGGTCAAGTAAGACAAAATGATCTTGGTACAGTTGCTGGAAGTGCTTTAGGTTTTGGTATGGCTAAAGCTGGTATAGAAGGTAGTCTAACACTGACTAAACAAATGGCTAATAAAGCTGCTGCTTCTGTATCAGAAACATTTGCTGAAAAACAAGTTGCTAAAAATATATTAACATCTGCTGAAAACAAGTTCACAGTAAAAGGCGAATTACTAAATACCGCTAAAGCTTCTTCGCTTGCTCCAATATCAGATACTAACGTAAATCTTGATGATGACTTGAATTTTAAACATAATACGGATACATTAACTAATCCTAACAAATTTATGCAAAGTATGGCTACTGATGCTATGATGGGAGCACCATTTGATGTTGCTATTACTGGAGTTGGAGAAGGAATTATTGGCAATAGATCTAGAACTAAGAATATGGCTAAGTTCAAAGAAAGCGAATTCTCTAAGTTTGCAGATTCTGAAACAGAATCCAGTGTAGTTACAGTGTTAAATGCTGGTCATGCTAAAAACATGGAAAACATTGTTAGCAATCCTAACGGAAGTAAATCAGGCAATATAGGAACTATGCAGGTAACTTTAGGTGAAGATGGACTGATATATATTAGTTCAGAAGATTTTGCTCAAATTAAAGAAAATACCACGAGTAAAGATACTGGGGCATTTGTAGATCAGTCAACAGGTGAAGTATTACTTAACGGAAAAGGCATAGGTTCTTTAAAAGGTAAACTAGATAGCAACGGCGATATTATATTTAACAACGCTGATAGTAAAGTTACTGATCAACTATTGAACTTTAAACGTAATGGTAGAAAAGTACTTGAATATGCTAATGATGCTGAGCGTGGTGGTATGAGAGACCTCTTTTTATCTAAAGAAGAGTTAAGTGCTAAATCACAAGCTGGTGACGAAATGCATTATACACAATTAGTTTCTTCTGACGCTGAAGGTAATATTCATACTAAAGATAATATTCAATTATCAAATGAAAAACTAGCTGAAGCTGAATCTATTAAAAGTGTTCTTGGTAAAACAGGTGGAACAGATACGCAAGGAAGAAGTATTCATCAAGAGATACTCATGAGAGATTTGTCTAAACTTACTGATGAAGATATTGGTGCTTTACCAAAGCCTATTCAAGCTGTTGTAAACGCTGTTAGAAGCAATAAAGTAAGTCTTGATGCTATTGCATCTAATCTAGTTGATAATATAGACGCATTTGATAGTAAGGCCAATCCAGAGATTGTAAAACTAGTTGATCAGTTTAAAAAAGGATATGTCAACAATGATGGTGATGTAAAAAACATCAATGCAAAGAGCGAACTAAAGAATGCTATTGTTAATTCTCTTGCAATGAAAATAGCTAATATGGATTTAACCGCTGTGAAAGTAGATGGCAAAGTTAGATATAAGATAGAACTTACTAAGATGCCTAAAGATTTCAGTACACAAGTTTTAAGAGAAGCTATGTTTGATATTATGGACATTGATCCTAAAGGTGTCATGCATCCTGATGAATTAATTAAAAAGATCATAGGTGATAAGACAGATACTAATCTAGAAGCCATGTTATTTGATAGTTTCTTAAAAAGAGAAGATGTTACAGGCAAAGCAATAGATGAGGAAGGTAGATTAGATACGTCTAAAATAGAAGATACAAAATATCTCAAAGAAGAATTCAACGTAATAGTCGAAAGCATACTTAAGCAAGCTAGTCAAGATATTGATAGCGATGGTAGAATCCAACGAGCTGCTAATAGCGTTACTAAAGAAGCTAAAGCTTTATTCAAAAGAAAAAACAATGGTATCAACATCAATGGTAAAGAAGGCCGTATAAATGGGATACCACAAGGGTTACATGAGAACGTTTATGTTTCTATGAATAAAAAAGCATTTGCAGAAGCTAAGTTTTTAGCATCTGTTAAAAGAAAATTTGATATACCTAAAGTAGAAAGAATTCGAGAAGCGTTGATAGCTAATCGTGCTAATCTGCTAGATATTATCAAAGACACAAACGATAAAGTAGTCCATGATTTTGTCAAAAATGCTATGACAGATGATATTGAATCTATCTATAAAGTCATGGATACAATCCAAGAGATTATAGATAATGGCAACGAATTTACATTAGACACTAACATAGAAAGTGGTAGCAATCGTGTTTCATACGTAGGCGATATTAATCCACATAATTCTAAACTATTTAGATACTTACAGGCTATGGCTACAAATCAAGATTTTAATCTTACTCTAAAAGAAGATTTAGATGTTATTACAAATCATATTAATGATGTTTTATTCGGTAAATCACTTACAGATGGAGAACCGAAATTCTATCTTGAATTTAATTCTGTCGAAGATCTAATTGCAGCTAGAAGTAAGATTGAATCAGCTACTAAAAAATCATTAGAAGGTTTTATTGTCAAAGAATTTGCATTAAAACTGATCGATGATTTAGTTGCTGGAAAAGATCCTACTAAAGTCGCATATACTGCTGCTATTGACTCGAAGAACAACAACTATACTATTATGCATGTTATGCTAGGCAAAACTAACGATTCACTTAGATTGTTCTCTAAGGATGGTGTGCCTGCTAACTTTGATATTTCAAATGATTCTTCTATGCCTAATAAAATACTTGATGCTATAAAGCAAACATTCGGTGATGAAGCTGGAGCTGCTATTGCATCTATGGGAAGACAGTCTGGTAAAGACATATTTACTCCATTTGTCTATATGGCAACACCTACTGGCACTACTAGTAACTTTGCTTTAAGTGTTTTGATGCATGCTTTAAAAATAGATCAGAAAGATAGATTTAATAGCTTGCCAACTACCATTATAAACGAGTACAACAAAATGGTTTTAATTCTTGAAAATTCGCTTAAAGCCGAGAATGAAACTGGTAAAGCATTAAAGATTGCTTATGATGCTTATAAAGCGGCTAAAGATAAACCAACAAATAGTTCTAATTATTCTTCTGAACTTAAAGCTGCTAAAGAAGCATTTAACAATGCGTATGAAAAAGTAGACTCAACAAATAAAGCGCCGTTAGATCTAATTGATGCGCATGATGCTCTTTTTGGAACGAACAGAGTAGATTCAAATACTGAAGCACACATAGAAGCATTCGCTAAATTTATTGGAGAAGACACTTCAATCAATAGATTCATCAAATCAGTAAGAGATAATATCATTGATAAAAAAGTCATGAGCTTTATTGAAGATCTTGAGTTAAGTTTAACAGCAGCTAAAGCAAAGTTTATCCATGAAAGACAAAACAATAAAATATATAAGTTTAGCAAAGAAGAAGCATATAAAATTATTGAGCAAGCCTATAGAGATAAAGGTGTCAAATTCATAGAATCTAGATTTAATGATTCTTTCAATCTTGAAGGTAAATATTCAATAGATTATATTATAGAGCAACTTGCTTCTGTTAATATGCTTAGCACTAAAAGTATCTTTGATTATAACATCGTTGCTAGTAAATTTCAATCTCTTGCTGTTAGAAATCCATTTAATGGCGATTTCATGTCATTGGCTATGTTCCAAGGTAATCAAACATTCCTTGGCGGAAAAGGTATCGTTGTTAAAGGTTTAAATAGTGCATCAATTATGACGCCAATGTTTATCCAATCTATTGAATCATCAATCAGTTCTAGAGCGTATAGTGGCAAAGGAGAGAATGTTTTTGATGCTACATACGGTGGAAAAGAAATAGTTGAATCTGCGCATATAGCAAATAGCTTATTAGCTCAGTTATTTGAAAATGACGTATCTGGAAATGGTTATCATATTATCAGAGATATTATGACAGGTATAGATAGTCAATCCATGGGTAATGTTTTCAGTAACGAAATTTTATATAAGATGGTCAACGATCAGAATATCAAAAACGACAATGTTGGCGAAGTTGATAGTGCTAAAGTAACTGAGCTTGGTAATAAACTAAGAAAATTCGTTAATGAAAAAATAATTATCACTGATTCAGATCAATCTATTAGAATACTTGCTAATGAGGTTTCTGCTAATAAGCAGAAGAACGATGGAGTTATTGTAGGCAACTATGGTGTTTCTAAATCGTTATTTACATCAGATAGTCAATCTATTACATCTGAGACTTTTACAGATTTAAACAATAGATCTAAGTCTGCAGCAACAAGTCCTACAAATCATGGATTAGGTTTCATAGCTATCGATAGAAAAAAAAATGTTTTCAAGAGATTATTAGATTCATCTACGAGAGTCATAGAGAGATTTGTTAATTTTGAATTTGTTACTGATGGGCAGAAGAGTTCTTACTCTAAGAGTAAAAATACTATTACACTTGCATTTAAAGATGGTGATTTCTCAGAATCAAATCTTCGTCAGCTTGTTCATGAGATAGTTCATGCTGCCTCAGAAGGCGATATGTCACGAATAGATGGTCATGATAAGATGATGCAGATGTTTAGTGATTGGTTTGATACTGTTCAACCTGACACGCTAGAAGGCTCTTTCCACAAGGAAAAATTTACTGCAATAGTTGAAGCTATTCTTGTTAATGAAATGCTTAAAAAGAACAAGGCTGAATTTGCTAATAAGTTCAATTCTAATGATTTATCTAGTATGTACACAATTATAGAAGGTGTTCATTCTATTGGTGATCTTAGAAACATGATCAACGAAAGACTTGAAAGTGACGAGAAGATAGAAGTTATGCAAGCATTTGAAGATGTCATAGATAGTACACAACAACTACTTAACTCAAGAGAAGTATTGGATTATTTGAATGGCCTAAAGAAAGCAGATCCTATGAAAATAGATACTGTTTTAGATACAAATAATGATGTACCTTTTAAAGAAAGAATTGATAAAGCTTTAGGATTTGTTCAGCAAATAACTAAAGATACAACACTTTTAGAAATGCTTGGATTCGATCTAACTAGAGAACGTGAAGCTATGAATAGAGTTATCGGTCTAAAAGGTGGCATGGAAGACGCTATCCAAAAAGTGACCGCTGCTCTTATGGATGATATTAAGAAACTAGATAGTACGATAGGAAATCCTGTTGAAGTCAAGAAACTTAAAACAAATGTAGGTGCTGCTGTAAGTATGGGCTTAAATATGTTCGTAGACGAGATGAAACTAAAAGATGGTAAAGCCAAAATATCTAATATTGATTCTGCTGTAACATATATGCTAGATTTTATAGGCAGAGAATTAGATCTTACAGACAGTGGCAATATAAGAGGCATGATACAAAAGCTTGTAGAGTCTAAAGGCTACACAAATGCTGATGAAATTAAATCAATAGTCAACTCAGAAGTAGAAAAGCTTAAAGGAAGACTAGAAAGTCTTGCTCTAGGTAATCATGCAAAAGGCTTTACGTTGGATAAAACAGTCTATGGATTTATGAAAGAACTTCAGAATAATAATATTATTAATAAGTCTGAAGGTATAAATATTGACAACATTAGAAATAGATTTGAGAAAATAATTGCTGCTCAGAGAATATTACATTTTGCACAACAAAGAGGTGCTGATGGTAAAGGTACTCCAGCATTGCAGAGATTCTTTAAAAACTTAGCTGATCCGTCTAAGAGAGAATATGCAATAGCTACATTAAATTTATTTAATATCCATAGATCTACTGATAATCTATTTGGTGCAAACTTTGAGATTAACCTTACGAAGACTGATAAAATGGTCAAGGTTGTCAATGCTAGTGAGAGAAGTAAATACAAAGAGAAAGAGATCTTAGGCGAAGCAAGAGATGATCATGGTAATGCTTATATATTCTTAGCAAGTAACAACGAGAAGTATGTCGTTGGAGGACAAGATAGCCACATAGTTGATTATGATATAACTGACAATGGATATAAGTCTGGTGTATTGACGTATAAAAAGAAAGGTCTTAGCGTTATCTTGAAACCTAGTCAAATTAATACAGCACATTCTGCTGTTGATATTGATATAGATACACAGATCAGAAGAAATGCATATTTAGAACTTCACAAGAAAATGTCATATGAAGTTTTAAATAAACAGTATTCACTTATGAAATCTAATGGTTTGATTCTTGATGGATCTACTTTACGTAGTGAAATAGAATCTGGAAGAACTATGGAGAACTGGGAAGAGCTTGGCAGTGATCACCCTATCGCTAAGATGGCAGGTGGGAAAGTGCTCTATAACAAAGCGCACTTAGATCTAATTATTGGAACAAAAGGATTTGACATTCGTCAGCTTACAAAGAATCTTGGTAGTATGAATGACATAGCGTTCAACACACTTAAGGTTATGCTTGATGTTACAAAGGGATTGAAGTCTACAATACTCTTGGGAAGAGTTGGAGGCTATATAAACAACATAGTTGCTAACGGTCTTCAGTACGCGATTCATGCAAAGAATCCATTATCTATGAAAGAAGACTATACTTGGGCGTCTGCTGAATCTAAGGTGTTTAGGAAGCTATCTGAAGAATACGCTATTGCGTACAAAGATCAAGATACTATAAAGATGGAAGAAAGCGAAGCTAGAATGAAAGCACATCCTTTATACGAAGCTTTTGCTAATAATATCTTTTCAACTATTAGATCTGATGCGTATAAGACTGGCTCTTATACTGAACTATCTGTTATTGGTAGTTTAAATAGATTAGATAAGTCAGGAACTACTGGGAATATAGCTAAGAATATCTTTATGGATCCATCAACTAAGATTGGTCAATACCTTGGAAATATGTTCGATCAAACTGAGATTATTCCTAAACTTGCTTTATGGAAGAATTTAGGTGATATGCCAACTGCACAGAAAGTTCAGTACATTCAGTTCGCATTCCCAACATATCAGAACTTACCTTTCTTAGCTAATGCAATAGATCAGGTATTCCCATATACTAAGTATATGATGAACTACCCGAAAATGTTGTTATTTACTATGAACAAAGCTTTCTACAGGAACGCTATGGCAAATGCAGCGTTACCGATGATGGCTATGGCTTCTTGGAAGATGGACGATAACGAAGAGAAGGATAAATTGTTCAAAGAGAATGGAGCAATCTATACTGGGTTTGGTACATATATTAATGCATCTAATTGGTTGATGACTTCAGTAGTTAATCCTCCATCTAAGAGCATTGATGGAAGCTTGTTTGGAGCTCCTTTAATTTATGGAGCAACTAAGAGTATTTTTGGAGATCCGATGAGGTTTGTATTGCCATTTAAATCTACAAATAGTTCTTCAACAACCAAAAAGGAGACATCTGCAAAAGCAGATGCTCCTAAGAAGAAAGAACCTAGTCCTTCTTCTTCTTCGTAAAAACATTTTCTAGTTTGTCTTTATTTGTGAGTATCTCGTCTTCATGTTCTATAATGAAGGCGAGTACCATTCCTACAACAAACATACCTATAAACAACTCAATCATTTTTATCTCCTTTTGTGAAGATAGTTATGATCACTGTTACTACTACTGCTAGTGTGAAGAAAACTACTGTCATCTACTGTTCTCCCATCGCTTAGGGATTTTCTCAATAAGCTTTTCTTTAATCACTCTTTCTCTGGCTTCTAGCCATTCGAGACAAGTGACACCTCCATTCGACCTATACCCATTTAGGTATATATTAATAAGTCTATTCTCTTCCATCCATCTCCTTAAGTTGGTGTAAAGCTTGTACTATTTGTGTATGGTATTTGTCAATCCATTCTTCGTAAGACTGACTTTGAGGAACAGCAAATATGAATATTTCTGTATGTATATCATACAGTAAATTACATTTGAAAGACTTTACATTTCTGATAATAATGTCCCTATACACAGGCATAGATTTTGTTCTCTTCAACTTCATTTTAAATAGATCTGGATTGGCAACTTTAACTTTTGGCGTAGATCGTTGTAATTGTTCTTCCTTTGAAGACATACGTTACTCCATCTCTTGTTATTTGCATCTTATTAACAGACAAGACAGTATCTGGTAACATCTGCATAATAACAAATTTTATTTGTTCATCTAAGCTTTCATCGTAAGCGATATGCAGAACTCTGTCTGCATATCTTTCAATAGCATGCTTAGTTATAATGACTTCTGATTTTGCCATAGTCGGCATCATATTGTCTCCTCACTTGTGCCAAGATAGTTTTCTCTAATCGTTCATCGTCCAGTGGGTTTTCCCAGTATCCGTTAATATCAACGATTAGTTTAATCACTTCATCTTGCTTGGCACCTAAGTCGTGTGCATGTTTAAATGCACGATAGAGCATCAAAGAACCTTCGCCATCCTTTGCATCGAATGCATATCTAAAAGTCTCAAGAGGATTGTCTAGGAGCTTTCTAGACTGTGTTATAGAAGGCTGAACATCTTGAACCCTAGCAATAGCTAACTTAATACAGTTAGATACATCATATTTTTCAGCTGTCGTTAGCGAATAGATCAGAGA
>JFJP01032875.1_pt1 | contig 10258 bp, 5 predicted proteins | sample 431651 | NCBI WGS metagenome assembly JFJP01 (sample SAMN02602958, study PRJNA72255) | Microbial mat metagenome, whole genome shotgun sequencing project. | biome: fresh water; feature: sink hole; material: water; isolation source: purple microbial (photo- and chemosynthetic) mats found in... | reverse complement strand
GCACCCGGACAAGCGTGTCGAACAATATCTTGGCGTTCTTCTTCTGAAATTAAACCCGCAATGAAACTCCCATAAGATTGGAACGCAGAAACAATATCTAATGGTTTTCCGTGTTTGTCATAACCAGGTTTAATTGTGCCACCATAAATCATTAAAGCGGGACGATTCAAACGACCCATTGCAATCAAACAACCAGGCATGTTCTTATCACAACCAGGTAAAGCAATTAAACCGTCGTACCATTGTCCGCCCATTACCGTTTCAATGGAGTCAGCAATTAAGTCGCGTGATTGCAACGAGAAACTCATTCCTCGCGTGCCCATAGAAATGCCGTCGCTTACCCCAATGGTATTGAAACGAAAGCCGACTAAACCCGCGTTTTGCACACCTTTTTTCACTTGCCCCGCTAATTCCAATAAGTGCATATTACAAGTATTGCCTTCATACCACACACTTGCAATGCCGACTTGGGGTTTGTTCATATCGGATTCTGTTAAGCCAGTGCCATAGAGCATTGCTTGAGATGCACCTTGAGATTTAGGCTGGGTTATTTTGGCACTGTATTTGTTTAATTGCGTCATGGATTATTCCTAAGGTTAAATAAATCTGTTGAAGTTCGTTATCATACAATGGACAATTATAAACAATAACGACCTTCACCGCTCAAAGGTGCTGCCATGCAAAAGTTTTCATTAGTAAATTATTTTTTTGTTACCTCAGCCTTAATATTGGCGTGGTTATCATTTTTCATAACAACACCTTTAATGGTAAGTATAATTTCTTCTGGATTATTAATGTTAGGGATTGGATTTTTATTAAGGAATTTTAATAAGTTAGAAAAAAATCCTTCCGAAAAAGCGCTGGTTTGCAATGAGCGTTCACTATTTGAAGGCGGACCGATGGTGATCTTTCGCTGGCAGGCAAAAGACGGGTGGCCCGTAGAATACGTTTCGCCAAATATTAAAACTTTATTTGGATTTGAAACCCATGAGCTTTATTCTGGGAAGATTCTTTTTGCAGACTTAATTCATCTTGATGATTTACCGCAAGTTTTTAAAGAAGTCATGGATTATAGTGCCGACGGAAATGTTACAACTTTTGAGCAAATTTACCGTTTAAAAAATGCCCAAGGTGATTATCGTTGGATTTCTGATTTTACAAGAATTATTAGAAATGATTTAAATGAAATTACGCATTATCATGGTTATATAATTGATATTACTGATAAAAAAGAATCCGAAGAAGCGCTCATTGAAGAACGTCGGCGTTTGGATACATTGATTGAAGCCTTGCCCGACGCGATTTTCCTCAAAGATAAAGAGGGACGTTGGCAACTTGTTAATTCTGCGGGATTAAAATTATTTGGTTTGCAATATCAACCTTGGCAAAATAAAACCGATTTAGAACTCGGTGAAATGTTCCCCGATGCAAAAGAAATCTATCAGGCTTGTAAAACGGGTGATGAATTGGCTTGGCAAGCGAAAAAAATCATTAAAGTTGAAGAAGTTGTTCGAACTGAATCAGGCGATTTCCTCTATTTTGAGGTGATAAAAGTTCCTCTATTTGATTCAACTGGTGAGCGACAAAGTTTAGTGATTATTGGACGCGATGTCACCGAAAGAAAACAAAGTGAAATAGCATTACGCAAAGCAGTGGAAGCTGCCGATGCGGCAAATCGAGCAAAAAGTGATTTCTTGGCAAATATGAGTCATGAAATCCGAACGCCAATGAATGCAATTATTGGAATGACCAGTTTAATGCTCGATTCTCCTCTAAATGACACCCAATATGATTATTTAAATACCATTCGTGCAAGTAGCGAAACTTTATTAATCATAATCAATGATATATTAGATTTATCAAAAATTGAATCTGGAAAACTAGAATTAGAAAATCATCCCTTTTCATTAAGAAGTTGCATTGAGGAAGCATTAGATTTAGTTATGCCCTTAGCCGCTCAAAAAACGCTTAATATTTCTTATATGATGCAACCTTCAACGCCCGAAATTGTAATAGGTGATATTACTCGTTTGCGGCAAATCTTAGTGAATTTGCTCACTAATGCGGTGAAATTTACTCATCAAGGAGAAATAAAATTATTAGTCGATGCTCTAAAAATTGAGCACGATTATTACATTGAACAAGAAGATTATAAAGTACATTTTGAAGTAAAAGATACGGGAATTGGAATTTCTCAAGCAGGCATAAGTCGTTTATTTCGTTCATTTTCTCAAGTCGATACCTCAACAACGCGCAAATACGGTGGAACAGGTTTGGGATTAATGATTTCAAAGAAATTAGTTGAAATTATGGGCGGGCAAATTAACGTGAAAAGTATTGAGAACAAAGGCACAACTTTTTCCTTTAATGTTCGGTTGTTAAAAGATTTGTCCGACAAACTTTCTCCTTATCATAATTTGCACGCCATTCAACCCATGTTGAAAGGAAAACTTCTTCTATTAAAAGACGTACATTCCACTAATTTTGTTATATTGCAACAATATTTGACCACTTGGGGAATCCAATCCTCTAAATACACTGATCTTTCAAAAGACGGCGATGTTATTTTAATTGAAAGTGTTTCTATTAATCAAAATAGCCCTCTTTTAGAACATAAACCTATAATTTTATTATCTTTTTCATGCAATCACAATCTCATGATTGACTCTAATTATTGTTTAAATAAACCCATTAAACCGCTTAAATTATTACAACTGTTGCTCACTATTTTTGAAAACAAAACCACTCCCGTTCAAATCCAATCTGATATTTCAACGCCAACATTGCCTTTGAAATCCTCTGTTCAAACAAATACATTGAGAATTTTATTAGCCGAAGATAATCCTGTTAATCAAAAAGTTGCTTCATTAATGTTAGAGCGTGCGGGTTATAAAATTGCTCACATTTCAAATAATGGTGTTGAGGCTTTGAAATGTTTGCAACATCATGCTATTGATTTGATTTTTATGGATATTCAAATGCCAGAAATGGATGGTTTAACCACCACACAACGCATTATTGAAACCTATCCACCAGAAACCCGTCCTTACATCATTGCAATGACTGCAAATGCAATGGAAGGTGATCGAGAAACTTGCTTGAATGTCGGCATGCAAGATTACATTAGCAAACCCATTAACAAAGAGGAATTAGCAGCAGTTTTAAATCGTGCTCAAATAAAAATCAACTCAAAAAATTTAACGATTTAATGTTTGCCAAATCTTTTGTAATTTTGCAACTGAAACAGGTTGAATTGTTTTTAATTCAGGTGCAAAGGTTGCAACCCGTAATTCTTCCAATAACCATCTAAATTCTTCTAATTTTATATTTGGCGTTTTTGATTTCTGCACAAACGCATTCCACAACGGCAATATTTCCGCGAGTTTTTGAGCATCTTTGGTCGGGGAATGCTCTAAACGTTGTAATCGTAATTTAATCGCTTTCAAATAACGACAAAGATGAGGAAATTGTGAGAACGGTGTTTTCTCAATAAAACCTTTAAAAACCAACGATTCTACATGCGTTTTCAAATCATCTAAATTAGGTAGAAATGGTGTTGCTTTACGAATCACTGTAATAACTTCTTGATATTCCTGTAAAATATTTTTTAAATGCCCGCAAATATCAGTCGTTAATTGAAATAACTCTTTCTGCATCGTATGTAAAATAGTGTGAAATGCTTGTTGTTGATACGGTAAAGTATCTTTTGATAAAATATTTTCTAAGACTTTTGAAATCACTTCATCTTTTAATTCTTCACATTTTCCAAATGCTACATATTGCAAACACATCGTTTGTGTAATGGGCATTTGCTTTCGTAAGTTCTTTAGTGTTTGCGCTAATTCCAACACATACAATCGTAAAACTCCTTGATGATGAATTTGTTTTGCTTTTGTAATATCATCAAAAAGCTGAATTGAAACCTCAGTCTTTTCATCAACTAACGCGGGATAGGCTTGCATTTTAAACACACCATCAGAAATCTCAATTATTTCTGATAAATCCCCAAAATTCCATTTATTTAAATGCTGTTTCTCCCATTGTTGTTTGGGAATTCGTTTAAATTCTGCTTTCGCTTTTGCCTGCCATTGCTCTTTAAGTTGCAATAAATTTTTCCCTTCTGCTAATGGTTTGTTGTTCTCATCGACAATCACAAACGTCATTAACAAATTAGGCGGAATTTCCTCTACTTTAAAATCATTATTTAAAACTTCAACGCCAGTAATTTGATGCAAATGATAACATAACGTTTCTATTAAAGAATTTTGATTGGGTTTTAACGCTTCCAAAGCAGCTTTTGCAAAGTCTGGAATTGGAACAAAATGCTTTCGTAAATGTTTTGGTAACGAACGCATTAAAACAATGATTTTTTCTTTCAACAAACCTGGCACTAACCATTCAAAAGGTTCGGGGTTTAATTGATTTAAAATTTGCACTGGAATACAAACCGTAATTCCATCTCTCGGATGCGCGGGTTCAAAGTAATATTCTAAAGGCAATTTTATACCATTTATTTCTATAAATTCTGGAAAGGCTATTTCGGTAATATTAGAAACATCTTTTTGTAATAAAATATCTTCAGTTAGAAATAACAAATTGGGCTGATTTTTCTGCGCTTTTTGATACCATTGTTCAAACGTAATACCGCTGTAAATGCCTGCTGGAATATGTTCTGCGTAGAAATCATAAAGTTTCTGTTCATCAACCAAAATATCTTGGCAGCGAGTTTTATGTTCCATGTTTTCAATAGATTTAATAAGCTCTTGATTAAATTGAAAAAACTTTAATTTTGTTTGCCAATCTTGGTTGACAAGTGCTTCTCGAATAAAGATTTCTCGTGAAATCACGGGATCAATTGCACCATAATTAACTTTTCTTTTTGCAATAATTGGCAAACCATATAAAGAAACTTGCTCAAAAGCGGTAACTTGCGCACTACGCTTTTCCCAGTGCGGTTCAAAATAACTTTTCTTCACTAAATGTTTAGCCGATTCCTCGACCCATTCGGGTTCAATTTTCGCCACCCCACGCGCAAATAAACGACTGGTTTCTACCAATTCCGCTGCAATAATCCATTTAGGTTTCTTTTTAAATAAAATCGACGCTGGAAAGATATTTAATTTCAAACCCCTTGCTCCTAAATAACCATCTTGCTCAGTTTTCAAAGCAAGATGACTTAACAAACCCACCAATAATGCTCGATGAATTTGCTCATAAGTTGCTTCAATTTCATTCACTTGCCAACCGTGCTCTCTTACAACCGTATAAAGCTGTTGATGAATATCCTGCCATTCTTGCATTCTCAAATAAGACAAAAAGTTTTCTTGGCAGAGTTTCTTCATTTTGTTTTTAGACAAATGTTTTAGATTTTCATTATAAAAATGCCATAATTTCAAATAACTTAAGAAATCAGATTGCTCACTTTGAAACTTACGATGCGCATTATCAGCCGCTTGTTGATGTTCTAAAGGTCTTTCTCGAGGGTCTTGAATGCTTAATGCCGATGCAATAATTAAAATTTCATTTAAACAATGCAGTTCTTTTGCCGCTAAAATCATTCTTCCTATGCGTGGATCAATAGGCAACGTCGCAAGTTGCTTTCCAATGGTTGTTAAATTTTTTTGTTTATCAACTGCGCTGAGTTCTTCTAAATGTCGAAACCCATCCGCAATCGCTCGTTTCTCTGGAGGTTCTAAAAAAGGAAATATTTCAATATTGCCCAATTTCAAATCGAGCATTTTGAGAATTACTGATGCCAAAGATGTTCTCAAAATTTCAGGCAAAGTGAACTCTGGACGTTGAACAAAATCTAACTCATCATACAAACGAATACATAACCCATTTGAAATCCGTCCACAACGCCCTTTTCTCTGATTTGCACTCGCTTGAGAAATCTTTTCAATTAATAAACGTTGAACTTTACTCCTTATACTATAACGACTTATGCGAGCAAGCCCTGTATCAATCACTGCTTTAATTCTGGGCACAGTTAGGGAGGTTTCTGCGACATTAGTTGCTAAAACAATTCGACGTTTTTCATTAGGTTTAAAAACCCGATCTTGCTCACTACTAGAAAGCCGTCCATATAAAGGTAATATTTCAGTATGTGGAGGATGATGCTTTCGCAATGCTTCCGCCATTTCTCTAATATCTCGTTCTCCACTTAGAAATATCAAAATATCGCCTTGATAAGCCGACATTGCAATCTCATCAGTGGCTTCTAAAATGGCTTGCTGCAAATCTTTTTCTATGGGCTTTTCTCCCGATAAATCCATTAAGGGACGATAACGAGTTTCTACAGGATAGTTTCTCCCTTTAATATCAATCACTGGTGCATTAAAATGTTGAGCAAATCGTGCAGTATCAATGGTTGCAGAAGTAATAATAACTTTCAAATCTTTTCTTTTCGTTAAAAGCAATTTCAAATACCCTAATAAGAAATCAATATTTAAACTTCTTTCATGCGCTTCATCGATAATTAAGGTATCATATTGCTCTAAATAGCGATCGGAAGAAATCTCTGCTAATAAAATCCCATCGGTCATTAATTTGATATAAGTTTCTTCACTCACTCGATCATGAAAACGGATTTTAAATCCAACCGCCTGACCCATTTCAACATTTAGTTCTTGTGCAATCCGATTTGCAATGCTTCGAGCGGCAATTCTTCTTGGTTGTGTGCAACCAATTAAACCCGTAATTCCTCTACCAGCCGCTAAACAAATTTGAGGTAATTGCGTGGTTTTTCCAGAACCCGTTTCTCCTGCAATAATCACCACTTGATGGGTTTGAATGGCTTTAATGATTTCTTCACGATGTTCATTAACAGGAAGGGTTTCTAAAAATTGAGGAATGGGAATATTTTGAAGGCGTTGCTGTCTTTTAGAAACGGATTGATTAATGTCTTCAATTAATTGAGAAACAGCGACAGTATTGTTTAAATTTAAGGATTTCAAACGTTGAGAGAAACGATGTTGATCACGGCGAAGAGAATTTTTAATGAGTTCTTGAAGCGTTTGTGGGTTCATATTCTTTCAATTGAGAAATAAAGAAAAAGGAGTGCACATGCACCCCTTTAAAAGCTAAGCCCTTGAAATTAAATCATTTAACTTCGTGCCAAGCCCCAAAATATTTACATTTTTGAGTGCCTGTTCCCGCCGTATCATCTAATACTTCAACTGTTACAGTTTCGGGTTTTTGAGCGGAGTTATGTTTAATTTCAATGGTCATGGAATTTTCTTTAATAAAGCCTTTGTAAAAGATTTTAACGCGGGCAACATTAATTCCATTCACAATGGAAGGCGGACGGTCGTATTCAGCTTTTCTAAACTCTGATTTAGGATGTGCGCAAGTCATGATTTCTTTTTGAGCAAATTCTAAATAATCAAGTGCAAAAACAGAAGTCGATAAAGAAAGACCAGCTAATGCAGAAACAACAGCGAGCGTTTTTTTCATAAAATATAGCCTCGTGGAATTGAAAGAAAATTAAAATTGATTTGTTCGCAACATAACCAAAGTGCAACCCTGAACAGTTTCAATATGCTGTGTTTGAGCAATTTCTTCAAGGGTAGGATTTTCACTGCCAGGGTTAAAAATGATGCGCTTGGGCTTCAAAAGCAAAATATGTTCCAACAACGCAGTAGATTTATCCGCACCAACATACAAAGTTACTGTATCAACAGGTTTTTCAATGGCTTGCAAACTTTTAAAGCAGGGCTGCCCATGAATTTCAGCGGCTCGCGGATGAATTGGCAACACCGTGTGCCCATGCGCTAATAAATCCCTAACTGCTTGATTTGAATAACGTTCTGGATTAGGTGATGCCCCCAATACCACTACTCTCTGTGCCATATATGCCTCCCGCGCGATTTTGGTACAGTGTAGCAAAAAAAAGACATTTGCACTATAAATAGTTTTCTCTCATATTTGAAATATATTGCTCACCCGCTTTTTATTTGTAAAGAAACCTTCAAGTTATGCTACACTTATCCGTACTTTTAACCAAATAGAGGAAATACTTATGAGTAAGGAAATGCGCGTTGTTTTTAATTCATTTGATACAGATGGAAATGGCTTTCTCGATAAAAATGAACTTAAAAACGCTTTTAAAGATTTCAAAGGCGGTTTAACTGATGCAGAAATTGATGCTCTAATAGCTGAAGCTGATGTGAATGGCGATGGGAAAGTCAGCTTTGAAGAATTTGTTGCATTAGTCAATAAAATTACCAAATAATTTTTCAAATGGTGTGAGTGTTGAATTGCTCACGCCATTTTTTTATTCTTGTTATTTGAAGATATTTCTACGACCGACGATAAATAAGCCAATTACAACCGCCACAAATATCGAAAATAAACTTATTATCCACATTAAAGATTGCTCTGGATGAATCATCAATTGAGAAGTTTGATAATACATTACTGCAAACATATATCCCAAACCAGTTGTCCAACCCACTACAAATACCGCCCATTTCCAACCTGCTTCACGATAAATTGCCGCAGTGGTTGCTGTGCAAGGAAAATACATCAAAATAAATAACAAATACGCAAAAGCAGCCGCTTGACTTCCAAAGCGTTTGATCATTTCATTAAAGGTTTGAACATTGATTTCTTTGGTATTTGAAGTGGCGGTTTCTACATTTAATGGATCAAAGAATGCTGAACCTAATTTGCTCAAATTTTCTGGAATGGTTGCAAAGGCTTTTTGAATACCTTCACTTAAATCAAATGTGTGCTCTTTTTTATCAGATTTATCTTTATTTTCAGCGGCTTGCGAATAAATGGCATCTAATGTTCCGACAATTACTTCTTTTGCCAATACACCTGTAAAAATCCCGACCGTTGCCCCCCAATTATCTTCGGTAATGCCCATCGGTTTGAAAACAGGCGTTAAAGTCCGTCCAATTTCGCTTAAAACTGATTTATCACTATCGTTATTTCCAAAAGAACCATCGATCCCATAAGAATTTAAGAAATTGATTACAATCACCATTGGAATAATGATTTGACCCGCACGAACAATAAAGCCTTTCAAACGTTCCCAAGTTCGCAAAACAACACCTTTCAAAGTCGGGATATGATAGGGTGGTAGTTCCATTACAAAATGCCCCGCTTCACCGCGTAACAACGTGTATTTCATAATCAAACCCGTGAAGATAGCAACACCAATCCCAATTAGATATAAACTAAAAACAACACTTCCTCCATTTTGAGGAAAGAACGCCGCTGCAAATAACGCATAAATAGGCAAACGTGCACCGCATGACATAAAAGGGTTCATTAAAATGGTTAAATAGCGATCTCGTTCGTTTTCTAACGTGCGAGTCGCCATCATTGCTGGAACATTACAACCAAAACCCACAATCATTGGAACAAATGATTTGCCGGGCAACCCAATAAATCGCATAAATCTATCCATTACAAATGCTGCTCGAGCCATATAGCCAGAGTCTTCTAAAATGGAGAGAAACAGAAATAAAAATCCAATAATTGGAATAAAAGTCGCAACGGTTTGAACGCCGCCGCCCACGCCATTGGTCAAAATCGTAATTAACCACAGAGGAACTTGCCCTTGTTCGAGCAACTTTGCTAAGCCTTCCACCAATAAAGCATTAGAAAAAATATCAAAGAAATCTACAAATGCGCCGCCTAAATTAATCGTGAACACAAACATTAAGTACATGATTAATAAGAAGATGGGGATTCCTAACACTCGATTTAAAACCACATTATCGATGCGATCAGAAATGTTTTGCTTTAAATGTTCGGGGCGAATTACCGCGTCTTTAACGGTTTCTCCAATAAAATGATAGCGTCCTTCCGCAATAATAATATCAATATCTTCACCGAGTTGCTCTTCAATTTTCTCACGAAGTTGCTCTGATTTTTCTTTAAGTTGCTCACTCAATTCAATATGAACTAAACTGCCTTCTTCTAATAATTTAATCGTGAACCATCGCAAATGCGCTTGTTGAACTAAAGAAAGTTCTTTCTCAAGCAATGGTTCTAAAGTTTGAATGGATTGTTCTAATATTTCTGGATAAACAATAACTTGATTAGGGGTGCGATGTTTTTCGGCGGCGAGATTGATTTCATGTTTCAAATGATCAACGCCGTGACCATCCGAAGCAATTAATGAAATAACGGGGATATTTAAACGTTGGGATAATAATTTCGTATCTATTTGAATATTCTGTTGTTTTGCAATATCCATCATGTTAATTGCCATTAACATCGGGACGTTCATTTCTAATAATTG